>Ga0123352_10014979_pt1 | contig 12353 bp, 4 predicted proteins | sample TergutLab28metaG_FD_89700 | JGI IMG/M metagenome (GOLD analysis project Ga0123352, IMG submission 89700) | Labiotermes labralis P1 segment gut microbial communities from Petit-Saut dam, French Guiana - Lab288 P1 | ecosystem: Host-associated > Arthropoda: Insects > Digestive system > Gut ... | reverse complement strand
GCCATCATACCAATAACATCAACAAATATAGAAATATTCAGTAACTTCATATATAGGAACATTTACTCCCTGATGATGATCCGGAAGGATTGAAACATGTAGGAGTGTTATATTAAAAAATTTGAATGGATTAGACGTACGTATTTTAACGTGTGTTTTATCAAGCAAATAAATAGTGCAATAAGTTGGTATTTGAAAAACACCAATAACATTGCACGGTAACAAAACGAAAATTAACAAAATGAAAATTTTACGTTGTCATTTTAGTGGAAATATGACGTAATAGGCTACATGTGTGTAAAATTGTGTACGTTGATTTGATACTCCGTACCAATAAAAATCATTTTAAAAACAGGCTGTATATTATTACTGATTAATTAATACGAATGCCGTCATACACAATTATATTTATTGTACAACAACATGCTGTTAACCATTAGCTACATGTTTCGGCAGAAAAGAGTCATCGTTATGCTGTATACAAAAACATACAATGAAGCAACGTTCGTTATTTTTACATATGTATAATAATATATCACCCTAACATGATTCATTTTCAATTGTCACACTGCATCTCGACTTCTAATTGTAGCTTAATTGTCATATATTAGATTATTAGCTAAAACAAAGCGGAGTTTAATACAATTGACAAATGGAAACGAATCAAATAAATGTGAGGTCTCACACTAAAGACAAATATTAATTTAGCATACTTCAGTTCCGTTTTTAGGCGCGTTCGCAAAATTTCTAAAAAGACTATTACCTTCATCATGTCTGTCTGTCTGTCCGTCCGTCCATTCGTCCGCATAAAACAACTTGCCGCTCATTGGACGGATTTTCATGAAATTCGATGTTTGAGTATTTTTCAAAATCTGTCGAGAATATTCAATATTCACTAAATGAAGATCAAAATACATTTTTGATCATATCTCGTCCAATTCTTTTTAGAATGAGATATGTTTGAGACAGATTTGTAGAGAAAATCAAAACACGTTTCATGTTCCTATAAGTTTTTTTTTCGAAAATCGTGGCATTTTTTAGATAATGTGGAGAAATACGGTATAGCCGGACAGGCCACAGTCGACATTACGGCGCAAGCGCGTTGCAGACTGGATACCTGTGGTGGGTACAAACACACACACACACACACAGAGAATGTGTAAAATTTATTGCTTTTCTCCTGGAACAATGATTAAACGAAGGCGCCATAATGTTACGTTATACGTACATTTTCTTGTTTTTGTATGAAGTCTGATGTTGAACCTTGGAGCCGAAACATGTAGTTTATGGTTGACAATGTTGTTATACAATAAATATCGTTGTGTTTGACGGTCGTCATATTAACTGTTAGTCAGTTTTGAAAACACAAAGTTGTGTCCTTCATAAAATATCTGTACTGTTATGTGGTGTTCGAAATTGTGGCGGCTAGTTACATATAGTCACGTATAGGGGCATTAGAATCCCAACTGAAGGAAACTGTCGGAATGAGTACCTTAACCTTGGTACTCTTGCTCGGTATTTTTCTTTTTTATTTTTTCAAATTAAATGAAAATGCTGTGTGAAATATGAAGCCCCATAAAGTGTGAGCCGAACACAAATGGTTGCCTCACGATACGTAAACAATGTCTGGTTTCTCACATTAATTTTCTTTCTTTTGTGTGAGAGAATATTGGACCTCTAAAAGGTTTCTCTTTTCTGTTCCTGAAGTTGCTTTGAGTGCCGACTGTATTTACAAGTTTATGACGTACACCCCACAAGTTATGGTTTGTGAGCTGTGCGTAGTAATGCGAAATGACTAGAAAATCGACAACGTACGGAGAACAGAAAAGTAATCATTATCGGATATCTGAGACGAAGTTAAAAACGAAGAAAACATTAAATAAATACGACGTGGTAATGGAGACCTTGAACTTATTTATATAACGGCCATCAGTTTGTATCACTGTGGTGAGAAAATCAAGATGGGTGAATTGGGTTGGGGAGACAGTATCAGGAAGCGGTACCTCTTGTGGCGCCTTAGTCAGTGGTAAAGGGAAATGGGCAGTTGCAGGTTACAGCCAGGTGGAATGGGAGGATATGCAATTGAATGTGATATCACGAAAGTGTATGTAAGGTTTTCCCTGTACACGGCACGAAGGCGTATGTCATTTTTAAAATGCGCACCAGATGCAGACGAGTGGCCAGCCTAACGTCCAGGCCGCATTAATCCCGGGGGAAAGGGCTGTTGGTACCTATTGAATAGAAGGATGGGTGGGCCCCAGAGTCGATCTGTACGTTTTGGAGAATACATAAATGTCTTACCCGTACCGGGGTTCGAAATGCGGATCATCCAGCCCGTAGGCTAGTCAGTACAGCCAGCTGGCTACGGTATCCCGGCTTCTTACCTGAGGGCAGATACTGTGAAAGTAATGAATTCATTAGCATCTTATGGGCTCCAGAGACGCTTTGTAGCCATGGGTGTACATTGCGTTGGATCGGCCGTCTGAGTTAGGCCGCGTAAAGGAATGAACTTCCCCGACGTTTCGGTTACTGCGGCATTTGCCAAAATATCGCGATGTGTTCATTCCTATACGCGGCCCAACCCATTTTAAAACCAGACATGAAAGTCTGGGGTTTGGAATGGAGTTAAGCTGTGGTGTTCGATAAAGCTGCGAATTTCTTTCCTAGGCTATCAAGCATTAACCACTGAAAGAAGTGAAGAATAAAAACCAACTAGATGCTACTTATTATTTTATTGTACTTGTTATAAGGTCAACATGTTTCAGAAACTACTATGCCCATCATCAACGTGATAATCAACATTATAGTCGCGAGCTCCTGATGATGGGCTTGGTAGTTCCTGAAACATGTTGAGCTTATAAGAAGTACAATAAAATAATAAGTAGCACCTAGATGGTTCTTATTCTTCAGTTATCACAATGATGCATGGTCCAACAAACTTCAAATTCCCTGACAGAACATCCGTTACACTGAAATTTGTATGTAATTTTGCGCGATTTCAGGCTTCCGCCGCGAAATAGCTGAGAACTGCGCAGTTCTGGGCTGTGACGCAGCGAGTAGTGGTCATTTCTTACAGATGTTTCGGGATTAATTATGTGTCCCATCTTCAAAGGTCAAGATCTTGACCTTTGAAGATATCGCTGTGGAACTTTATTTCGCCCCCCCCCCTAAAACGAAAGCAGAATAAAATGGAACCAAGTGTTAAGGGGAATAAGTGAATGTAGCAAACGAATATAGAACACTGCATAATATGGAAGAGTCGCCGTATGTAACTGGGATGATTCATTTCAAAGGGTGGGGATGCAGAAAGTATAAGGAAAACAAATTTAAATGAACAAATATTCCAGTGTGTGAACGTGTGACATAGGCGTTGGCTCATGTGCAACGAATTGTACTTACAGCCACAGGAAAATTTCCTTTGGACATTGTCTTTTGTCTGGGATTTTTAAGTGACTCCTTGTCTCCGTTCTCAGGCAAAGAGAAATAGTACCTACAGCGTACAGGCTATGTACACATTTTTCGTATTCCATAAACTTTACAATCCACACCTTTACACTGCCTGTTTGTTATGTTGCTTCTTTAGCACGTTCTTGTTCTTGCCTCTACCTCTTTTATTGACATTGCTTTCTGGACCCTTATGAATAAATGAAGAATGGGCGAATTAGGGCAACACGGGAATTCTACCCACGCAGGACAAACTCTTAGAAACAGTCTTTTTTTAGGATTCAGCATTCGCTACGATCTAGTGAATAAGTTGGCCGCAATGTATGCCACCCACTGATTCATTACTTTTTAACAACAGTCCATTACTTAAGTTTTATTCTGTCCGTGTCTAGGTCTTTCTTCCTTTCTCGTTTGTTCTATGCATGCTACATACTCCAGTAATTTCATCCTTCTCGATCTAACCACTCTAATATTTATAGGAAATTACTTATATGAAGCTCTTCATTAAACCCATTTTATCCCATACTTCTTTAACTGTTTGCCTTGCCATGGCAAAGGCGCGTATTTGCCGGCCTGTCACCATGGAGCCCCCGGGTTCGATCCAACACCAGGTCAGAATTTTGTGCTAGAGTGGCAGCGGGACAGGTTTCTCTCGAGCTAATTTCGGTTTCCTGTCTCAGTATAATTCCACCAACGTTCCATTCTCACATCACTCATCTCTGAACGACGCTATATAATCCGAGTAACAGCGTGTGATAAGTAACTCGCTTAGGAAAGGTATTTAAATTGCGTCTATTTTACTCTGCCGAGGCCTGCTTACGACAGCTACAGAACAAGACAAGTAATGTGCGTGTCAAGTAACACTGAGGAACGTTCGTTCACAACCGTTGTTGCAGTGGAAAAGCAATAAATATTACGTATTGTGGGTGTTTGTGTTTGTAGCCTTAGTTGTACAACATGCAATGCGTATGTGTCATATTGTCGACTGTGGCCTGCCCGGCTCTGCAAAATTTTTCCGCATTATTTCATAAAAGGCATGATTCTCGGAAAAAGGTTATTGGATACAACATGCGTGTTTTGGTTTTCAATACAACTTTCATCCGAAACATTTCTCATTCTAAGAACTGGGCGAGATATTATCATAAATGTACATAGGTCGTCATGTAAAGTGCCCGTTATTCTTTTCAGATTTTCATCGAACCTGAACTTTCTCGACAGATTATCGAAAATACTCCAGTACTAAACCCCACGAAAATCCTTCCATTGTGAGTCGAGATTTTCCATGCGGACGGACGGACGGACGGACGGATAGCCATGGCGAATCTAATGGTCTCTTCCCAATTTTGCGAACGCGCCTAAAAACGAGGATTAAATAAACATGATTCAGGCCTGGATTCGAAGCTGTGATTTCAGTTTACGAAGGTCAGGTAAAGGGATTTTACAGTCGAGACATTTCTGCTACTGGCCTGGGTTTAGAAGGTTGGACTTGACCTGACCAAATTAACGGTTGAACTATAACGGGGAAACAGTGACAGTCGTGGTGAAGCTGAGAGCCAGGCATCCTGATGAGTTGGTAAACATGGGGTCGGGACGACAAACAAGCCTGTGGACTTGGCCGTCACAGGCCACTCCGAATTCAGCTCTCGGTCGTCACTCCTGTAAAGAAGCCAGAGTTTGCGTTTCTCATAATAATCATGTCACCAAAAACACAAAAGACAGCACTTAAAGGCAATCTCTGTGCGACGCATTTTAGAATTACTAAGCAGTAAGACCGCATGACTATGAGTCAGTAGTTTCAATATGGTAGGTAGGTTTTCTCCCTTTTTATAGGCCCTTAGGGTGAGTAGAGGTATAGCTCTACTCTTTCCTAGGATCTTCGGCACTAGATGTGGGTGGGGGGTTCAGCCCCACGCCCCGGTCGCCTCTACCCCCGCGAAAGACCCGGTGCCCATTGTACAGGACGCTGGATGGGCCCCAAGGCCGGTCTGGACGGGCGGAAAATCTCGTCCCCCACCGGGATTCGATCCCGGACCGTCCAGCCCACAGTCAATCTCTATACCGACTGAGCTACCCGGCCCAGTTTCAGTATGACTTGGTAAATAAATTCATTTTCGCTATCAGAAAACGTTCGTCCTGAAACGCGTCTTATTGTGCTGCCACCTCTCTGTATCTGTCGGCCTGTTCGAATTCATACTTCAGAAACACAATGCACTCGCATCATCGTGCAAGATTTAAGCGTGTTCTCCACAGTTCTCCAGTAAATATGAAACGTGCACCTGGCCAGGTCTTTACTCTTCAGGGACGTTATACAGCGTAGATTGGCAGCCAGTTACGGACGTTTCGGTACAGCCTACCGGTCCCAACTTCAGAAGGTCAAGAAAATGGGTTCGATAGGCTGTACCAAAACGTCGGTAACCAACTGCCGACCTACACGGCGTAACGTCAATGAATAGCGAAGATCTAAACTACATCGCAGCGCAAATCTGTAGTCTCCCACGAACTTAGTGAGTCTCGTTAATTAATGCTGTTTATATGGTTGTCTTATGCGTGATATCGTTTACAATCATGTTTTGTCTCTCTCTCTCTCTCTCTCTCTGTTTTATTTCGTATTGTCGCTTCATACAGCGACACTGGAATGTATTCAGCTGTCATAATTCGTGGTCTGCAATGTGGCTCATCACCTCATCGGTTTTACTGCAATGAGGGATTTTATTATTATTATTATTATTATCATCATCATCATAATCCTTGTTATCACCTTTATGCAGAGTAGTTACAACTATATACCTGAAACAGACCATGTTCCCAGGGTATATAGTTGTGCAGCTGTTCTGTATCTACAATTAGTGCTACATTATTATTATTATTAGTAGTAGTAGTAGTAGTTCCATATTGACATTCTTGCCGTGGGGCGACATTACGATCTCTGCTTGCTTACGGTCAAAGCCCATCTTGTCTGCAAGATTTGAACTTGTCACAGCGGTGGTGATGTAGATAAAAGCAGCCTGGGATATGATGCTGTATATGTGGGTGCAAGGTTTCGAGGATCTTGCTGTCTTCATCTTTGGGGTTAAAGTAGCGGAAGAAGGTTTCTGTTACTAATACGAAGTTTTTGTTCACGGCGGTATGAAAAGCGGTGTAGATTTAGCGGAATAATCGGCAGTTGTGTCTTGCCTACGTCAGATTATGGTTAAGTGCGAACAAAATATCTTCTTTTTTTATTATTATTTCAGGAACAGAACAAGAGGCCAGAAATGACCAGACAGGAGGTTTAAAAGACCTTCGTAAAATTTGAAGCCTCATTAGAGAAAGGCTTCGGTGAAGTCTTGTCTGGCCTTGTCCCTGCAGACACAGGTTTTCTGTGATGTTACCCGTGTTCACCGGTAAAGAGGATCGTTACCCCTCAATCTTCGGTGGAACAGGACTTGGATTTCTTGACCTTGAATGCGCATGTGACACGCTCAAAGTTCGCAACGTTGTCTATTATAAAGTTCTTTGTATTTTAGTGACCGGTCAGGTGGGGTGGTTGAGATTGTGTGTGTGTGTGTGTGTGGGACAGCGGCCACTTGGCGGGCATATTACCATCCCATGCAGATTAGGGACGAACGGATATGGGTCCCCGATGGATTACAATTGGATTGCGTTAAACCGAAGTATTTGGGGGGAAAAAACCCCCCGTCCCAATGCCACTTTGTCTGCCAGAAATTCTATATTGTCTGATTTGGCAACGTGTCCGGGCCTTCGCGATGGGCAGCTTGTGACTGATCACCTGAACAGTTAAATATTAACCTTTTAAAGTCTATCGGTTTCTTTACGTATTACCAGGTTTAACATTCAGCAATTCTACGTGGTGGTCGCTTTGCATTGAGTGTTTTGTACTGATCTGAGAACAGACAGCGACTTTTGCTTCATACAGCATAAACTGCTTGGTTTTTATAGCTGTGGTGGGAAGTGTTTACTACGCGGTACGGATTGATTCCTTATATAAAGCAGATTAAGTTGAGTCTTTGAAGGGTTAATAAATCTACGGTCCCAACCCTGAATACAGTGATACCTCGGATAACGAAGATAATTCGTTCCGGAATCACATTCGTTAGCCGAAACACACATACAGACGGAAAAGATAAGCTCCTGGAATGGCTCGACCTTTCATGTTTGCTGCTTTATGTTAGCGCGCGCATCCACTAAAACATTCGTTAGCCGAAAAATTCGTTAGCAGGGTCACTCGTTAGCCGAGGTATCACTGTACTTTACACACAGGTACATAGTTTGTGGTGTTGTGGTTATGGCGTCACTTCAGAACCAGTACCCAACAGATGCATAGAAAGTGCGCAGTTTATACGAAGACGTTAAACTTCCAAATAACAGCAGGACAAAACATTCTTTGTAACGGAATGCGGCGGCGGACAATTTCTGCATGTAAACCGTATATAACTTGAAAGTGGCGTCGCTAATTCGACCGATGCATCAGAAGGTCGGCCTCGCTTGCGCTTGCGCCGTCCAGGTTCACCGAAAAGCCAGCCAGTTACGCCCCTCCGAAGGAAAAAGAATTTTAACCCTCGACTCCTGTCGGCATCCTGTCTTTAAATCCATTTATCCGTATATAACCTCTATTCATTCTTCTCGTTTGTTATCTTTGTAGACAAAGACATGCTCATCTTCAGACTATTTTCTGTTCGTTTTAAGTGGTCACTGAACTCCGCCCATCTGTCTGACCCAGCTTTCCTTCAAGTTTCTCGGCGTACGGAAACCGTAGAAAAGGAGTTGCTGAGAACCTAACATTGGGATACGTATCTCACCACGCACACAAGCTGAAGCAACTTGTTTATTGAAACTACAGGCAAAAAGTTTGTCCTAAGTCCATGCAAGAGAGTCCTTCTTCAGAAGGTAATAATAAACACTGTCCATCGTGGAACAAGAAGGTCCATTACTGTGTTTACAAGATTCGTATCCTGAGCAAGACAAGTCGATGTCAGATCTTCCAACACTCTTTCTTCCTTAAAGATTAGTTTTATTGTTTTCCGTTTGCATTTAGGTTTTGGAAGTGTTCCCTTTCCTTCAAATTTTCCGATTAAAGTTCTAGTATCATTCGTCACTCCCATGACTGCTACATGCTCCACCCATCACAAAATTCTTTATTTGACCTCTCCGACAGTGTCTGATGAAAAGATCAAATTATCGGGCACTTCATTATTATGTACTTATCGATTTTCTGCTGTTTCCTCCCTTGGGATCTAAATATTTTCCTCAGTACTTCGTTCTTAAACGGCTTCAATGAGTTTTATTCCCCTAATGCTGGGAAATCTCATTTTGTCTTTAAATAAACCCTCTGAACTGGAATTGTGATCGTGCATGTCAGTAATTTTGGCCATTCCGGGAAATGAACAAGGAAGGAGAAGAGAGAGCAGAAAGAAACAGCAAAGGGAGATAAACAGAGGCCTGCAAACAACTCTGTACTTATAACCGAGCGATAACAGTAAATGAAACACTCTTTAAGATTTTCTCGAAAAATTGAGCGAAAGTGAAATTTGAGCCTTAGGATGAAAATCGGCAACTAAGTGATTAACCGTAGCGCTGCACTTACCGCGAAGTCAAAATTGCTGCGGCAGGTTTGAATAACAGTTTCTGCGGATGGACTGTACATATTGCCTTTGCTTTGTGTCAATAACAGAAAAAAAAGGTCGAGTTGCCATCTTCTGGTTTACAAGAACAGTTCGTGAGTGAGTGCGCCTGCGTGTGCGTGCGTGCTTGTGTCCAGAGTAATAGATATGTCTCTTCATGCACTAGCATAATATGTTCTGCTCTAATTCGTAGGTTAGACGTGCAGAATTTTAACTGCACCCTACTTCTGCATGTGCCTGGCGAACATCACAACATGCCGACTCAGTGGCGAAGCAGACTGTCACACGCCAGGGTCATGTAACACTCTCCGGTTGTGATTACAGCGGCTTGGCACTTGGCGCCGGAAACAATAGTCCTTACAGAAACAAATATGTATATAAAACTCCTTGGAATAAAGAGATTCCAGTTTCTCTTCTCTCTTGTCTGAGGCAGTGAAGTCAGCGATAATGCTGAGTAGCAGTAACAAGTGATCGCACCACTAGTCTGTGTTGTTTCTGTAACTACAGTGTGAAGGTAAAGGTCATCAAGTAGCATGCCATGCAGGCACAGGAGGGAGTAGGGAGTATAGTTCTCCTCATTTTTAACCTGGGCGCTAAATAGGGATGGGTGGTTAGCGTCTTGCCCTGTCTCGGCCGCTTTTTTCCCGGAAAATTTCCCCGCTAATCACCGTATAGGGTGATCGATGGGCCCCAGGGCCGGTCTGGAAGGACGTGGAGAATAGAAAACCTCTTGTCCCCACCGGGGTTCGAACCCCGGACTGGTCAGCAAGTAGCGATTCGCTATATCCACTGCGATATCCCGGCACCTAATTGCGTTTTTAGTAAAGCTGGATTACACTTTAACGTCGATTGGTTTGGTGATTAATGATGAATTGGAAAGGTTGTGGAAGGAATTGTCATGATATGAGGTACTGTCCGGACCCTTGCCCGGGGGGACTGCAGAAGACCATGCAGTACCTTAGAATATTCTGTCTCGACCAAGACTCAAAGTGGCTAGGCCCCGAATAAAATCAGTATATCCACCAACAAACAGTTAATAAAATACAATTCTAATCATATAATATATAAACCAACGAAAAGCAAATTTCCCAAATTAATACTTTAATTTTTAACTTTTTTTATGTCTTCTGTATGTTTCAAACCCGAGGGTTCATCTTCAGGAAGACGGTTGTATATACTGTTATGGTATGGGCCGTTTTACATGATTCAGTATAAGCAGTTCAGTAGGTAGCAGAGTGTGTTGGATACTGCTACCTACTGGACTGCTTATACTGACCATATACTCGTACCTTGTACCATACCATAACTGTATACATAGCCGTCATCCTGACGATGAGCCGTCGGGTTCGAAATGAGTAGAAGACATGAAAATTAAAATTTCAAATGTTAATTTAGACAACGTGCATTTCGTTCGTGTGTATTGTATAATTATAAAATAATACACAGTGCAAAAAACACAAAATGCAATTCATAACAAGTATTAATACTCCTAGATGTTTCGCAGTCGGGGTGCCATCCTCAGGGAGTTTCAGAACAAAGGAATGTAAGCCATACACATTAGGAAAGATACTGCACTGGCCACATTGAAATGTTGGTAATATTAAGATTCTACATTGTGTACAAAATGGATAAGTATATAAATAACAAGACTGCGATATTTATAGTTATCAGCTGTTTGTATAGTACTACGGACAGTCCTACTACGTAACACGTAGACCTGTGTAGATTATACATCAAAAGTGCTACGTAACATGCAGACTTAACGTATTCTCTACAGCATGTAGATTGCAGCACTACGGACAGCATTACTACGCGACCAGAGGCCTCCATACAGTTCTGCAGACAGACCTACAACTTATCGTATAGACTTATGTACCAAAGACAACCTTACTACGTAGAGTGTAGACTTATGTAGACAAAACTGACGAAAACCGTACTACGTAACATACGAACTTGTATAGAATGTAACACTACAGACATCATTACTGTGCTGTGTATAGACTTGCGTAGACTGTAGTACTATAGATATCCTTGCTGCGTAACCTGTAGACTTGTGTAGGCTAAGCACTCCAGACGGCGTTACAACGCAACCACACACCAACGTAGAATACTACAGACAGTTTTACTACGTAGCGTGTAGACCTGTGTAGGCTATAGCTCTAAAGAGAGCATTGCTTCGCAGCTGAATTCTACGGTTTAAAATGAACGGAATGCGATTTAGCGGACTGTGTATTGCACTGTTGCTTGCCAGGAAACGGTGCGTTGGCTGCTGACGGCATGTTCACCTTGCTGCAGACCGGACAATATATATATATATATATATATTATCACAAATATGACGTATTTACTGTTTACTGCTTTTGCCGTCACAGAGTTCTGTTTAGTAAAAGCAAATATCAGGGTCCATCGAAGGCACTTTAATGTTCTTCGACAGTGTCACGTAATTCGATGGTTTTAAACAGGAATCAGACAGTCATGCCGGATACCTTGGAGTGCCGACTGTGCCTTACTGCACAAGAATTAATAGCTTCGAGGAAGCCGTCTTTATTCTCGTCTGTTTTAACAGGAACCCAGAATCCTGGCATTACATGAAAGAAATCCCGACTTTCCGCACAATATTCCGTTAGTGACAGGCATTGTCGGCTTGTATTTGAAAGCTTCGTAAGTTGATTAAAAACAAAGTCAAGGTGGCTGAAAACAAACTGTCGTGTCATTAATTTCAGAGACATGTTGCCGCAAGGAAATCCTTATATTTCCAAACACACCATGGTAACTGGTAATGTTCAGCCGTAGATATAAGTGGTCAAGGCACAACGGATGGTATGTGTTTTTAATAATATTTTAGTAACTGCAGTTGGGATGTCACCTGGTGGCAGTGATTATTATACATGTATATAAAATATGAAATTGGTTACTAATAAATTTAATTCGGGAGGGGTACATGAGAAGCATGTAGTGGCAACTTGGAATGTTGGGAACCATCTCAGCATTTGCTTATAGACACAGGGAGACCAAGAAAAACCTGTGTCGAGGTGGCCGGTCGCAGGACCTTCCGAATACTGACTTAGTCAGCAGTCCGGCATCTAAAGTAAAAACAGCAATACACACATAGTACAACAAATACACATAGGATGACAATAATACACACAAGACAAATACAACAATACACACAAGACAACTAACAACAATACACACAAGATATCTTAAAATACAACATGTACACAAGGTAAACGTGCAGGACGGATACAATGGCATTGTGAGAATCATAGGTAAAATCGTAATGTTCCT
>Ga0123352_10014978_pt1 | contig 12354 bp, 8 predicted proteins | sample TergutLab28metaG_FD_89700 | JGI IMG/M metagenome (GOLD analysis project Ga0123352, IMG submission 89700) | Labiotermes labralis P1 segment gut microbial communities from Petit-Saut dam, French Guiana - Lab288 P1 | ecosystem: Host-associated > Arthropoda: Insects > Digestive system > Gut ... | reverse complement strand
CTTCCTGTTACATTTTTACTATTCTAGCATTTTGACAATGTAAGACTAAGCTCGTTGTCTTGGTAATTGGATGTGTTTGTACTTTCGATAACATGATAATGGCGTCCTCAAGCTCAAACACGAAAGAAGTTTTTTTTGATTAAAAATTAGAAAAGGCCCCCTTTTAAAGATTTTTTGTAATATTATTTTAAGAGGGGGGGGGGGGGGGGAGAAATGAAACTCGGGCCTTAATTAATTAATTTTATGAGGCGTGGTCTTAATTGAAACGCCAAGAAATTCTTTGCTGCTATTTTGCTAGAAGGATCATATCAATACCTTACCTTATTTCAGTCCAGTCCACGCCTTGATAAGATCAAACACCCTGTTTTCTTGAAAGTTTCGGTCACAAATTTTGTAGCACATGTCATCGTATGAGTTCTGTATGTACCGTTCGTATCATGCTCCTTGTTTAAGTCACTCTAATTATGTAAGTTACGTAATTACAGCAACTAACATATGCAAATAAAAGGACTAAAATCGTAAATAATATGTAAAATTCCTACGTGTTTGGGCTGCAGGACGCCATCATCAGTTTATAGAAAGTACAAACACTTCCAAGTACCAATACAACGAACTTAGTATTACATTGTTAAAATTTTAAAATAGTAAAAATGTAACACCAAGTTTGTTCTGTAGGTACTTGTAAACATTTGTACTTTGGGTTCCCTGAAGATGGCGTTCTGGCGCTGAAACCTGTAGAGATTTTCTACGTTGTGTATGGCTTTAGCCGTTGTATGTACATTTGTTGGTTACTGTAATGACTTCTGAGAATAGTACACGGCGTATTAAATGACAGATTTATGTAAGGTAAGGGCTGTTATACGGGTAACAACCTTGAACTTTCCTTATAGAATAAACCAAAAAAATATTCTAAAATGGACAACATTTTCCGAATCAAAAGGACTGCACTATGTCTCAAACCGATACAACACATTATTAGATTTTCTGTTTGTCATTCACTAGGAATGAATATGTACTTGAAACGTTTCTACTCGAAATTATTTTTCCCATATTTCTGTCATAAAAATTATTCAAATTTCACATGCTCCTTTCTAAGAATCTGTTTCATGTTGGCCATGTTGAAAGATTTAAATTTACTCAATGACATTGGTTTGCAACTTTGCACTGTACTTATCCCTGCACGTCAGAAGGCAGGACGAAGTCACGAAACAATGACGTCAAGAGCGGACAGGCCTTCGAAGACCTGCGACTCTTGAAGATGTTGATATAACTTTTCCTGCAAAATTCGGATTCCGATTACCGAATGACACATCGTCGTATGCCAGGGGAGTTGTGCCATCAGTTTGCCTTTTTCTTTTAGTATTCAAGTTTTATTTTAATAAATTAACATCCAAATGAAACACTAAGTGATTAGTCTACGTTTGTTTGAGGTTAGGTTATCATGATATATTGTTTTTATTGGCTTCTAAATAACGTTGAAGAAAATGTCGAAATATTATAGCTTTCTTTAATTTCGCAATGTCACCACAGCTTAATAATTATATAGGCATTTTCGTAGATGAAATTGGAGTATACAACGTCGAATAATATAGCCTGTTAGTGACATGTCACGTCTTGTGTGTTATCAGTCGATACGGTGTTTGCGATAAGGGTTGGGTCGCCATGGAACCGGGATTTCTCTCTAGGTATGGGCAGAAAATTTTCTATTTTACGCTGCGTCCAGACAAACCCTGTGGTTTGCGCAGCCTCCTACCCAATGTATACGGGAAAGACTTCAGCCGGGAATGAAAGGGCCTGTTTGTGAAGCTGGTCACGTATGTGTACCTAGTGCCAGGGTTAAAGTATGTGCAGCCGTAAAAAACACTTTGCTACATGTCTGCATGGCGTGCTGCTTAATTAAGAGAAGGAAAAATGTTATCTTTACACTTTTATGAAAAAAAAAAAGTTAATTTAACTGACGTGATATTTTTCGTAGATGTTTGCAGATTTTAACTCATATTTTGTCTTTTTATATTACATGATTTAATAGTCCTAAAATACATTTTTTGACTTTTGTTGACCGTGCATCTCAGTATATTTATCTCAGTAATTAACCAACTTGATGCACAACATTTTTATTTTACAATAAGTTTTATTTCATGCCTCTATATGTTTCGAGCACATGTGCTCATCATCAGGAGGTCAGAATTGCATTACACAGCCTCTGGTATCATCACACCTATAGCACATGTGCTCGAAACATGTAGAGGCATGAAATAAACTTATTGTAAAACAAAAAGTTTGTGCATCAAGTTAGTTAATTACTGAGACTAAAATATAAGTTTACATCAATATTTATACCTAAATTTCAAAGAATTTAAATTATGCTATTCTCTGTCTTACATTTCTGTGTTATTAAAATTAATCTTAAAAGCATATGTGCACTGAAATTACGTGGTTTTGCCCACCTGTTACTGGTAAGGCCTGTAACTGTGCGTTATACGACTGACAGGGTATGGAGCCTGAATTTTGTGTGCGTAACCTGACAAGCTTGTCGCCAGTGACAGAATCTCGAAAGATAAAAGCTAACTTGACGTCATTACTACCAAATTCTTATTTTAGAATTATTATCCTGACTCTTTCCAAAAATAACTGATTTTGTAAAGGCTAACAAACGGTAGAGTTGCAGTTGTCATAAATTAAAGCCGAGGGTTTTAGATGTCTTTCTAATTATATTCCTAATTTAATTAAGCTGTTAGTATTTATAATGAATGTATTTGGAATATTAAAAAGAGGAAAAAAATATTTTTATTAACTTAGCTGCCAGTGCTACTTAAATAAAAAAAGAACATTAGGCTTTTTCTATAGCTTTTTAACTATTGGTTTGTTATTTTATCTCATAAGTTTGTTATTATTTGGTTTACTGCATAGTACGTAAAGCATACCGTTGTTAAGATCTGCCCTGTCAGGATATATGGGTCTTCTACTGGCCGTGCTCCAATTCATGTTAGTAGAATTACAATATTTGTTATTGTTCAGAATAGTACCTGATTGATTGGATAAAACTGTGTCCCGCGGAACTTTGACTTGTTTGTTGGTATGACGAACAGGATGGCAATTGATATTACTAAAGACAGTATTGAGAATCAGCAATCATGTGGCCATGAAGACATATAGAGGAGTGAAGATATTTTACGACGCATTCTTTAACTTTGAACTGCATTGGGGTGAATAATCACCTTCAAGCCCCGCCCGTTTTTTCCTCGAGAAAAAAAAAAGCGTTTAGTTTCTTTCGGTTAAGAGGACACGTGGAGCCCAGAACCAGTCTGGAATTTGTGACAAAGGGAAAAATACTTTTCGCTATAGCGAATCAAACACCATTTCGCGGGTCTTGCAGTTCGAAACTTAGACAATATTCTTACTAATCTCCCAGCTTCAAAGCCACATAAAAGACATACATAATTTCAAATTACAGAAGAAAAGTTCCTTAGTTTATATCATGTTCGTTGAGAGATATGTTGAGTGATGAGGAAGAAGTTTTGTCGTTTAGGTTATCGATTAATTAATTTTCTAGTAGAGATAATGTAATTATCCAAACTACAAAACATCATTACTGCCATTGTGAGTACTGTGCGTGTTTCCGAAGTGCGTGTGAAGTTGCCTAAAAGAACATTGTGAACAGTCATTAGGTTCGTAATGACGCTGGATAAACGTTTATTGTAACGTTTCAAAACATTTCTACTCATTTAAATAGACCTACATGCTAGATATTTGTAGGAAATCTATAGGTTCGGTGGATTTCAGATAGAAGCCCTTCCGTTTCTCTAGAAAGACTTTTGTGTGCCAAAGCAATCCTGTTTTTGTAGTCAACTATCTTCACGTATTTGTAATCTCTTGCGTTAGGTAGAGAGACATAAATGAAGACATGCGGCTGATATCAATACGTGGTTACACAGACTATGGATCTGAAGCAAGGAGAGGTTTAAACAAAGAATTTTCCATGTGTTCTTGTGTTTCGATAAGTGAGAAAGAGAGATAAATTCATTGCGTGACGGCACATACGGAAAAAATAAAGATAATTCTTCCTCAACAAGTCACTAAATTGTCGGAATGTCCTTGATTTATAATACGAACGTAACATTTACAGACGCACATGTGTTTTGAATGAATTCTTCACCAGTTAATAGTCTCCAAGGTATCAACTTGTCACGGCTAAACGACGAACAAAGCCATTTGTGTCTCATTAGTAACGGCGGATTTACTGTAATCATTGCTGAAATTATCTGTCGGCTTTACGTTAAACTGCGTGTTATAGGGTGCATTAAATTTAGTAACTAACGACATCCGAACACAGCTGTAGAAAACGAAAAGCAGGCGACTTATATCATGATAAACGCGCCAGGGTTCATCAAATTGAAATGAGTCCGCCTTATTTATCGTATGTAAAAATTATCATACTCTATAACACGGCACAAATTTCGCAATCAAACAAGTTCAGAAGATTTAAAATTAACAACATTTAAAGTTTCTATTCTTTATTTATTCTGAGTAGCTGATATGTCATTCTTTCAGGCAGAAATACTCTACAATTTGGAAGTAGTCTTAGATAAAATTTTACGGTAACCGCTTCCACCACCATCACCACCAATTAACAAGACGGAAATGATGTGTCTTCTGTCATAATGATATTTAGTTTCCATAACATATATACTGTAGCCACATGTTTTTGGAACAGAGTGTAATGTTCCAGTATACGTGGCGATGCTCTTGGTAGTGGGTTTTATGGGCTTGCGTCAGCCAGCACCCTCCGATAGCTGAGGGCAATTTTCATATTGCCATTGCTATCAAACATGTGCATTTGGCCATGTGCCCCACAGACTCAGACCCAGAATCGAATTCTTGTAGACTTTTTGTTTAAAGCATCTGGCATTTCACAACACGAGAGATCACTTTTCAGAAAACAAAAATCTTCAAAACGTTTCGAAAAAAGAAGCTTAAAAATCTTTTGGTGCAGGAATAGGCTAAGGGTTGGTCGACTAAGGAACCGAGGTTGTCTTCGCGCTAGGAATTGTACAGTTTCTTTTCCCCAAAACGTACAGATAGACTCTGAGTCGCATCCTGCCTCCTACGTAATGAATGTCGAGGGATACTTCTCTGAGGATAAGACGGCTATGGCGTGAAGCTAATCACCGACAGGCCACCATCTAGTGTCAGAGTTAAAAGTGTCTGGACATTTACTTCCAGTTTCCGGTGGCGTGATTCTGAATTACGTCGCTTTACGAGGAAATATAAAAACTTCGATTTACCTTTCTTTCGCGTTACTCCAGAAATTTGTCGAAATTTCACTTGTCTTCATAAGTAACTTCTTGCAAACCACAGATATTTGTGACTGTTAAGTGACTGTCTAGAATTTGTGTGTGTGTGTGTGTGTGTGTACCTCCTGCTTCATACTGGTCTGTTTGAATAGTCACTGTTTAACAGTTGGGGTAGTGACGGGATAAAACACATCAGCTTCTGGCCCATGCTGGTGAAAGCTGTATATCTGAAGGGACATAAATACCACAAAGATTTCCTCGTACATGCCATAACTGTATGGAGCCAGCCAGTGTAGGGATACAGGCAAAGTAACTAAGTTTAGTTTCGTCCCGTCAGTAGAGATAATTAACATAAGATTGACTGATGACCCATTTAAAACGATCACATAGGAACACATGGAAGTTATAAACGTTATTGAAACAGTTGCTGGAATAATGGCTTAAATACACAGTGATCGCTTCTTGACATAAACACATTCCCATACACAATCTCAGTTGAAAAAGCGTTGTTAAATAAAGCTGTGTTTAAAGACAAACATTATAGGGCCGGTACAAGTACAGCTCCATTCAGGATTGACCTTGCAACTAGACAAAGAAGAATCGGCAGCTGTCAATTACGCGCGCTTTGTCCCCTGGGAAACAGCGCTATATTCATTGGCCAGAGAGGGCAGCGGATCACAGAGCCAGCTTTGACGTGTTGGAGGACGGAAAAACCTGGTAAACTTCGTGTGGGACAACAAGAGTAGTACAACGTAGTGTGTAGAAGCAGGAAGTAGATTGTCTGGAATAAAAAGCTGTGTGTCTTTTTGTATGTTCAGCTCAACCAGGTGGAGGACAAACTACGTGAAACTCATCATTCACTACGTAATCTGCCTTACGACAGGTCCATAGCCTCTTCCAAAGCGAGTTCTCCGGCGGGTGCGATCCAGTGCCTCTTCATCTAATTTCTAGCATCCAGTTGTTCCTTTAACATCATCCAGTAGTTGCCTAAGGTTTTCCTCCTCTTCCCGTCCTTCTATATTCCCTTCAATCACGTGTTTAGAAGCAGTTTCTACTCCATTTGTGACTAATCCAGTTACCTTCTTTATTTTTATTATATGTAAGGTTTTCAATACTCATTCACTCTTTGTATTACTTCTTCGATATCACATAATTTGAACATTAAACTTCCATTTAACAAGATAAGCAATACGCGTTGTCGCGTTCGCGTAACCATGGTTGCAGTGGAAATATGACCGTAAGACAATGCACTATAGCGTGTTGCACAGCAACACTTTTATGGCGAATTTGTCACCGGCAACGATGCAACGTACTTAGGTCTTCGTGTGAAGTGCACAATACTGCATGGAAGATTTTTCGCTTACAAATGGCTTTCTTTAGACGTACAGTTTGGTTACACAGATCGTAGTGAGAGATAAGACATACCTGAGATTATCAGCTTTTGTAAGTGTTGCCATGAAACATTTTACGAGATCAGACGGAACTAATCAGCTATGAGGCAGCAGGTATGAAATAAGTGTGTGTCTGTCTTCATGCTTGTACCGTGCATCATTGATAATTAAACACTTTATTATCGAACCAATGCACAATATATAATATGTAGATACAATTAAAATTATAAAATATTTAAAAGTGCTCCAACATGTTTCGGGTCACAGAGGATCCTTCATCAGGGAGCCTTGTACCGTGCTTGGCTAAAAATTACAAGAATGATTCTATCATGTCAGTTGATATGGACAAGGTCGGTGTTATGGCAGCATATGCTGCCATAACATCCTCTGTGGCGCGAAACATGTTGGAGCACTTTTAAATATTTTATAATTTTAATTATACTACATATTATAAATTTTGCATTAGTTGGATAATAAAGTGCTTAAGTGTGTGTGTGTGTATGCTTTGACTTTGTTATCCAGCATGCAAATCACCTCTCTTCTGCGCCACATTATGTCACCTCTGACCTGTCTGTTTTTACCACATTTTTCCGCTTTATCTCACAAGCGACACGATTTTCGGAGAAAAGTTACTGATCATAAAACGTATTTTTTAAATATTTTCTGCAACATTTTTTTATTCTAAGAAGGATTCTGCAACATATTATCATAAATGTACGCAGATATTACTGTTAAGAACCAGTTACTTTGTCAGATTTTAATGAAACTTGAACTTTCTCGACAGATTTTCGAAAAAAATAATCGAATATCAAATTTTATGAAAATTCGACCAGTGGAAGATGAGATGTTCCATGAGGCCATGCAGACATAACTAAACTAATTGTCACTTTTTTTTAATTCTTTGAACGTCCTAAAATCTGAGTTTATAAAACAAACAACCATTGCTAAATATGGAGATGAGTTGTAACGGTATATGTGGCAGAAGAATCGCTTTCTATTCTGAAGGTAATACAAAATCTAATGTACGCTGTTGAAGAAAACGTCTGCCATTTTTAGTATAAGCACATGGAAGGTAACTGTGTTCTGAAGGGTTAAAATATGTCATATCCAATAATCATGGAAGGAAAGCGAAACATTCCTATAGAGCATGCGATCCGTGAGGTACTTACTAAAGCTCTGGAAAAGCCTATACGTGAATATGCTTTTGGATCTCCATGTAGCTGATTCCCCGCAATCATCTCAATTCTTCTTCACGCCGGCAGGCCCGTTGTCAATTCCCGGCAGACTGTGAGCTCCACCAACTCGATGTACTGGGGCGTATATATTACTCATTATCTGACGCTTCAAGACGCTACAATGGTATTGAAAAGAGGCCTTCCAGAGTTTTAACGTAGCAGTGGAGTTATAACCTAGCTCACGCAAACACAAAGTTTTTGGAGCTAAACCGAAAGCGTAGATAATAATATAACCACTTTTTATTATGTGATTCAGTCAACACAATCATATAAATTAATAACATAGGTTACAGCGACATGTTTCGACTTACAAGGTCATTATCAGTTTGTTCTCTTAGCTTAGCCTGGTAATGACTTTATAAGTCGAAACATGTCGCTGTAACCTATGCTATTAATTTATATGTTTGTGTTGACTGAATCACATAATAAAAAGTGGCTATTTTGTATCTTTACACAACGGGATGACTTCTTGCAAATTTAATATGCATAGATAACAATTTAACTACGGGCTGCACGGTCCGGGATTGAATCCCGGTGGGGACGAGATTTTCCATCCGTCCAGACCGGCCCTGGGGCCTACCCAGCCTCCTGTAAAATGGGTACCGGGTCTTTCCCAGGGGTAGAGGCGGCCGTGGCGTGCTGCTGACCACTCACTCTCTTTTAGTCCCGCGGTCATGGAAGAGTAGAGCTACACCTCTACCCACCCTCTGGGCCACACCAGGCCTGTAACCGGATCACTTTACCTTTAGATAACAATTTAACCACATTCTGTGACACTTCGTGAGAACGGGAATTCATAAACTTCGGACTTAAATCAAGGGAACTCGTCTCCCTAGCGCCTCTGTCACATTTCTTTGGATTTACTAGATGTAATGCAAGAGTGGTGTCAATTTACTGGATCCTGCGGATGAATCTTTTGTTACCAAACAATCAAGAAAGATTCTACTCATTAAATACTTATAATTTTGTTCGTGAGGCGATTCTAATTGTGAATCCGAGGTGTAAGGCCTCGTAGATCACAACCAGAAGAGAATTTTGAATAAAAAGTACTTATTTTTTAAAATAATTATTCTGTCCCATCTTCTCAGCGTGGAGTAAATTTTTTTCTGCTTTTGGAAACAGACTTGAACACACTCGCACGACAACTTTGTTATTTTACTTTTTCGAATATTAAGTGTGAAATTACAGTCTGGCTTACAGTTTGACGGCCGGAGTTTTTATCTCTATAGTGCCGGTGACATTTCCTTCGCCACTGCATGCAGGCAGGTCTTTGACCCATCTGTTCTCTTCGGTTGATAGCAAGGCTCGTTCTTTGGAAATAAAGTAAGCTGTCAATGTGACTGCTCATCTCTGTCTAATGTCTACATTAGATGTCCTTGGAACAAATCCACATCTCCCATTTTTATTCATAGCATCGAGCTTATTTAAACATGAAGAAAAATTTTGTCGTCCCTTCTAATCATTACTACAGATTAGCGAGCTGTTTGTCACTGAAGTGAGTTTTCTACATTAGTGTGGATATCATGGTATTATATAGAACTATCCTGCACATACACCTGCGAAGAAATTTATGACTTTCACAATTTTTAAGGACTAAAATGGCAATCTCTTTGTTAATCCATCTGTGTTTGATATATGCTCGTTTGATGCAAAGTCCCTGAGGATGATCTGAAGGAGCACGAAACATGTTGTAATCTTAATGGATCGTGTGTGAAATTGTAAATTGTAATAATGTGCATTTGTTGGTGTTATGTGTTAAATTGTTGTGTAAGGCGCGAATGTGAATACTGTTAAGATAAGTAAATTTAACCAACTCGTTCTTGAGAAAACAATATTTCTTCAACCAAACAAGAATTTCCCGCATTTTATGACCACTAAGATCCGTTACCCTGTTAACAAGGGCTCGATCATATTCCATAGTACTTTACCATCCGAAATAATTAGAATGTATGAAGGAAATGTACAAAGAGTGACATAAATACAGATATGAAGGAATAAAGTAAATATCTGGTTTAACTGAGGAAACAAAACTTCATAATAGAAACTCTACTGACAAAACGCCACAAAGATACAATAAAATAAACTGTGTACCTGTAATTGAAAGAAGCGTTGACAAAAGTAAGTAAATTCAACCAAAAATTCGCCGAAGCAAAATCACATCAAATGTAGCACTGAACTGTGTCAGTGAAGTTTTAACATAAAAGCATATCAGAAATTAGCGGAGGCTTAATTACATTTTTAAGGCCAACAAACGATTTCTGAAAACAGGAGAAAATCGAAAGTTGCAAGTACGGTTTAATTGTAAACATACACAAAATTTGTAAAAGAGGAAAAAAAAATTTCGTAATAAAACCTTGAACTTATGATACAAGAACAAATGTCAAAATTTTCAACGAAATATTTCAGATCCTCTGATGCATAAGAAAAGTTGTAGTGTCAAAATGAAGAGCGAAACAATGTTGATTCACCTTTTTGATACGAATCTGTTACCTGGAAAAGAAGAGTTGATCAACCATGCTGTGTTGAAGTATTGGCTATTTTGCAGCTGTGCATTTTGGCGGAACGCAAGCCAGACAAATGCGTTTTGCATCATGACAGTATTTTTTGAGGAAGAGTGTTTTGGGACAAAAATCATGATTTTTAACATCCATTGTCCTCTCTTTATTTTACTCCGTGTAATTTTTCATGTTCCCTGAATTATTTTGACGATAGGATGTATTCCGGACACTGACGCCAGTGCTACAAGACTGTCAGAAAGCGAGTTCCATTAACGTCACCGTACACGTCAGAAATGTAATCCGTTTATAAAGTCACAAGGCGAATACGTCAGAGGTGACCGCACCGACTGACATCTAACTGCTATCAAACCTCGTAGTTCAGGGATCCAGAGTCAAAGCTGCAACGTACCGCACCGCAGTGTCCGCCCTTGCAGCGAACGGTAGCCAAACACCATCGCGGTTTCGTCACAATTTCTGCGACCCTATGTTCTGACCAACATACCCCAGCCGTTGCCCCATCGCCCAGTCGTCACTCCGTAATAATATTCCTTCAGTGCAGGTATTGTGACGGTCGTGTCTGAAGTACCAGCACAAGCCACATTACGTCACAGTGTGTGTGTGTGTGTGTGTGTGTGTGTGTGTGGTGGTGGTGCGGTCCGCGGTTTGATCTATACTGGTCCACTGACAGTATTTTGCGTCGTACTATAACTATATATATCACTGTACTAACACTGATAAACGTTAAAAAGAACCTTAGCTGTCGTCGTCCCGTTGTGTATTTCTTATCACTAAAGTGTTACATTAACCAATAAAAAGACTAATATTTTATATCTGTATGGTTGTGTTTGTCGTTTAATATTACGCTTTAATTGTAAACAAAGATATTTGTGTTTGTCGGATAATATAACAATTTAAGGGTAATAAATGACACATGTGTTTATCGGTTAATATAACACTTTAATGCTGAAAAATGTATTTTTATTAAATTGGTTAATATAACACATTAATGGTAAAAAAGATATTTTGTGTTTATCGGTTAATATAACACATTAATATTTTAAAAATGTATTTGTGTTTATCGGTTTATATAACACTTTAATGGCAAATAAAATATTTATATATATAAAATACCATCTGCTATATCGGATTGATGTAAAATAAATTAACTTGTACGTAAAAATCGGCGGCCTACATTTATAGTCCAAGCACTACAAAATATATTACTTTTTTAAAGTCTTCAAGTGGTAACCACACAATAATGAATCCTGTACAAGGTAACCCTAAAGCTATAAATTACAGTAGTATCGCTTATATACGGGCGTACATGCGTTGATTATAACAGATTCTACGCAGAAAACTGCAGATTTATTACAAGGAACATATTCCTATAGGGACGCACAAGGTACACTGCAGAATATTTTAATATTCCGCATATTATACTACGTAATGATCTTAATAGTGATGGAGCATTTGATGAAGAAAATGCATAACGAAAAGAGGGCTAATATAATACATATAGTAGGAAGTTTTCACTTTATATAGCAAAAAGGAAATGAAATGTGGCTGTGGTTGATACAACATTTTTTTGTGATTCAGCGGGGAAGTTTCAAAAAGCAGGCCATAACTAGCACCACTGGTTCTGAGAGACAGCGGTAAGACAAACCACATATGTCTTATTAATATGGCCTGTTACGTGACAATTTGATTTACGCCGTCTGTAATTGTTCGTTAAATCAAATGACTTTATTCATATTAAGAGATATTTTTAGATTAAACTTTAGGCGCCGGAATTATTTTCTAAATTTTAGCACGCCCTGTATATAAAATGTGAATAATACAGGAACCAAATACGTTAGAATTATGAAACAAACTGCATTTTGAAGAGAAAAAAACGAAGAGTATATACCGTGTTTAAAATATTCAGTACCTATATTTG
>Ga0123352_10014977_pt1 | contig 12354 bp, 11 predicted proteins | sample TergutLab28metaG_FD_89700 | JGI IMG/M metagenome (GOLD analysis project Ga0123352, IMG submission 89700) | Labiotermes labralis P1 segment gut microbial communities from Petit-Saut dam, French Guiana - Lab288 P1 | ecosystem: Host-associated > Arthropoda: Insects > Digestive system > Gut ... | reverse complement strand
TTTGTGTTGTGTTGGTTTGTGTGGTTTTGTTGTGTATGTGAGTGGTTATGGGGGATGTTTATGTGGATATGGGGTTGTGTAATTGGATATGGGGGATGTGTAAGTGTATAAGGGGGCTGTATAAGCATATATGGGGGCCATATAAGTGTATATGGGGGCTGTGTAAGCATATATGGGGGCTGTATAAGTGTATATGGGGGCTGTGTAAGTGTATATGGCGGCTGTATAAGTGTATATGGCGGCTGTATAAGTGTATATGGCGACTGTATAAGTGTATATGGGGGCTGTATAAGCATATATGGGGGCTGTATAAGCATATATGGGAGGCTGTGTAAGTGTGATCGTAAATGGACAGCAGCATATACTGACATTCAGTGTTTAGAACATCACACTGTTCACTGCATGTACATGTTTTCCAGCTCCAAATGGTTAAGATATTGTCACTGTCCTGTAGGCTTTATAATGAACACAGTAAAAGTACAAACCTAATTACTTAGTCATCTTTGTGTGTGTTCAACAGCCTTGGATATCAGTTGAAGGAACAACCTGAAACTTCAGCACATAATTTTTAATTATTTCTCTTGTGTGCTGATGTTTGAGATGTGAACATTGAACAGCATCCTTTTTTTTTTCAGTTCCTATCATTGTTGCCATTAACAAGATCGACAAGCCAGAAGCAGACATTGTAGGTAAACTGTCTTGCTATTTTTTTAGCTATAATATTTAATGATTGGCAAAAATTTCATTCACGTGGTAGTATACTGAAAACAAGACTGCATGTATAAGTTTCCATATTTTCAGTGTTTTTACAGTGGTTGTTATCCATATAATTGTATGTGTTTTGAGTTTTTACACCATGTGTTGTGTTTTTGTTGTGTGGATTCGGAGGAACGCACTACCTTCCTCTTCAGGCTCAGTATGGTGTACAACTGGCACATTTTCTTCCAACCCATCTCTTCAACATCCACCTGAACTAATTCAGTCACCCTGAAGATGGAGGTACAGGGTAAGCATAAATTCTTTCCCTGATTACAAACATTTATTACAAGAAAACTACTGTACGTGGAATAGAAACTTTTTTTAAATGTAACTCAAGAAGTTTTTTACAACACATCAGTACACTTCAACATGTGCCCCTTTTGTTGCACGCAGAACGTTAATCGATAATCAATTTCTCTCCACGTGTTCTCCAACATGTCTTCAGTTATTGTAGGAAAAGCGTCTGTTATTCTTGCCTTCAAATTTGTAATATCTGGAACTGGTGTCGAAAACACTTTGTTCTTAACATACCCCCATAAAAAGAAGTCAAGGGGGGGGTGATATCTGGCGATCGTGGTGGCCAGGGTGTTGGACCATCTCTCCCAATCCACCTGTTTGGAAATGTTGCATCCAAAAACCAAATGTTACAATAAACACATGACATAACATTTTAGAAACTAACTTAAGTAATGGTAAAAAATATGTTTGTATTCCACGAACAGTAGTTTTCTTGTAATAAGTGTCTTTAATCAGGGAAAGACTTTATGCTCACCCTGTAGTACATTCCTGAGGAAAATCATAGCAAATAAAACTGCATGGTGGAAAACCGAAATGATGACCACCACAGGACTATATATAATAACAAATAAATTTAAAAAAAAAAAGGTTAGTACATGTTACCGGTTCAATTGCCATTAGCAAAGGTAGAATGAAATTAGTGCAGTTTTGAAGGGCCAACAAAATACAGTAGTTTGTGTTATAACTTTGGACATGCTGAAACAAAATGCAAAAGAATTTTGTCAAACTTGTAAATGTAATCGCCTGTCACAGCTGCACACTTAGTTGCACTGGTAATGTTTATTTTTAAATCTCATATCATTATGTTTGTTCTTCATGCTCACTTCACTCGTTTGTGGTTTTTATGAAGTGAGTCTGGTTGAGCAGGTACTGCTTACTGAAAGGGCTAGCAAGGGAGTTTAATGCCATTCTGCTTCTTCCTGATTAACTACATAATTGTAGTTCATCTATGAGACAGCAATCTTGAATGTTATATTCACAAGAAAGAAACTGAACAGTACAGATGTGCAGCCTCAGATAAAACTGAGTCATGGAAACTGGAATTACTATCATAAATTTATATATATACAGGGTGAGTGTAAAGTCTTTCTCTGATTACAAACATTAGAAACTTTACATTGCACCTCAGTTAGAAGAGTTTCAGCCATGGATAATTTTCCAACAAGATGGTGCACCTCTACACTGGAGTTCACATGTTGTCTTTTTTTGGATGCAACATTTCCAAACAGATGGATTGGGAGAGATGGTCCGACACCCTGGCCACCATGATCGCCGGATATCACGCCTCTTGACTTCTTTTTATGGGGGTATGTTAAGAACAAAGTGTTTTCAACACCAGTTCCAGATATTACAAATTTGAAGGCAAGAATAACAGACGCTTTTGCTACAATAACTGAAGACATGTTGGAGAACACGTGAAGAGAAATTGATTATCGATCAGACGTTCTGCGTGCAACAAAAAGAACACATGTTGAAGTGTACTAATGTGTTGTAAAAAACTTCTTGAGTTACATTTTAAAAAAAAATATGTTTGTATTCCACGTACAGTAGTTTCCTTGGGGAAGACTTTATGCTCACCCTGTAGTATGTACCCAAATAGAAGAAAAGAGTATTTTGCAAATTCATCACATGAAAAATGTGCGGTCACCATATTATTATGCACAAAATTAAACATGTTCTGTCTAGGTTTTTTTCATGAAAATTGATTATTGTATTACTGTAAATATAGTGCTTAACAGTGTAGCAATGATAGATAATAAAGACATAAATATGTTTCTGTCCCTGCCTGGAAGGCATGCAGGGGAAGTGGAGGTATAGTTCCATTCATTCTTAACCCTGGCACTAGATTTAAGTGAGTGGTCTGCTTCATGCACCAGCCACTTGACCACCACAGAAGTAGCCCGCTGAACTCATCGACAAGGACGTTGGGGTGGACCCCAGAGCCGTTCTGGACATTTTGTAGAAGATGAAAATCCCTTGGCCTTGCTGGATTTTCTAGACTTAATACTGTAGTCTATCAGTGAAGAATTGTAATTCTCTGAGTATTGCCACTTCGGCACGTACAGCATTTAAGTTTTGTGTAGCCGCATAAATTCTTTCTCTGTACACTGCCTTAGTAAATAAGGTAAGAAGGTAAAGTGCACTTTGTACAGGCACTGAGGCTCTGTACAGGCCGTACGGCCCATAGGGGGAGTAGAGGTATAGCTCTACTGTACAGGCACTGAGGCTTTGTACAGGCTGTACGGCCTGTAGGGGGAGTAGAGGTATAGCTCTACTGTACAGGCACTGAGGCTCTGTACAGGCCGTACGGCCTGTAGGGGGAGTAGAGGTATAGCTCTACTCTTTCTTGACCACAGCACTAGAAGCGGGTGAGGGGTCAGCGTCACGCCCTGGCCACTCTTTACCCCCAGGAAAGACCTGGTACCCCTTGTACAGGAGGCTGGGTAGGCCCCAGCTGTGGTCTGGACATGTGCGGAAAATCTCGCCCCCCACCGGGATTCGATCCCCGGACCATCCAGCCCATAACCAGGTGCTGTACCGACTGAGCTACCCGGCCCACACTTTAATAAATAGGCAGCTATTAAAACAGGTTATTGCTAGCCACGCCTTCATCTCCAGGGAATGTTTAGGGTTACGGTGTTAGATTTTGAATGTTACATGATTTCAGGAGCGTACAAAAGACATGCTTGTGCCACATGGTATTCAAGTGGAGGATAGAGGAGGCGAAGTGCAGGCAATTCCAGTATCAGCTCTTAATGGAACAAACCTTGATACGCTGAGTGAGGCAATTGTGCTGCAAGCTGAACTGATGAATCTAAAAGGTGATCCAAGGGGCAAAGTAGAAGGAGTTGTTGTTGAATCGAGGACGGATCCACAAAGAGGGTATGGATATTTTTACACATTCAGCTTTCATACTGACAAAAGTATATCAAGCATGCACTTACCCTGGGTCATAATTGCTGTGTAATGCCTGTATTGTATAGGAAGAATCCAAACTGTTTAAGAAACTGCACCCCATAGTACTAAAAGTGGGGAAAGGAATTGTTCGTTAAAGGTGTGTTCCAGTTGTTGCTTAGTACAAGAGTTAGTTGGAAACCTTGCAAAGAAGAGACATGAGTGATCTAGGCATAGATGGGAGGATAAGTGAATGAGTAAATAAATAGTGGATTTGAACCCTTGTCAGTTTTGATGCACTTGAGCATTCTGTAACAGGCCCCTTAAACCATATTCTGTGTTGTGGGAGCCCTGTCCCTTCATTAAAGTTCCAAAATTGCTCTCAGACTGAGATTTCTAACATCCAACAAAAGGACCCCAAGCTGATATGACTGCGTGCGGCCGTGGGAGTGATCTAGACATAGATGGGAGGATAATGTTAAAATTGATCTTATGGAGAATGAGAATGTGGAGTAGATTCCTCTGGCTCTGGATGGGCCAGTGCCAGTTCCTTTGCACACAGTAACAAATCTTCAGTGTGCACAAAATGCAGGGTATTCCTTGACTTGGTGTGTGACTGTCAGCATTTCAAGAAGGACTTCCGCAATGTAGAGTTAATTACTGAATGTGTGTGAAATGTGTAACACGTTGATAACTGGTCTTGTAACACTGCAGTTCATATATGGGGGTCATTATTTTATCTGAAAATGGTCCGTTGCCACTTCTGTCTGTAAGCTGGTTTATCATATTAACATGGCCCTCTCAACCAACCACACACATGTGCAACTCAGCAGCAGCAGGAAGTGATGATATTTATTGGACAAAGTAAGGACCCTGTATAATCACTAAATTTTGATGTTTTGCTGACTGTGCATCTCAGTAAAATCTTAGTAATTAACCAACTTAATGCACAAAATCTTGTTTTACAATAAGTTTATTATATTCCTCTACATGTTTTGAGCACTATGTGCTCATCATCAGGAGGTCAAAATTGTATTATACAGCATCTGGTATCATCACACCTGTCCGTTGCACAGGTTGAGAGAAGACGAAGTGTCTGTCCATTCCATCCTGACTGTCCTAGATGGTACTTAATGCAGAGAGTACCTGTAATTGTATGCCTGAGTGCAGGAACATACAGCTCCCACATGTGTTAACTTGTTTACTGACACTGTGTCTCTTATACGGCATGATGATAGTTGAGCAACTGGAATGGACAGGTGTTTGTTAGTCATCAGTTACAAACGTAGACCTCACAATTTCAGTATGCTTGTGAAATGTAGTCATTTGAATAAAGAGTGTTAACTTGTTTACTTTTTGCAAAGTATACATCATGAAAAAAGGTCACAGAAAGTTTTGTAAATAGTATCCAATGTTAGTAGTGCTGTAATTAAGATCATTATACAGAATATAGGCAAAGTTTTGAACAGCGGGTTCAGTGCTGGCCAAAAAAGAAAATACTGAAGTGTTATATTCTTAGCTGTTGATAAACTGGATGATTCTGATGCTTGAATTGGACACAAGCACCCAGGAAACCCATGTGCCAGTTGGTTGTTCAGAGTGGGTTGTCAAAATTCTCAGCTGCCAGGGCAACAAAACTTTTAAAACTGACGCCCATATAAAATTAGAGACACAAGAACTCTGTATTCTAGACTGGCAAGCTAGTGGCTTGTATTTCAGGTGTTTCAAGGATTTGTTGATAGCCAGGGGATTTCTTGATCAGGGTCTCATATTTTTCTCAGATGGGGCACAGTTCACATTATATGGGAGTGTAAACAGCCAGAATAACAGATATCAGTGTTCTGAAAGTCGTCATGAAGTTCCTTTGTATGACCTTGAAGTCTGAGACTCGTGTGCAGTAGGTACAAAAATATATGGCCCGTATTTGTACACAGTTACTACCATGAAAATTGTTCCAAGTTTTTTCAAGATGTGATGATGCTAGTGTCACTGTCACCTCAAACATTTACATATCAACCATGTTATTACTGCTTGTACCAGGGTGCTGATAAGTCCTTAGCCCGACCAGGAAGGAAACAAGCTCGGAAGCATGTCAGGGACGTGTGTGATTTCAACGACAACGAGATGCGAGCTGTCATCAAGTTTTTTTTTTTTCCTGCAAGGCAAGATGCCAAAGGAAATTCACGCCATTCTGACAGAAACATTAGCTTGATTCCTTCCTGGTCAGGCTAAGGACTTATCAGCACCCTTGTAGGAAAGCACGTAATGCTGTGGCATAAGGTTCATGCCATCCTTCATGAAAATTTATGAGCTGGTTCAGAATGGGACTTGACACTTGCATGCACGGTGTTCTAAGTGGCCTGCCAATTTATGTTAGGATGGAAGTGAGTCTGAATTTTAGTTCATCTTTCTAAGTAAACACCTTGTGTCTCCATATGCAGACAAGCGGGTTGATGCTGATTAAAGATATAGTTATTGATTAATGTGGTGGTCATGTGAGACATCTGCGGGCAAATTGCAGAGTTTTTTGTGTTAAAGACTTTGTACATGTAATAACCACTGTGCATTCAGTGGTTTATTTTGTATACATTTGTAGACGCTGGCATGTGAACTTGATTTGGGTGGGTGATTTGTGGTATTCTTATTACAAAAAAGTAAATGTCACACTGAATTTGAATATAGCTGTATTCCATGGATTTAGAATTTAGTCAAAGTCACAGCAGGATGTGGAATAAGTCAAAACAATGCAGAATAGTACAATACAAAAATATGATAAGGATATCATGTGAAGTATTCAGACATTACACTAAATCCATTGTAAGCAGCTGACAATAAGGACATGAGTAATTTTGAACATTTGGAATACATCAACAGAGTAAGTGGCATATGTTTAAGTATCTTCTTGATGTTGCTTTAAACTGGGCCATTTCAGTCAGAAGACTAGCGAGTCTACGCAATAAACTGCTGGGTATTTTGATGCCAGCGTAGCTGGTACTTTTCTGAAAACATGAAAGTTGTCTGTTAGTCTGTAAAGATGGTAGTGTTTTCTCGTATTAGTACTGTGTACAATTGAATAGTGTTTGGGTTCGAGCCCTTCTGGGCCTGATGCACCTAGGCCTTAAGACAGGCCCTTTATGCCCCATGTTCTGTACTAAGTTAAAGGAGCTATGTTCCTGTAGCAAAGTTCCAGATAGCCCCTATACTTAGTTTTCTAATATCCTCAGGGCTCAAAAAGAAGGAACCCAGATGTGTATGTCTGAGTGAAGCTGAGGCCTCACACTCTCACAAAGTGTGGACTGAAGTTTCCTCCTCACTACCACATTTCCTACAAGTGGGGTTATTACTCAGCCCCATTATATATAAATGTCTTCTCAAGGTGTTATGTCCAGTACTGCATACAGCTGAATTTCTTTAAAACTTTCCTTGGTTATTTAAGCAAAGTTTATTAATGAGAATATATATATATATATATATATATATGTATATATGTATATACATATATGCAAGTGGAAGAGGCTGTATTGTGCTAATTAATAACTCAGCACAGTTACAGTGAATGTTTCTGATATTGAATCATGCCCAACTTGAAACCCTTTTTGCAGGAAATTGTCAACAGCTATTGTTCAGAGAGGAACACTGCAGAAGGGAGCTTTGCTTGTAGCGGGACTGGCTTGGGCCAAAGTGCGTGCTATGTTCAATGAACAGGGTCAGCCCATTCAACAGGCACCACCATCCACGCCAGTTGAGGTACTGGGCTGGCGGGAACTTCCTTCAGCAGGAGATGAAATTATTGAAGTTGACTCTGAGGTAAGACTGAACCAGGTTGAACAAAGAATATCGTTGAAACAGGTCTCATTGCAAAATGTCATTCAACAGCACCCTGATGCACCTCTGTTTCTGCTGCTGGGTGTGGTGGATGTCATAAGAACGTTATCGCGTAGGGAGCCTGCATCTGCCAGGAATTAAAGTCTGTTTTCAACTTGCAGTTTAACGTAATCTTGAAGAATCAAAAACCAAGTAGATGCTACTTGTTATTTTATTGTACCTCTTATAGGCTCAACACGTTTCGAGCATTAATATGCCTATCATCAGGAGCTCGCGACTATGCTGTTGATTACCACATTGGTCGTATTGTTCTTGGTTTGCTGTATGTTGGAGGTAAGGTGCAGTTAGGCTGGAGTAGTGTCCAGGTTGCAGGCTCAAGCACAACTCCTTACCTCCAACATACAGCAAACCAAGAACAATACAACCAGTGTGGTAATCAACAGAATAGTTGCGAGCTTCTGATGATGGGCATATTAATGCTCGAAACATGCTGACCCTACAAGAAGTACAATAAAATAACTAGTGGCATCTAGTTGGTTTTTTATTCTTCAGTTATCACAATGATGCACGGTCCAATAAACATCAGATTAATTTAATCTTGTTTCACAGAAGAGTCTTGAAGTGCTGACTTCCAGCTCCAGAGCAGGCTTTGCGGCTTCTTAGAATATTTCTTAACACACAACACCGCTCTTGAAAAATTAGCATTTTCTGTTGAAATAATATCGTTCAGTTGTCACAAATAATGCAGATTATTCACATAACTCATCTGTGTGTCCCCAACAAATGATAGTCACACAGATTCAATTCTGGAAGTCTGGGAGGCCACTACCATTCACCAAGTATCTCTTATTTGGCAGTCATTGAGAATTTTTGGTGTGTGGGCTGTGGCAACACTGCATGAAGTAACCATACCTTTATCTTCTGTTAATTCTCTAACACATAGTGTCAGAATTGATTGAACGTAATAGTAGGAACTTGGTGTTTCTGTGAAAAGCATGGGCCACATGATTTGGCGTGCAGTCACTACCCACCATGCCTTCAGTTTTGGGATTATGCAAATGAAAAGCATGACCTGCATGGGGAGATTTGGAGCCCCAATATCTGCTGGTTGTTGTATATCTCCATTTAACATAAACCAAGTTTCTCTACCACGTTCACAACAGCCTGCCACTTGTACCAGGAACCTAAGCCATATTAATCCAGTCCTCATCCTCCCATTCTATTTCCTTACTATTCAGTTTAACAGTATGCTCCACTCTATGCCTGGATTTTCCTTCAGGTTTCCCCACCAAAACCCTGTCTGTATTTCTCTTCTCTGTCATGCATACCACATACCCTGCCCATCTCATCCTCCATTTTATTGCCTGAAAAGTATAGTAAAGGGTAAAGGAATCCCATTACAGGCCTGGACAGGCGCTGAGGGTTCCAGGAGGTTGAGGCTTACAGATTTCAAGACAGTCATCAAATGAAGGTGGTAAGGTCGTCAGCCATAAGCACCGGCTGCCTTTACCTCCCCAGGAAGTATTCCTGGTACTCATTTCTGTTAGAGGCTGAGTTAACTCCAGGGCCACAGTGTGGCCAGAAGGATGATGTCAGTGCAGAATTACAATGGAAAAGTATATGGTGATGAAGTCGTTATTAACATGATGTATTTAACTTTGTGACATTCTTTTGTCCATAATTAGAAGTACACAAAATCTGGTGGTTTATCTCAGCTGGCACAACAAGTTACCTTCGACTGTTGCTGCATGTTTTGACTGGTAACTAATCATCACCAAGTTTCTTCAACATATATAAATGTGACACAGCAATTGTTAATTTTGCTGGAATGTCTCATGTGGTTTATGTTTGAAAGCGCTAAGAATAGTAAGTATATAAGATCAAAGATTCGTTTGGAACACAAAAATATGTGCCATTCATATATTTTAACATTTTTTGGGTTTTATTTTTTATGGTATTCTAGTAAGAGATTTTCTGTAGTTTAATATGTTACTTTTGATGTTTTGCTGACTGTGCATCTCAGTATAATCTTGGTAATCAGCCAACTTGATGCACAAAATCTTGTTTTATAATAAGTTTATTATATGCCTCCTACATATTTCGAGCACTATGTGCTCATTGTCAGGAGGTCAAAATTGTACAGGGTCTGGCAGAAATACCTGACGATTTGGCAACACAGCTGTGAGTGGAATCTTTGGCATGGGGAATTTGTCTTTGAGTGCCCTTCTAGCGAGACTCAAAACATTTCAGTTGCCATGGAGTGCTGGTCTATAGAGCATCTGGCTTTCGCTGTGGAGACATATTTCTAAAACAACGATTCTGTCGTTGTGACTCAACAGATATTTCGTTGGCACTTCGATATTCATCGGAACGACAGTGTCCCTAGTCGCAATACCGTACTGTTGTGGGTGACAAACTTCAGAGAAACAGCATCTGCCGCAAACAGAAAACATCCAGGAAGTGAGCCTTCACTTAGAACTCCTGAGAACATCGAACGATTGTGTCAGTCTTTTGTCAGAAGTCCTCCACTTGCGGGAATGTTCTGACAACAAGGGATGCCACCGCACAGACACTATATTCAGGAACTGAATATTGTAATTAAAGTGCTTTCAGATAAAGATAATTTTAGTAATAAATTCACGTTAAAAGACAGTATACTTTTCGTTTTATTGTAACTTAAAAATCGTCAGGTTTTTCTGCCAGACCCTGTATTATACAGCATCTGGTATCATCACACTCTGTAGGCAGCTGTCCAGTGCAACCTGTGCACTGGACGGCCATCTACAGAGTGTGATGATATCAGATGCTGTATAATACAGTTTTGACCTCCTGATGATGAACACAATAATGCTCGAAACAAGTAGAGGCATATAATAAACTTATTATAAAACAAGATTTTGTCCAGAAAGTTGCTTAAGTACTAAGATTAATATGTTACATTCACATGTGTTGTAACATACATGTCCTGTGTTGTGTGTTGACAAGAAACGTGCACATGAAGTGATGAAGTGGAGGCAGGCGTTGGTGCAGACTGAAAAACAGGAAGCTGACAGGGAAGCAGTTGAGGCAAAAATTTCGGAACATTTAAAGGTATTACAGTATAAGAATATATTCCATTGTATATTGTTGCATGATCAGTGTGTACTTACTACAAATTATGATTGGTAAAAACCCAGCATAGCACACATAATGCAACAAATTTGGAGTGAACCAGTTTATTCCAATTTCTCACATGTTTCAACCCTTCTTGGAGAACAATCTTCTTATCCCTCAGTCTTTTTATTGCTGTATAGCTGTCAGCTGCTGTGTTTCTGGCAACTTGCTTTAAGTATTGTAGTCGAGGTTGGAGAACAGTATTAGTGGAAATTCCAAAGTGTGTCCTCAAACCAGCTGACCAGTGTATGGCATTATGTTCACGGACTGTCAGTAGAGTCACTAGACATGCAATACGGTTCCACCTGTATATAGCACTGTGTGTGTGTGTGTGTGTGTGTGTTTACTGACTGTCACTAGTCACATGCTACACATAACTGTTACACTTGTGTATGATACTGTATGTGTTCACTACTGTCAGTAGAGCCTGTAAAAGGTAAAGTGATCCCATTACAGGCCCGGTGTGGCCCAGAGGGTGGGTAGAGGTATAGCTCTACTCTTCCAAGACTGCGGCACTAGAAAGGGGTGAGTGGTCAGCATCATGATCTGGCTGCACTTTACCCACAGGAAAGCCCTGGTACCCATTGTACAGGAGGCTGGGTGGGCCCCAGGGCTGGTCTGGACGGGCGGGAAATCTCGTCCCCACTGGTATTCGATCCTGGACCATCCAACCCATAGTCAGTCACTATACCGACTGAGCTACCCGGCCCACCATTAGAGCCTGTATGCATACAAAATGTTATACACAGCTATTCCACCAACACACACAAAGCTACTTTGTGTACTGAAAAACAGCAGTCCAGTAACCAGAGGCTAATGTATGGCACATGCAGTTATAGAACTATGAAGCTGACTCAGCAACAGCATTTTTAAATAACAAAATTGGCAACATATGTATAACATAACTTTGTTGCGCATTTGTGTAACATGTTGCAGTGTAATCACAACAGTGCATATAGTGTTTTTTCCAACTTATCTGATAAATGACACCATTTTCAGAAAACATTTATTGAAAGTCAAGTGTGTGTTTGTGATTTTCCCTGCAACTTCTGTCTATAAAATTTCTCATTCTAAGTAGAATTCAGAGAGGCATTATCACAAGTGTATATCTGTCTTCACATGAGTACCCGTTACTCTTGTCAGATTTTAATGAAAGTTTATTTTCCTCAACACTATTTTCGTTGTTACACCATGCATGTTGTTGAGTTACTCAATTATTACACCAACCACTGCACATATATAAAATTTATAAAATTTACACATTAAAACATTAAAAACGCTCCGTCATGTTTCGGTCCTAGGACCATCAGCAGGGAGCCATATCGTCCTTGCTAAAGTCACACTATAAAAAGTCACATTAATTTCGCTGTACCAGTTGGGTATTGTGGCAGCATGCAGTGTTGTGTAATGTTATGTTGTGAAGAG
>Ga0123352_10014976_pt1 | contig 12355 bp, 9 predicted proteins | sample TergutLab28metaG_FD_89700 | JGI IMG/M metagenome (GOLD analysis project Ga0123352, IMG submission 89700) | Labiotermes labralis P1 segment gut microbial communities from Petit-Saut dam, French Guiana - Lab288 P1 | ecosystem: Host-associated > Arthropoda: Insects > Digestive system > Gut ... | reverse complement strand
CAACTCCCGTGCAAGCAACTAAACGTCACGCAGGCACGATTAACACTGCATTCCACTCTCAAGGTCATCAACGCTCTCGCGTGACACATTAGCTGTGCAGGTTTCAGTATTTGGAACCGCAAGAAGCCCCACTTTTCTCTGTCCATTATCTCCGTAACCGTTCAACTTTGGATATAGATGTTTTGGGTTATATCGGTATACTTTAACATAAGGAACACTCTCCCGAAGTCTGACACATTCCTCCTGGGACACCCTGTATATATAATGTCGCACCGCTCCCGATTTGTCTAAACATGTTTAACTCACAGTATCATTTTGTAGCAACGGTAATTCCGATACAATCTCTACGCAGTCAGATATGTGAATATATAGGTGTATATATACACACACACACATATTCTTCAAAATGTAGATAAGCTATTCGGGCCAAAGACATACAATATCGGACCACAGTGAATGAGGCGTGCCAAGGAAATCCTTCCGCGTGCCGTAGGTTTGCCAGCCCTGCCCTAGAGGGAATCTAACCACGATTATTCCAAGTTTCAATCCATACCCAAGTCACTGCCGTGACTGCTAATTGCAACTACGACACGTTTATTAAACTGGACAAAATATTGACGGGGATCAGACACGTTGGTGCATGACGAGGGCGAGTCAGTAATTATCTGCTATGAATATTTAATATTTGTTAGAAGTGTAGAGATCGTAAAGTACAGTACATCGTATTTCAACGTAGTCCCCCTTTCTTTTGATGCACTTGGTCCCTCGTCATCCAGTCTTCTCCACCCCCTCAGAATAAAACTTTTGAGCTGTGGGACAAGCCACGCATTAGCCTTTTCCTGCAGTTGCTAGTTCGGTTCCATCCTCATGCTTAACGCTTGTGTGACCATTTTTGAACCTCTCAATCTAATCGAAGGCACCATGCTGCGACACAACACTGCGTCAACATAGTCCTATGCATTGCAGCAACTGTTACACCGTCACTCCATACAAAACGGACCACTGTTCTCTGCTCTTGTTTGGTACGATTGGATAGTGGGGCTTCCCTGTTGACGGCGCGAAACTCATAACAGGAAAACACTGTGAAGGTCAAACCTACGCCACAGTGTTACGATGGAGACACGTGTACTGCGTCTTACCCAACCAGCAGTGTAGCAAACCGCAAAAATATACGTACGTTGTGGATAATTACTGACTCGCCTTCGTACATAAGCTAGTTAGTTTTGAACAGAGGCATCACGATGTGCTTGTAACGTAATATGATATTAAATAGTGTGCGTCAGCACAAATATTTTATTACACAAGGTAATTACATAGACTACATGTTTCGACTATTGATAAGTCATCTTCAGGCCTATTTTGTCAACTGAGTCACAAGATGCTATGCACACACTGGGATCCCATCGTGGGATACATAACATTGGATCACTTGTGATCCAATTTTATGTACCCCCCTGATGTAAACACAATTTGCACGTCACACCATTGAAACAAATGATTTATTTTATGTATTTCCATGAATGTAAACACGATGGGATCCCAGTGTGTGCATAGCATCTTGTGACTCACTTGACAAAATAGGCCTGAAGATGATTGATCAATAGTCGAAACATGTAGCCTATGTAATTACCTTGTGTAATAAAGTAGTTGTTCTGACATACATTATTTAATATTATATAAGCTAGTGACGTCATTCGGAAACAAATTCTTCGGAATATAAATCCGTACAGTACGACTTACAACTCCATACCTCTAGTTAGACGGTGTTCTCTAAACTTCGCCCTTCTCTTTGCAAAAGTGTTTTCTCTTCGACGCATCTCTCAGTAGCTACCCAGTCCACTTCACGATCCGGATGTTAGTTCAGCTTGTCCTCGCCTTCATTCTTTACAGCCGATCTCTAGCGTGCTGTTGTTTTCATAACCATTAGCAAGACTGATGGCTAGTCGTTTGCTCAATCGGGATAAAGCTTGAGGTCCCAGAGATGGCGGGGCTGGTGTTATTAAAGTGTTAATTGGATTATTCGTAACGCAAGGATGCAGGTAATATAGGGTGATCGAAAATGATGGAACTAGATTCGAGACTTATAACATTTATGAGAAAAAGGTATAGAGATGGGATTAGCTCTAATGTGTTCATCAACTCGTATAGTTTTAATAAATACGCACGCGCACACCTCTTTTGCGCACACTACATGCGCATTCTCGACACGTGAGCAAGTATGCTGCTTCATTTGGTGGGCCGAAAGCAAAGCCACTCTTAACACTGCAGCACAATTCCACAGATCTTTCTGTCGGCAAAGCGATCCGACGCTGTTTTAACCAGTATTAAGGTAGACGGGGCGTGGGAGAGTGCAAATTACCTGGACGACCGCGAACGTCAAAATGTGACAATGAACACATAAGACTGTCGTGTCAGCGCAGTCCACAGATATCTCTTGCTCGTCAGAAATTGCAGCCGGTTGTGCCTAACACAACGTTCCAAAATGTCTTGCACAAGAGGTTAACGTGGCACCTGTACAGAATTAAAATTTTGCGTGAAGTCAAAAATACAAATTTTTTAAACAAGAGTTCAGTTTACGGATTTGATGCCGAGTGTGGTTTATGAGGATGGCAGATGTTTGTACTCAGATGAGACAAACATCCATATTAATGGTCACATGAAGACACAACACTGCTGCGTTTAGAGAGAGGAGTAGTCACATGAAATACGAGCATTTGAGCATTTGTGAGACTCCGCGAATGATAATGCATGGTGTTACATAATGCGTGATCATGTTGTGGGGTCTATTTTCTGCTGTAAATACTATCACGGTAAACATTTACCTGGATATGTTACCATTTTTGTCTTTCCACGCTAATCTATTTATGCCATTGACCAAGAGGAACACGGTGAGAATTTGTTTCAACACGACGACATTCCAGCCAACTTCAACCATGAGCTCCGAAATACCTGGAACGTCAAATCTCCTAATCGTTGGACTGGAAGCGGCGAACCAACTCCGAGGCCCTCACGAAGTCCAGACTTCTTAACAATGTTTTTTTTCTGTGCAGATATGTACAAAAGTACATTTTACTCACAGAAAATCCGTATTTACGTCTTATGCTAGAGGATTGGCCCACTTTTAGTGGCAGTTGTTCTGGAAATACTTCAACGATCATGGCAGGAACCTAAGTACCTTGCACATGTTTGCAAAGGTAAAGTGATCCCGTTTAAAGGCCCGGTGTGGCCCAGAGGGTGGATAGAGGTATACGTCTACTCTTCCATGACCGCGGCACTAGAAGGGGGTGAGTGGTCAGCAGCACGTCCCGGCCGCACTTTACCCCCGGGAATGACCCGGTACCCATTGTACAGGAGCCTTGGTGGGCGCAAGGACCGGTCCGGACGGGCAGAAAATCTCATCCCCACGAGGATTCGACCCCAGACCGCCCAGCCCGTAGTCAGTCGCTATACCGACTGAGCTACCCGGCCCACTTGCAGTTGTTTGTAAGGCTACTAAGGTAGGTACAACAACTTTATGAGTTGGTGCGCACTTTGCAATGCAACCGGTCTCTATACCTCTCTTATCACAAAAGTTATTACGTCATTTTCGATGACTCTGTACATGTTATAATAACAATAATAAGATTGCTTTAGAGAGGTGTTTTTATTTAATGGCGCGGTCGATGGCTAATATTATGTACTGTTCTTGGCAGATGAGTAAATGAGATGATGGAAATTGTTTTTGTCTTTTGAAGTTAACATAAATCAACAAAATTTATGAAAATTGCCCCTAATGTAACTTATTCACTTTGACACAAGTTTTCACAATAAAAGTCGAAAAAAGCAATTACAACTAAAATCTTGGGCTTTCAAATTGAAAATAAGTAAGGTAAAGAAGAACAATAACTTACAGACACTATCAACCGCAGACTTATTACAGCATAAATTTGATGTTTGTGTGACCTTGCATCTCTGATACAATAGTACAAACAATCAACTAGTTGCAACAATAGCATTTTATTAGTAAATTCAATCGGCTCAACAAGTTTCGGGCGATAATTTCGCCCATCTTCAGGAGCACTAGACTGTGTTTACAGCTTGTGGTATAATGCACCGAAGATGTAGCCTGCTGGTGACAAATTCACCAGCAGGCTACATCTTCGGTGCATTATACCACAAGCTGTAAACACAGTCTAGTGCTCCTGAAGATGGGCGAAATTATCGCCCGAAACTTGATGAGCTGATTGAATTTATTATTAAAATGCTTTTGTTGCAACTAGTTGGTTGTTTATACTATTAGTACAGCATACTTTATCTAGGTGGAAGTCACACCGTTCATGGAAACACGTGCGTTAAACGTATTTTGCATTGCGTATTTCCATTCCTTGCTGCATTATGCTGTTACATTTTAGGGAAATTTAATACACAGCACAAACAATTCATCGTACTCTATAAATCCGGCATATTAATGGCAGACTTAAATAAAAAAATTCTCATGTAGGGAATTCGTCTGTATTAAGTCCATTACATTTCCCCTTCCCAATGAAAACCTTCAGGCACTTGCTATCGTTCGTTGTAGACAAAATGGACAATTTATTAAAATAGTTAACGAATCTACAGTATCAATGCGAGGCATAGAAATGGCAACTGTGTGCCAGATATTAACCTCACTTTTCATTACTCGTAGTAAGCTTTACACTATGAAGGAATCAAATTTTACAGTACTCTTCAATCTAAGATTGAACCATGATGTTAAATAACTTAATCCAAAATTGGTTCATCAGCAGAGAACGTTAACTCACAGATCACTTTTTATAATACAGGGTGGGGCAAAATATCCTCCGTACTTTCAGTAGGGCATTGTGAAGGGAGGGGAGGCCGTAGAAGGGTGGGGTTGGGCTCGAAAGGTGCAGGTAGTTGGGAAGTTCCCGTTACAGTACTCCGCATTCGTAAAGATGGTGTGATTCAACGAGCAGCGCGCATTTGCCGTCGAAACCTACTCTTCGCAAAGTCACTCTATCGTAGCGGTGCAGCATGCATTCCGTACTCGCTAACAAATCCCCCCTCGGGACCGAGTACCGGACAGAAAATCCATCCTGTTGTGGGTTGAGAACTTCAGGGAAACGGGAAGTGTGTCTGAAAAAAAGATGACGACGATCATGGACCTCTCGAACACCAGAGAACATCGAGGCTGTCAGACGGTCCGTTTTGCAGTCTCCCAGGCGCTCTGCACGCAAACACCACGCAAACAACGGCCACCGCTTGCAAGATATTCTTTTTAAGACTACGTGATTTAAAACTTCCCATGTTGTAGTTTCAGAATCCAAAAATAAAATTTTTGTCTCGAATAGTTTTTTTGTTATTCACCTTAAAATTTAGAAAGTTTATTTTGCCCCATCTTGTACGTAGAATTATTTTTGTCAACTGAATGCTCGTCAGTAGTGGGCACGTTTTGCAGAATATTTTATTTGTGAGTAGTATGACAGAATGACTGCAATTAATTCTAAAGTCCAAGCATTTCGTACATATATATTGTTTTACCTATTATATACATATTATTATTCTATTCTATTTCCTTGCATAATTACTGATCATTCTTTACCCTTTCTTTCTTATTCTCTTCTCTTCTACCTACTTGTTAGACGCGCAGAGGGCTAATGTTGGACTTGATCACACTCAGGAACACATTCACACCAAGTATGACCTTCTGGACGAGGGATTAGCCCGTCACAATGTCTCTCCTTCTACAACACACAACATTATTAATAGACAAAGATGGATGCCGCCCGCGGAATTCGAACCCGCAATCCCGAGCAAGCTAGCGGCCGCAGACCTTCACCTTTGAATGCGCGGCCAACGGTATCGGCAATGAACGATCCGTGGAGTTTAAATAAATTCTAATTCTAATCTTAATTGACGACAGGTATGTAAATCAAAAGTTCCGTTGGCATAGTGTAATTTATCCATTTTTAAAATACTGGCTGTCCTGTTCGTAACGTAACGTGACGTGACGCTTTACGTCAGTTCAGTGCAGTGAACTTTCGAATTTTATTCCAGATCAATAAGAGGATTCGCAGTTGGCACGGTGCTGGAATACATTACTTTGCGTGGCAGGCGGTAATGGCACAAAAATTGCACGTCTGCCGTCTGCAAGTAAAAAAAGTAACATGGACATAAATATAGGGTTAATGAAGGCCGTTTCACTTTTTAATTGCAAATTAAACCCTTTAATGTTAATGGTAACTATGTATAATACTAGGTTTAAAATTCAGGAACTATAAGATTTTTGTTTTGTTGTGATTCTAACACCGGAATATCTCAGTCGGTATGGCAGCTCTCTACTGGTTGGACTATCCGCGACTTGAATTCCGGTGGGTTCGAGGTTTTCCTCACCTGTCCAGACCGGCACTGAGGCCCACCCAGACTCCTATAAAATGGGCATCGGTCCCTTTCCCGGTGGTAAAGCGGTCGTGTTGAACACCCAGCCTTATGTAGCTCCGAGGTTAAAGAAAGAGTAGAGCTATATCAGTACTCCCCTTAGGACCCTCATGACTTGTTATAGGGTGCAATTTGCCATTACGTTTTCATATGATTCTCAAAAAAAAGGCAGTGATTTTTTCCTCAAACAGCGTTAATCGCCTGATCATTCTAATGGAGATAAAATGGGTTGTTTTTTAGATAGGGGCTGCAGTGTTGTTTGTAATTGACACAAATTGTATTCTTTGCTGCTGTAATGTGTAATGTGAGCAATACTGTATAAGATACGGCATACTCTGCCTAGCGTAGCTTGGTCTGACAGAAGCCTTGTATATAAATACCACTGTGAATTGTATTTAATTTGCTTAGCCATCACACAAATGTCTTCTTTGTTTTTTTTTCGTTTTTCTTAGACTGACATCTTGTACCTGCTCACTGCAGGTGTCGAGGGTTGTGGCTGCACCAGATCGCACTCAATGACGCATACGTATACCCACACACGCACGCACGCACGCACACTCGGTAGGATTCCTCTGGACGAGAGATCGTTCCATCGCAGATACTTCTACTTGACAGCTTTCAACATGCACAAGAAACAGACATCCACGCTTCTGGGGGGATTAGAACCCACAATCCCAACAAACAATCGACCGCAGACCCACGTCTTAGACGACGCGGCCACCGGGATCGGTCTATCAATACATGCATAAATAAATATGTAAATGACAGAGCGAAACCCATCCTGTCGTGAAAGATGACGACACAAGACGATTACATTTTCCGAATAATTACTTAACAAGCGCTGGTTATGATCCACTTTTCCTCTTCTCACCCGCCGCAGCCGAGACGGACCGACTGTCATTTGTACTGCGACGGGTTGCGCTCCATCCTGAAATATTTAATTAACATTAAAACGATTATTGTGAAATTAGAGGAAGTAGAGATAACGCGGGGACCGCGCGGTCTAATGCGTGGGTCTGACGGCCGCTCGCTTGCTGGGATTGCGGGTTCGAATTCCACAGGGGCATGCTTTTCTGTTGTGAGTGATGTGTGTTTTCAGGTACTGGTCTCTGCGGTGGGCCGATCACCCGTCCAGAGGAGTCCTACTGAGTGTGGTCTGTCTGAGTGTGAATGTGAAGCCTCGATAATGTCGGGGCACTGGCCCATTAGAAGCTATCGTGCCATGAAAAAATAAAGTGTTAATATCGAAATTAATTAATTAATTAATTTTGTGATCAACGTCCTGAGCAAGTTTAAATGCATACTGGTACTTGCAATGTGAGAAAAATATCAGAACGATATTGATAATTGATACTGTTCAGCGATTGTTACCAGTAATAAAATTAGGGAGAATGAGATGGAGGGGTCATGCAGAATGCGTAGTAGACATTGCAAGTGCATACAAATTTTAGGTCGTGAAAATGCAGATAAGAGGTTACTTAACTGACCAAGATACGCCTGAGTATATTGTTAAAATGAGCCATTAAGAAGCAGAGCGTGTCACTGTGAACTTGATTTCTTTGACGTCAAGATCCGATAGCTGGGTCATGTAAACAAGGTAATAAACATTTCTTGGGTCACATAAAATATGTGCCATTCTTGTCCAGTTGAGCGCCTGTAAACTTCCTAAGAAGGTCTTTGTTACTGGAAGAGAAGAATTACTACTATCGTGTCATGAGTAAAAACTTTAAGTAGAGTGGCCGGCGTCAGTGCAGGCATTATCCTCCATTTCTTGTAGTGTACAGTTTCGGCTTGGCATTCTTCTTTGAAATATTTTCCACAAACCATTACTCTGTTCCGAAACATCTGCGCTCTTAAAGACTTCTTGGTCTCTTCTTGCCATTCTTCGATTCCTCGCTCGTTTCCACAAAGCAGGATGGTAATGTTATAGGCTTGTGTCTGGAAGGTGCCCCATTCGATTGACGGTCGAGGTATCAACCATCCTCGTGAGTTTACTCATCCCCTGCAGTGCAAACATAGCATTGAAACCCGATTAGGTTACTATCAATTCTTCCGAATTATTTCTGTTTTGTCAATTACCACTCTTTCTACTATCGACGCCGTGTATCAACTGGATCTTTCAATAAACCACACGACATTATAATTCTCTAATTCTGCTTCAATCTGTTTATCCTTCTACACTAGTTACTTATGAATAGGCTTTCTTGTATTCGCTAACGACTTATCTATGATCTTGTAATGTTTGTTACTTCATTACAGTAGGTTAGGCTTTTGGATTAGCTTCTTGGTCAGTTAGGTTATTGTGGGATGTCAGTTTCAAATTTCTTATGCTCTAGTGGCCACGTGTCGAAGACACGTGTGTCCTTGAATTCTGCTCTCATTATTTTCCTCTCAAGAAACCGTAAACGAACGACGTCGGCGCCAACCTCGACGTCGAAGTCTGCCTTACGGTTCTGTGTAGTTTTCTGAATTCTAAAAAGCCTGTTTTGGTAAAAGCGCCGTCGATGATCTTTTATGCGTGACATTTGATTCGCCTTACAGATGGTCTTTTGCAACAGTCAGCTGAAATTTTATGTTGCCCAGGGCTGTTCTGTATAGCTGTACATCAGATACGCCCTACATGCTTCTCTTTTTGTTACAAGTTGTTCCTCGGGATATGTGGATTTGTGCAAGTATTGCATTCGGTTTTAAACGTGAAGGAAAAAAAGCTAAACACCAAACAATATGACTGAGATCGAGATGGGGAAAACATGTTAGAGAAGATTTCACACAGAAAGAAGGAATAACACGGAGGGACGTTGACGAGGTGCTAGGGGAGGCAAAGATCGATGGAGAGGCTTGGTTGCAAGATGACACAAATAAAAGTGGCAATGTAGGAGGGTGACGTAGATTGCATAAGATATGCTGCACGTATTGATTGATCTTTACAGCTTTTATTAAAAAATGTCTTTCTGTCATCTAAAACGGTACACCGGAGAGATGATTTTAAACTCTGAAAATGCAGACTTTAAAATCATTAATTAATGTTTTGAGTGTTATGCAAGAAATTGTCATGTTTGTTGTATTGTTTCATCCAACTACGTTCAGTGACTGGTAATTTCAACTGACGAGTTCAGAAACCCCCAACACAAGAGTTATGCCTCAGACGGTAAGAACTGCACTGGTGATAAAAGTCTATGCCTATTCTAGTGGCCCCGCCGTCTAAGGAGTAGGTTTTCGGCCGCTTAAGTGCTGGGATTGCGTTTTCGAATACCGCCGGGGGCATGGATGTCTGTCCCTTGTGACCCTTGTGTGATGTGTGATAGAGGTCGCTGCAACGAGCTGATCATTCGTCCAGATTCACTGACGGTCCCAAACCAGTCCTTATTTGGTCACGTTTGAAGAAGCTTGCTCCCCAGATAGTATGATCTGTACCAGAGGCTGCAACTACAATTTTGTGTACTCCTGATGATGGGCGCGATGGACGCCCGAAAATGTGGAGTAATTTAGCAGTGAATAAATATATGCATACAGTTGCATTTCGTTGGATTTCTTCAACCTACCTTACTTACACTGAGAAGCAACTCTTTTTTCAGATGCCGTTTTGCGATTCATGTATATACAGGGTGGCTCGAAGCCGACTGACACATTTTAAATTTGAATATTGCGCCGGCGCGATAGCTTGTCGTGATTGGCGGGAAGAGGAACGGTAGAGGAGAGGACGCCATTTCATATGGTCAGTCGCAATGGAGCATTGGAACGTGCAACAACATGTTACCTGTGTTCGTAGTTTCGGCGACATCGCTTGGCCTGCTCGGTCGCCCGACCTCACTGTAACAAATTTTTTCCTTTGGGGGTTCCTGAAAGACCGTGTGTTCTGGAGGCGTATCGTGACTATTCAAGAACTCAAACAAGCCAATGTTGACGAAGTTGCGGCCATTGATGAGGACCTACGGAGGTGCGTGTACGGCAACTTCCAGACACGCTTGCAACAATGCATTGATGTAAATGGAGACCATCTGCCTGATGTTCAGAAAATAAGCTTGTAATCTGTAGGTAGTAAATAGCATACTTGGACGTATTTATAGATGGTTTCGCTTATTTTTCCCTGTTTTCATATATTATCTATGACCATTTGAAATGTGTCAGTGGGTTCCGCTCCACCCTTTACATAGCGCTTCGCCCCCGCAAAACGACACGATTGACTTCCAAACAGCTACGTGCTGACTTTTAAAAGGAAGAGTGCTTGAAAATACGGAAGTAAAACTATATGTGATGTTGTGGTCCAAAGAGTTGCAGTGAACAGCTAAGTCCACTTACTAGTAACTATATACCTTCGGACCACGTAGTGTCCACGGACCATATGTTGAGAAACACTGCCTTGAGAGACACCCTAGGCCATGGGCGTCCAACCTGTCTATGGCAAAGGGCTACACCCGTTTTTATGGGCCGGTTCGCGGGCCGCGCTTTGCAAAGTAACATAAGAGCTATGCCAAACCCCTTTAATTACATTGTAATTTGTATCGTGTATTCATAATTTCCAACCGTGGCCGCCGTCTGCATAATACAACGTGGCGTACCGTGGGGTGGAGACCCGTGCGCTAGGGAATGTTTCAAGTATACAGTCATGGAATAAATCACTTAAAATTTTCAATCAATTGTGTCTCATCCGCATTCAATTACTGGAAAGACCGATACTTGCGTATTGTATTTTATTTGCTCTTTCGTCTTGTACTCTGCGTATTCACTAGTTTCGAGGTACAAAATGAACATTTATTTTATGTAAAATTTGGAACTTCATGAGACAACTTTCACTACAAAGTTTCATTTATTTAAATGAAAAAATAATTCTGGAAAACACACATGTGAATAGTTGCCAACTTTATGTCTTTCGTATTGATAAATGCGTCTACTGAATAATGGTACACGTCATTTCCATTACATCCATTACAAAGAGATTATAGATTAGTGACGTAGCACTGATTCCAGGACGAATAATGAAGAGATTGTTATGTAGATACATTCATTAAGCAGAACAGTTTATATAAATGCATTAGAAGATCGATTTTCATACTAGCACGCAACAATCAACAAAAAATGGTTAATTCAACAGCCATATTTTCCGTACACACAGAGTTATGTCCCGTGCAGTTGGCGCTAGCACGAAAAGTAGCATTGTTTGCAGATGGGTACTACGTTCCAGACAGCCAGTGTGTATTTAGTGCTGGGACCCTTTACTTGGGGCTAAAATGGCCGGAGTACGAAGCTGATCTTTCATAACTTTCTAATACCGAGGTTAAAAATACGTGGATACATTCCTCCACTCTCTATACCCTTGTATGGCGTGATGGTTAATTCACTCTTTAAAGTCAAATGATTATTGTATATACCACATAATTTAATATTTTTAATCTATATATTTTGTCCATAAATTGTATTTATGTATTACTTGCGATTCCCGCAATAAAGAGCGATTATTTTCCTGCGAATCATTAGCCGACTCGTCTTTTGTAACTGAGACACAGTTTGTTCTCTTTAAGGTGAAAACGTAACTTAAATATTTTATTTTTGCTCTTTAAAGGTTTAGTAACTGTTTTGAGGTAGAAAGGAAGTAATTAGAATTGACTTCTGTTTCGTTCTGATTATTGTTAACAGGGTATTTTAATAAAATGAAAAAAAACTAGGATTTTATGTAAAGGGGCTTCATGAAATAATGCCTGGTTTTCAAATGTAGTTCAGTTTAGTTTGTTTGGTTAGATAATATTTAGAAAAAAAAATTTTTAACATAGGAGTAGTTACGCAGAAACCACTCCTTCATACATCTGCTGTACTATTGAGATATTTGCTGCCTTTGGTATTTATAAAATTCTCATGTATTTAACGACATTACGAATGATTCAGAGTTCGTAACGTTGGATTATAGATTGCAGTGCAGAAGAAACTGGAAAGGATTTGGCTT
>Ga0123352_10014972_pt1 | contig 12355 bp, 6 predicted proteins | sample TergutLab28metaG_FD_89700 | JGI IMG/M metagenome (GOLD analysis project Ga0123352, IMG submission 89700) | Labiotermes labralis P1 segment gut microbial communities from Petit-Saut dam, French Guiana - Lab288 P1 | ecosystem: Host-associated > Arthropoda: Insects > Digestive system > Gut ... | reverse complement strand
CTCAGCACGCCTTCCTTCGGAAGGGAAGTAAAGCCGTGGGTCCCATGTCGCAGATTTGCGGCATGTAAAAGATCCCTGAATTGACGTGGAAGTCGCAATCTCAGGCAAAATTACCGGTTAATTATTGCCCACATAGTTCCACCTTTCGCTACTAGGATCTCTCGCGTTGTTGTGGCCGTGGGGGTACCTGGTGGCGAACGTAGGAACATCCACGCAGGCGGGGGGGATGGGGTGAGTACAATAAGCCTATAGGCTGCAGTACATCTGTGGCATTAGCCACAGGCCCTACTGAAGAAGAATACTATATAAGATAAGAAATATGCAGGTACTAAGCTCTTTTGATTATGTGTCAGATTATTTGGAATTTCAGCATAAGTTAGATCATCAGCTTTGAACCAGATGAACACAAAATGGCACAAATTAATCCTTGACTAGGATAAAATATTAATCACCTCATGCTGAAGTTGAACAGTTTAATAAATTCCATAGATGAGCTCTAGTTATGTCAGATGGTTAGCTGGTATTAAGGAAGGATGTTGCTGTAAGTTCTGGTTTCTGTAAATTTTTGGCAGATTTTGCTGGGGAGTTGGGAGTAACTTTTAGAATAGTCAAGACGTTAAATATTTTCTAGAAAAACCAGTAGGTAAATGACAAATGAAAGACCTAAGGTTTTATAACTTAGAAGAACCATAGCTACCAAGCCATACCGTAAACAAGAGTTAGAACACTGCATTGAGTTACAGTGCGTGTGTTTGCACAGCACTGACTTACTGTACAGGTTGTTATAAAGTGTATTACTTTTGTGTTGAATCCTGTCATGAATTGTATCTGATCATGTATTTCGTATGTTGCAGGTGCGAGACACTCCTAACTGTGGACATGGAGAATTGAGTTTAGATTGTGATGTTGCTACAGAAGGCTGTAGGAGGTTGCAGATGGGCTTTCGTTTGTGTTTCTTTCCTTTCATCTTCTTTGAAACTGCACATCATAATTTGGTACGATAAGCAAGACAGAAGTAGCCTATGTATATTCTAGTTGATACATGCTGTTCGTGTCCTTGGAATGGGCGGAAGAGAGCCTGCAAAGTATCATGCTGGACTCCGGCGCAGTACTTTGACCTTGACGTATGTTTGGGGTCCCTGATCTCTTCACTAGCCTTGCAGATAAAGATTTAGGCCCTGTAAAACAGCAGAAGTCTCTGTCACTGCATCTGTCACTTTTCACTGTTTGCCATTTGTTGGGTGTTCAGTTTGTAACAAACCTAAAGTGAAATTTATGCACAGCTGTAGCTAGATAGAACACAAGAAAACAGAATAATAGTAACTTGCACATACAGGACAGAACTCCTCCTCCTCTTCTTCTTCTTCTTCTCCTTCTCCTCCTCCTCCTTCTTCGTCTTCTTCTCCTCCTCCTTTTTCTTCTTCTCCTTCTCCTCCTCCTCCTTCCTCTTCTCCTTCTCCTCCTCCTTCTTCATCATCATCATCATCATCATCATCAGTGGCACTACAGCCCTAGGTGTGCCTTTGCCTTTTCTGTGATTCACCACCATCAAACTCTGTCCCTATCTTCTGTCCTCCAATTTCTGACACCCACCTCTCTCATGCCATTACTCATGATATCAGTCCATCGTAATTTGGGATTTGCTACTCTCCCGCTACTCGTCTGCTTCCTTCTAAGTTATAATTGATAATTGTTTGTGGCATTTCACTCTCACTCATTCTGATCATATGCCCTGCCCACCTAAGCCTCGCTGTACCTTAAGCACTGCCATAATATCTGGTTCTTTAAACAGTGTGTATAATTCTCTATATTTGTGTGCACCAGACTTCACCTTTCTTAAGATGCCCAAACACTTTCCTCAGTGCTTTCCTTTCAAATGCACTTAATTATTCCTCTTCCATTTTTGTTAAGCACCAAGAAACTGTGGGGCTGGGATAGCTCAGTTGATATAGCGACTCGCTACAGGCTGGACGGTCTGGGGATCAAATCCTGTTGGGGGCATAATTTTGTGCACCTCTCCAGACCGGTCCTGGGGCCCACCCAGCCTCCTATAGAATGGGTACCAGGTCTCTTTCCCTGGGGTAAAGCGGCTGGAGGGTGGCGTTGACCACCCACCCTCATCGAGCACAGAGCTTAAAGAAAGAGTAGAGCTATACCTCTACTCCCCCTCTGGGCCTTCATGGCCTGTTACAGGGTCAGCTTTACCTTTACCAAAAACCTGTATTTCAGCCCATTGTGTTTGTACTGGAATACATTGATTGTGGGTCATAAATTAATGGTCTGACTTCGTCTTTGTGCAACCCTTGCCAAGGTCAAAGTCGTGCTCCTGAGCTGATCGCAGTACATATATTTCAGCACAGGAGCAGACCAGGTGTCGTTCTAGAGCTCAATAGGTACTTCACTGGGAGATACTTGGAGTTGGCTTCACATAGGGCAGACTGTGCCTGGAGGAACCAGAGCTGTGTGAAAATGTCATTGCTGACAAAGACTGAACCCAACATCATGAATGGAATATGTTCAGCTACAAAATGTTGAGTCTTGTACCACCAGATGAGTTGGTCATGCATGTGTATAGGCATTACAGACCATCATCAGATGCTAGCCAAGAGAGATAATGTACACTCACATATAATTTGTTCTTTTCTGTACTATGTAGTGGAGATACCACAATCCATAGGGTCATGTACTGACTTCTGTTGGCGGCATTGTAGTGTATAGAGGGTGGCTGAATTGCATAACAGACATGAAGAGTTAAGCAAGATCAGTTTCAGTCAGTTATATTGGTCATAATATTAGTACACTGTCTGTCAGACCGTATACAGGGACATTATTTTTTTTATCAAATTGCATCACACGTCACTCAGACCGTTTGGTGTAACAGCAGACAGCACAGCGAACACTGGTGTTCCAAATTTTGACGTTTTGCTGACCTTACATCTCAGTATAATCATAGCAATTGACCAACTTAATGCACAAATTCTTGTTTTATAATAAGTTTATTTTATTCTTCTACATGTTTCGAGCATTGTTGACAGCCACCTACAGGTGTGACGATACCAGATGCTGTAGAACACAATTTTGACCTCCTCATGATGAGCACAACAGTGCTCAAAACGTGTAGAGGAATATAATAAACTTATTATAAAACAAGAATTTGTGCATTAAGTTGGTCAATTGCTAGGATAGGACTGCCGTTCCAGTTTGTTGTGAGGCAGGTTCCGCACATTTACATTCAATTTGTTGCAATTAATATTAAGTTTTTACTCACTGTATTTAAAGATTGCTTTCGAAATGGTTGTCTTCGGCCTGCAGACATGTGTTACATTTAACAAATGCATTCCTTGGACATGGAAGTTGAGCTGGGGAGATTGAAAAGAGTATATCTTTCTTTCAGAATGTCTGAGGTGTGATGGCTTATTATATAGTTCATACTCCTGAACTAATAATTTTTGTCAGACAAAATATTGTCTCTGTACTGCAGCAGTTTAAGTAATTAATTTTTCTTTAATTTTTAAAGGGGAGTGAAGAGACTGCTTGCAGTCTGTACTGTTTTTCTCGAGATACTGTTTTAATTTTCAGAATAAAGAACGTAAAAGGACATTTATTTTTTGTACAATCTGCATTCGTTCTGTAAGATTTTGATGGTTAAATGCAATACTTTTTTTTATTGAAGCTGTACAAGGCCTTGCATAGTTCCCTGTGACGAAACCTTTTGTATTCTGGTCTTTCACTCAGAAGGGTTGAAGTGAAGCAGTAATCCCAGGAACATGCATACAGTATGGAAGCTTACGGGTTAATGGCAGGTAAAAGACAATTCTTGAGGCAGAGTAATTGTAGTTGTGGGATGTGACACTGTGTTACAGTATCACATCCAAGAACTGAATCTTCAGCAACACTGTTGTGAGAACCTGAAATCTCACATACAAGATTTCTTTGCCATCAGCTCTCCCAAGCAGGTGTGTTTTCAAACAACAAAAGCAGTCTTTCACTGTTTCCTTGAGGTGCCAGAGACAGCTGTTTGGAGAAACAGCACTGTGCAGTCACTGTGTCAACACAAGGCAGAGGTCATATTAGAACCGAGAGGTTCAGCACCACTCAATGTATCATGACCACATCCTGAACTAGTTTCACCCTCTTTCTCAACATGTGTAATATTTAATTAACACCCAGAAAACTGCACATTGTAAATTTATAATTGTAGCATATGCATATTTGAGCCATCTTATCTAGGTTTTGATAATGCAGAATGCAACTTAAACAAACAAGGAGCTATAACTACCTGATAATCGATTGATTTATGACAACCTTTTACATAATTCAATAATCTCCAGTCTGGAGCTATGGCTAATCCATAGACAAAGGTGCATTCTTCTACTGCACAATACAAATCATTCGTTTGAAAGTGGAACCAAATGAAACTGATTTATCATCGGTCATTTTATCGCAGTTTGTTTGGTTAGGCCACGTCATCTTACGTAAAGACTTGGAGTTCAAGAACCACACTTCCATGTGTGGGTGAAGTGTAGAAAGTTGCCCTGCAATCATGCCAAACTGTACAATTATGGTTTGCTTCACATGTGTCATTGTTAGAGCCAGCTGGAGCTGTAATTATGCAATAAGGGTCTATGTATCATTTCTAGGCATAGTTAATGAACTTTGTAACTCCTCAGATGAATGATTACTTATTCCTAGGAAGCTGAGGACCAATAAAGATCTAATTTGCACCCCAGCTGCTCTTGGTGTCACTATCCTTCGTAGGGTTGTGCTTACTGCAATTTTATACAGACTACAGAATAATTCAATTTGAAATCAGAGCAAATTGATTTCCAGAACATATACAATATGGCTTTACCCAAAACACTGCATGTAATAACTTAGCTAAATATGATTCGTTCACCGCGGTAAAATCCGAATGCCATGGGTCATACGCATCTGAAACAATTGCGGACATTGTGTTTGAGTTTCTAGGTACGAAACGGGGCAGGATAGAAGTGAAGCAGTTCTTGGATTGAATGTGACTGTAACCAAGTATCATTCTTGGAATTCCATTCTTTTAGCATTTTGCGCTCCCTCACCGGGTGTTCCTCGACCAACGTTTCGATACTATCTTGTAGCCACTCTTCGACGACAAACGAATCATTTTTGTAGCTACCTTATTCAAACATTTGAACCTTGTCCATTTTTGTTCAATTTATGGACTATAGATAATCACAATTTCTCTCGCATTTTATTAGCTAGACATGCCCATGCGCTGCCATCGCAAAATTTTTTGTATGCTACTTCATTAGGAAGTCCCTTTCACTCGACAACTTTTGACTCCGTCCACATACTCTCCACAATTCTCCGAAGTTACAACTCTCAGCTCGCTCTGTACAAAGTATTAATCTGTGATTACAAGGTATTAATCTGTGATTTGTGCTGGTCAGTATTCAGTCACCCGGATAGATGCGAGGTAACCCATGCGCGGAATCATCTGTGGATCAGAGAATACACGAATCAGTACGGATCAGAGTTGAATGGGAGAAGGCGAATAGGAGGTGGAAGGTGGTATAATAGCTGATATAACCTTCGTAGAGAAGCGAAATAATAGTGCCCTCGTGCAGTTCGGTTAATAATAACACGTAACCCAAAAAAGGCTGTGAGATGTGTGCCAAAATGGCATTTCAGCACCAGGCGGGGACGGCGATGGAATGCCTCAGCGTAAGTAACTGGTGCTAAATTACTGTATTTGGTGGGTTTAACCTTCTGTTGACACATTACCACTCCGGTAACCCGATGGGACCACTTTAAACTACGGACGAATGCAAATTGGAAGTGGGTTGCCGGATTGAGGGATGTGTGTATTGGAATAATAAAGGATATGACGCCCACGTACAGTTTGTGATAGGGCGGTTTCCTAGCATGAGGTCATCCTGTAGAAGCAGTAACCTACATCTACCATTGCTTGACACAAGTTAAATTTCGTCCGGCTGATTGTCTTTAGGGCCTCAACTCTGATCGTATGTTTTACAAGTGATGTATAATACAGACATGTTATTTCCCAAGTAATACCGATCTGTTTTCATGCGTTTACTTACGATATTTTTGAAGGACATTCGCATCTGCATGGAAGACATTTTATGGAGTTGTCATTCCAGTAGTCTTAACATTGGCTGCATGAAGCTGTGCCCTGCTATAAAACTTTTGTCTGACAGCAGTCATGTTACAAATATGGCCATAAATGGTTACCACCATTTATGGCTGCCAACTTACTTACAAACCAAATGCCCAACTGGTTCTGTCAGGGTGAGAGCAGGGCATTCTCTAAATTAGTTAAAACAGTTCGGTCTCTAAATAAATGTTATGCATGACTTTGTTTTATTCACACAAACCCAAGCTAAACATTAGTTTATGTACATGCAAACTTAGAGGTTGAACTTGGTTTGTACATACACGTACACATACCTAATCTAATTTTATAAACACACAGCACCAAATGTAACCTTGGGTTGTACACAGGCTATGCCTTAGTTTGTACACATAACATGCAAGTTATTTACTGTCTGCATTTTGTTTATGTGTGTTGGCAGTTGTGACTTGTGTTTTTTGTGATTATCATCTGTGAAGGAGAAGGTTCTGTAAGATGAGGCAAGGGAATGAAAGCAAAATAAAGGCATGTGTTATGTTCACATGTGAATATTCTCATCAGATGATGAAAAGGGCATAATGGTATTCTGTTAGTTTGTATCCATCCATCCTGTAATCAGAGGATTTTTAATATTGTCCTTTCTCACGTGACTGTCAGACCAGCATCAAGTGGGTCACATTTGTGGATTACAGTGTGTCATACTTGACGGACACTTGGTTGTCGTTTAATTTTTGTGTAATGTTGAAACATATTTGCCAGTTTTGTGATGAAATAACTGGTGGGGGCTGGGGGTACTATTGTGGATGCTGCATGTCAGTGAAGTATTCTTTGCCTGCAGATTCCTATTACCCTGCACAAAGAGCCAGAGTTAGATCCAGAGGGCAGGGAGGTCCTAAAATGTGGCTTCAAGATTGGCGGTGGGATAGACCAAGATTACAGGAAGAGTCCGCAGGGATACACAGACAATGTATGTCTTCTACACTGGCACCAGTTCATGTATTATATTTGTGCACTTCTCATAACAAAAACATAGTTTCTTACAAGGCTGGCAGGATCCACAGCACTTTACCATCACTGCTGGTGGGAAATGAGGAAGGGTGCTTTCCCTCGTGTGTGTATGTTAATGGTTTCGGATCTGTGAAAAAGAATTTTTTTTTTTTAAAGGGAAGACATCACGAAGTGCTTTAATGAAGTAAATAACAAATTCACAAATATACTTCAGCACAACAGTTATTTATTGGATCATATAGGCTACATGTTTCGACCTGTTAACAGGTCATCATCAGGCCTCCAGCAGAATAAGTCAAAGGTGCTGTTAGAGAATTGGGATCCCAATATCTTGTACAGTTGTAAACAAATGTAAAATCTGCTACTGGATAAAATGTGATACATACGTTATCTAGTTAAAACAATTAAATCTTGGGTAGGTATTTGACACTTAGGACAGTTTTTATCACCATTCAATTGTTTACTGAACTATTAGTGCTACTGTACTTTCACTCGGTGTGGTGAGACTTGTGTGGTACTGCCTCTCAGTGTTTTTCTTGCTGCCCAATATATTTCAAATTGGCGGTCAGGGCTAAAAGGTAAAGGTAAAGTGATCCCATTACAGGCCCGGTGTGGCCCAGAGGGTGGGTAGAGGTATAGCTCTACTCTTCCATGACCACATCACTAGAAGGGGGTGAGTGGTCAGCAGCACGCCCCGGCTGCACTTTACCCCCGGGAAAGATCCGGTACCCATTTTACAGGAGGCTGGGTGGGCCCCAGGGCCGGTCTGGACAGGTGAAAAATCTCGTCCCCACCAGGATTCGGTCTCGGACCGTCCAGCCCGTAGTCAGTCACTATACCGACTGAGCTACCCGGCCGACAGGCGGTCAGGGCTGGCTAGTTTTTATTCTCTGTATTTCCAACAGGATTACTTGTAAGGGTCCACCTTGTGTTGGGATTGGTAACAAGCTGGTTGAATATCCATCGAGTATAGGGTCTGTTTTGTGTAGTTACTTGAGGTGTGAAAATATCCTTCCTTTAGAGCTGCATTCACTGTGTGTGTGTGTGTATATATATATGTGTGTGTGTGTGTGTGTGTGTGTGTGTATATGTGTGTGTGTGTGTGTGTACTGCAATTGTCCTGTGTATGGTGTCAGGATGGATCTCCCCAGTGAACTATTTTTTGTATTGATAAGTTACGTAGGCCGTGTTCTGTCAGTTTGCAACATATTTTATAGATCGTAATCAGTAAAAATGTGAATAACATTTCCAAGTTACAGAATAAACATCAAATTATTCCACTGTGCTGTCACTCTTGTAGTGTTTCTGCCTCTTTTCTTGGCAGCTGTGTAGGCAGTGACATAGAATGTGTCCTGCCGAGAGTCAGCTTTAATGTTAAATAAAATGTCCGTCTGACATTGCTCATAGTTACGGAAAAGTTAACACGAAACTGCAGAACTATGAAATGGAGGGCCTGTAACAGTGAGATTGTTTACTGTGGAACATTGCATTTGGATATAACCTTGTCCTGTTCTGCATTTGAAGATTTTTGACATGTTTTTCCCATACAGATCAACCGTCAGAAGTTTTGTACCGCCACCTTAATGGTTTATGGCCACAATATTATCAACTGCTGCTCTGTGTTCTTTGGCATCTGTTCTAATCATTTCTGTGTAGGCATGTCAATGCGGCAACAGTGGGATGTTTCCCTTCTTGTGTACCAGAGTGTCTTTTTCATTTTTGTGCAAATTAATTTGTAGCTGGTAGAGTGGGGTTAGAAGTAAAGGGATAAAACACTGGTTAAAGAAGGAATATTAAGTGGGTTTTGGTCAGGGATGTCTGTGTTGGGTGGAAGAAAGTGCGAAGAAATGAATTAATATTTTGGAAGTAGCTTTTTTTCATGCAGGTAACAATCCATGGGTTACTTGTTCTGCCTTCATTAGTACTCGTTACTTTAAGTACAGAAACGTTTGTATGTGTATCAGATTGTAATAGAATTTGTCATGTCGTAAGGGAATTGCAGTTGTGTGTGTGTGCGTGCGTGGGGCACAATTTAGCCCTTTTGTTTCTTTGTGTAGCAGAGTTCAGACGTTTGGGGACACGTCTAACTGATTGAATTGCATGTGTGAAAAAATTAAGAGCAGATTAAGCTCTGAGAATGTCTTAGACTGTGTGGTTCAGCACCTTTGGTCTTCCTGCATGATATTTAAGAAACATGCAGAACTATAATTTTGTGTGTTGTGTTACGTGTGGGAGAAACTTGGTTTCACATATTCAGGGAGAAACACAGGTGGAGGGTGTTGAGGGGGGTATTTTGACTAAAGGTGGAAGAAGTGTCAGGAAACTGCGGAAAATTGCATAATGAGATTAATTATTTTACTGTTGTTTGGCAGATGAGATGGGTGGGGCAAGTGGCTTGTATGTGGGAGGAAAAAAATACCTATAGGGTAAAAAATGTAAAGTGATCCCGTTACAGACCCGGTGTGGCCCAGAGGGTGGGTAGAGGTATAGCTCTACTCTTCCATGACTGCAGCACTAGAAGGGGATAAGTAGCAGCACGCCCCGGCCACACTTTGCCCCTGGGAAAGACCCGGTGCCCATTTTACAGGAGGCTGGGTGGGCCCCAGGGCCAGTCTGGATGGGCGGAAAAATCTCTTCCCCACAGGGATTCGATCCTGGACCTTCCAGCCCGTAGTCAGTCACTATACCAACTGAGCTACCCTGCCCACATACCTGTAGGGTTTTGATAGGGAAATCAGAAGGAAAGATGCCACTTGGGAGATCTAGGTATAGGTGGAAGGAAAAGATAAAAATTTTTCATAAAGGAACAGGGTGGAAGAAAGAGAATGAAGGACTGTTGTAATAGGAACTGATGGGTTAAGTATTTAAACTACAAATAATGTAGATCATAAAGGTTAATGCAAGGGATGTGTACTGGGGAAAATGTGGTGGTAGCAGTCACTGTCTGTGGTAAAATATATTTGAGGTTCAACAGGTCACTGTTATCTTCAATATTGTTGTTATTTTATATACTTTACACTGCGGCACGTTTCGCCATATTCCCCTCCGGCCAGCCACTCGGGTCACATGAATGTTAGTAGTGATAACTGTGATCAAACTGGCTGTGGGCTGGAGGGGAATACATCAGTAGGCAGAAAATGAGAAACCTCAAGTTTCTTCATTCTCACAATCCATGGGACTTCTTTGCATGCCCTCAGTAAGGTCCAGCTGTTGTTGTGGTGAAATGATGCTTGTACAACTGAAGAATTATGCGTATTTACAGGGCATATATGTAACAGAAGTGCATGATGGCAGCCCGGCAGCGAAGTCTGGACTCCTGATGCATGATAAAATATTACAGGTATGTCATTGGTCTGTCACATTCTATATAGCCTTTGTACTTGAGGCTGCATCGTTAATCGTCTTGTTCGTGTCATTACAGTGTAATGGATATGACTTTACAATGGTGACGCATAAAAAGGCAGTGGACTACATTAAGAAACATCCTGTGCTGAACCTGCTGGTTGCAAGGAAGGGTGTCACATCCACGTAATGGTGTGCACTGCAGTGTAGTTTACATTGTGTACCTGCTGTTTGAGGTGTCGCACTGGTTCTTAACTTTTTGAGTCTGCAAATGTCTGTGATTGTATGAAATGTATGGATCATGCTGTAAATGAATGTTAGTAGACAACTTCATGCTCTGGGAAAGCACCCTCTCTCTTCGTGAGTGTGAGGCCACATGGACACGTGTCACTTCCTGAGCATAGCAGTAAATTGAAAGTCTTGGGTCATCCTCATTTGACCCCTGGCTGTGCAGCCTGTAGTCAGGTACCTTATGAACTGTGAGCGATTGATTTAAGATTTGGCTACAAGGGATTGTAATGCATTTCTTGGTTAATGTCCCCTCAATGTGTGAACTCTTCCTCTGTCATGACATTCGTCTTTGAATCAGTGAGTGGTGTTTCTTGTAACACAATAGTTGATAGTTGAATCCAAATTCCTTACCTCTGCTCTGGTACTCTCATTGCTTTGGATGTACAGGTGTCAGATTTATCTCCTCCCTCAGCGTGATTGCTGTATCACGTAGAAAGTCTGCCAGGACACCCCATGTCATGCTCAGACAATGAAAGGAAGATCCTGCATTTATATTAATTTTTAATGCTGTTAACCATGGGATGTTCTGCCATTGCTTATTCACTAGCCTCATGTCACATTCGTTCAATATAAAATTCATTACCCATGAGTTAAAATGTGGCTGCCACCTTCACAGTAGCATTAAATGTAATTCCCACATACCTGGAATATAAGGATCGATGTCCAGGTTCACAGTACCTGACAGTATACAGTGATGATTTGTCCAAACATTGCTATGTGTACTGAATGTTAGTCTTCCTGTTAATAAAAATCCAACCAGTTGCAACTGTATGCAGATATTTATTTAGTGCGAAGTCACTACATGTTTCGGGTGTCACAGCACCCATCATCAGGAGTACTAAAAACTGTAACCGCAACCTCTGGTACAGGTCATAATACTGGTACAGGTAGCTGTACCAGTATTATGACCTGTACCGTAGGCTGCGGTTACAGTTTTTAGTACTCCTGATGATTGGTGCTGTGACACCTGAAACATGTAGAGTGACTTTGCAGTAAATAAATATCTGCATACAGTTGCATCTGGTTGGATTTCTATTAACATTGAATTACGATGCATGGAACCATGAGCTTAAAATGTAGTCTTCCTGTTGTGCAAATTTAATTCCGATAAGCTGTGAGCCATTTATCTGCTGCTGTTTGGGATGGAGGGTTAGTTGAAGTGTCAAGGGCTTGAAGCTCACCACTGACATTCATCTGATATTTTTGGTTGTCAATTTGTGCAGCTGATTGTTAAAATTTTAGTACATGTTTCGCTAACATGTTTTTGTGACATTTGACGGCAGACTCGGGCAGTTAAAACGGCAGGTATTCTGATGGATGGCAACTTGGACATTTTTTTATTCCCGTGAAATGTTGCGTGTCATTTTGTGTTCTTTTCAACACGTTTTGATTGATGTTCAACCACTCCTAGAACTTACATCAGTGTTGACCCACACAAATACCGGAACTTGCAGCACAGTTGACCTATACTGGTACTTTCAATGTCATCAATGTCACTGGGATGACACAAGTGTGGGAACTGTGTACTGTATTTACCTGAATATAAGATGATAATATTGTGTAGTTCATGATCAGATAAACTGGGGG
>Ga0123352_10014971_pt1 | contig 12356 bp, 9 predicted proteins | sample TergutLab28metaG_FD_89700 | JGI IMG/M metagenome (GOLD analysis project Ga0123352, IMG submission 89700) | Labiotermes labralis P1 segment gut microbial communities from Petit-Saut dam, French Guiana - Lab288 P1 | ecosystem: Host-associated > Arthropoda: Insects > Digestive system > Gut ... | reverse complement strand
TGGTTCTGTGTGGTACATGATCCGAAACCTCCGTTGCACCGTCACAATTGACTCAGTTTTGGCAAATTCCAAGACACAGAACGCTTTCTTATTCACTATGAACGCCATTTTTCGTCACGACTATCCCCTAGCGGTGGAACCTACAAGTACGCCAAGGCCCCTAGTACAAAAAAAAACTTGGAGAGATTCTCTACCTATTGATATGCCCCTTTCTGCCGTGTCTGTCTTGGTTGTTGCGCAGTCGAGTTCGGAAAACCCGGAGGGACTTATGAATAACCCTATATATATATATATATATCAGAATTTCTGCTACACCGGAGAAGACATGTGGAAAGTACCACCAGAAATTCATTTACGTCTACAAGCGAAAAGTAGCCTTCGCTGCATCGATCTACACTAAACTTACATCACTCAAGGAAGACTTGTTGACCTTCCCCGTACAGAATTATATCCCAGTTGTGCAAAAATGTAGAACAAAGGGCAAAGCCTTTCGTTGATCAAATTGTCACGAAATTCGAGCTGGCTTCACAAATTTTGAAAACAACTTCTATACCGAATTTACGGAAATCCGACATACGTTTTGTTTAACCGCTGATAATAAGTCGTAGGGGGGCGGACGGACGCCGTCTCTTCGTATTTTTTTATTCCCTGAAGAACGCCAACAACTCATACTGCAATTTACACATAGCATTATGTACTTGCATTAGGTCTTTTCCCAAATAACAAACATACAGGCCCACAGGCAGATGGCAAGACCACTTTGAAAAGATGTAAACATAAAAACGGCCTCCCAGTACCTGGTTCGTGTCTGAAACAAGACAGGCGCGTCCTCATAACCATTATTGCCGGGGAGAAGCAATAAATGTTAAATTTAACGAGTGTGTCCGTCTTTTATCTTGACGAAGTCATCCCGTAAGCAAATCGCCCTTTTACTGCGCACCATTATACCGACATCTGTGGTCTATCCGGCTCTTAACAAATATTTCAAAATTAGCTCATAAACGGGAAGATTTTCGGGGAAAAAAAGAATTATAACGAATGTAAAATTGTTTTGATTTTCTCCATAACATTTGTCTGCAGCATTTCTCATTCTAGGAATATTTCAGCCATATATTAACATAAATGTGCAAACGCCTTCATGCAAAGTACCTGCTATTCTTGTCGTATTTTAATAAAATTTGAACTTTATCGAAAGATTTTCGATTAAGCCCCAAATACCAAATTTCACGAAAATTCTTCCAGACGGAGCCGAGTTGTTTCACGCGGACGGCCGGGCGGACGGACGGACCGACGCACAGACACGACGAAGCTAATAGTTGCCTTTCACAATTTTGAGAACGCGCCTAAAAAGAACAAAATGTACGGGGGTACAATAATGATCAGAACAAAAAGAATCAGTAAGGAAAAATGTTGCTTTTGTAGTGTCGAATTTTACAAGCAGCGCTCTCTGTAAACCGCTAGAGAGGATCTGTATGTAATTAGTGTAAAGCTTTGTAACATGACGTCATACCATTTTCAGACGTCAGCCATAGCGGTACTTGCATTATCACTGAACAGGCAGTAGTTAATAACATTGTCCTCTCGAAATACAGGTCACCAGCGTGAACCCTGACCTATTCCACAAAAACTACTCTTCCACACTGAATATAACAGAAGGGCAGGATATGTGTCACCCATTTAGGAAGAAGCATATAGCGGTCCCTTTCATATTTGTACATTAAAGCAGTCCTTAGCACTGGCCCATATCCTATTGAGAACCTGGCACAAACACCGCGAAATGAAGTACTGTAAATGCTGAAAAGCGACGCTAACGTGATGGTCACTACGAACGCCACTGTCTGGTCGACAAGTACCGACGCTTCGGAGGAACCAGACACTCATCTCTTCAGGGAAGAAGAATGAGCCGAAATGAGGAAACCAGTGATGCAGAAAATAAAGAGGAAGCGGTCAGGATAAGAAGGGGAAGACAGCAGCAACGGTTACTCTGAAGAAGGGAACAGTACTTTTCTCCGAAACATCTGTACTATCTACCATCAAACTCGGCATCACTTCCAGCACACGGTAATCTTCAATGCAAATGGTCTAATAGATTCTTTAAAATGAGCCCATAATCAAAGACGTTGTGAGGGTATAACACCCTGAAGACAGTGGCAAAAATCCTGCGAAGTAACGCTAAATTCCTATCAGAATACACGGTGCCACGCCCCCAAAAGACAATGATATGAAGTCACCATTCCGTGAAATTAATCCTCACATTGTTGTGCGATTTATCCCTAAATAACACTGCTGGTTCTCGATAAACTGAAGAAGCCGAAAGGTAACGAACGGAGCCCACATGATTCATTAAGTACCACGTCACAAAAGCGTATAGGGGAGTGGAGATATATCTCCACGCGATATTAACTTCGGCACTAGACGAAAATGAAAGATCAGTTTCGTGCTCCATCGCTTTATCTGTAGTGAAAAATCTCCTTTATTCTGTGCGCCCTCAGACCGGTCTGGAATTGGGAACCATCAGAAAAACCTTGCCCTTGATGGGGGTTGAATCCGAGTTGCCCTAGGCGTACAACGCTTAGGACTACGTAAGCCGTCCTGGTCCAGAAAGACCTACGTAAAAACATAACATCTAGGGGGAACTGGGAGCTTTGTTTTCCCATTAGATTACTTTAGATTACTTCTCAGCGTACCCTGATGACATGCTGACCTGCTAAAACGTGTTTATAGTTTAGGTATATAAATAAACCGCTCTTTTAATTGACACAGTTTGGGTAATGTGGAATGTTACTGGTACCGCTCATTAGAGCACAGCAGCTGTAACATACATCAGACCTGCCTATGTCGTGGTATCCCGTGACAACTGGGGCCATTCCCTCAGCAGTAAAAGATATATCCTGTATGTATATATATATATATATATATATATATACATACATATCCTGTATGTATATATATATATACATATACATACATACATATACATACATATATATATTTGATGTTTACATGACTATATATATATATACATAGTCATGTAAACATCAAATAATAGTTGAAAATATGAACAACACGTAACTAAATTAATTATATGGAGCCATTAAGGGCGTTCTTTTCAGAATCGAAACGCAATGGCCTCTGTGAAAAATGCGTATGAGTATCTATTTGCTAGATGTGTGATTAGGCTACGGGTGCGACGATCAAGAAACTGTGCTTCGATTCCCGGAGGGGGAAATATATTTTACTTCTTCCCAAATCTGACAGACGGCCTCCGGGGCCAACTCGACCTCCTATTCCAGAGGCACCCGGGGGCTCTTTTTCTCTGAAGTCGAAAAGGTCGAGATGTGTACGTGAGCGTTCAACGCCATCTAGAGCCAAAATTAAGATTTCATGGAGCTATATTTCCATTCACCAATACGTCTTCAATGCGTGCTAAGGAACAATTTCACCGTTTGACAGTTGTTTATTGGATGCGATGAAAATTTATTTGACAAGAATTTATTGCATATCTAAAGTCACGTCTTATGAAGGGACTGAAATTTATGGAGATTTGTAATATTTAATTATAATCCGAAATACGGTCCTCGTTAAACGAAAATAAATAAGACAGAGAGCGTAGCTCGTCGCACAATCGGACAATATACTCCTTCCGATGGTGTAAGCCACGCGCCGGTACAAACTGAGGGGCACATACTGCCTTTATTATCATTCCGGCTTTCATGTCATGACAAAAGATATCGAACAGCTGGATTTTGCTTTGCGCTACGTCGTGGATTGGCAGCCTTGACCTCGGGAGAAGACATGAAAGTTAAGATATTTCGGACCTGCACATGTCAGGCTTACAAGCATTTTTATCCAGCAAATTCAACAAACAATCCTCGACGCGCAATGTCGCATTCATTATCTACGGCTTATTTATTCAAATTGTGCAGTTTATTGTACGTTTGTAACAATTTCTGACAGGGGTATCCAGCTAACCAACTCTTGGAAACAACACTTTAGGGGGAAACTTAGGCAAGGGCCATGCACAGTGAAACCTGCCTGTAACGGAACCGCACGAGACCAAACTTTTTCCCGTTGTGAGAAGGTTTTACTTAGTACAGGTATTCCTCGGTCCTCAGGATTGGTACAATTTTTCGCTTAAGACAGGCTCCCGTTAGCCCAAGTTCCGTTTACGACACAGTTCACTCTATTAAGAAGATTCAATTTTTTCCCCCTTTGTTGATGGATTCTTATTTCTTGTGACTTGTAAAATTAAAGCCATGTTGTCCCTGTCCACTGCAGGAAGATATATAGCAGAGATATATTCTTTAGCTTGGCGATAGACGGAGGATAATGATCAACATCACGCATCGGTCTCTATACCTTCGGAGGTTGGATGGGACCCAGAAGCGGTCAGGACCATCTGGATAAGAGAAAATTCTCTTTCCTTTACCGGGATTCGAACCTTACCGTCCAGCCCGTTGCCTTGTCACTACATCGACTAAGCTATCCCGGTTCCGTGACTTGTGAAAATAGGTCTAGTCGGTACTCGAACTGGTTACTGGTAGATAATGTATTTATCTACTGCGGATTGTAGCAAGCGTAGGAGCAGTTGATGGGACGATTATATACAGTGAAGAGAAAAGGCCGGATAGAAACTTGATATCGTCTTATTTCAACATATTATTACAGCGTTAGCGTCCCGGAAGAAAACCACGAAATACTTCAATAAGCCTATGCCTGACCAACGCTCGAACCTGATACCTCCTAAATACATCCTAAAATAACAGACATTGATGTGTCATCCCTTGCTTAATGCTATTTAATGGAGGCCATTTCCGGATAAATGTAAGTGTACATAGTTACCTACTGTCTTAAAGTCAGGCGTTGGACTTCTCCAGAAATACTACATTAAATTTGTGTCTCGGTGCGTCATGAAGATTTATGGAGCAAGGAACGCATAGCTCCGCTCATTCCGAACCTTGGCTCTAGATAGGCGAGTTTTCAGCTTCATTCGACAGCTTTAACCTCGGGAAAGAGCCCCTGTACTTATGGCAGACGGAGTGGGCCCCACAGCCACTCTGAACACATAAGAAAAATCTTCATCCTAAAGGGATATGACCCACGACTATTCATTGTACAGTCTATAACCTGGTCAATACACCGCCTGAACGGCAGCGACTCCTATAAATTCGCTGAATCGAAATGGTTATGTACACATAGACATCCAGTATTACGATAAGCCATATATTTAGTCTATGCACGGTTCATCTAACCAAGCTTCAACAGCGCAGATTACCTAACGTTGAAAGCGAGGGTGGGATCGGGTTGTGTATATCAAACTGGGAATGAAGCGGAGCACAGTGGCGGGAAATTTTCTGTTGGACAAGCCGGCTATGGCGACTGTCCTTAGGGGAACAGCTGGTCAATTTCCGGGCCGATATCCGAACTCAGGACTTCCTGAATACGATAATCGCGACTTTCGCTATACATCTTGGAAACTACGCGGATGCGAACAAGTAGAAATAAGAAAAGAACCGAGTAAGAAATGTAAGTAGGAAAAAGAAGCACAAGAAGGAAAGAAAGCGTAAATACAGAGAAACAAAGAAACCAACAAACAAAGAAAAATAAGTAATGAATATAACAACTGTTTTAGAACTAACCCGTTCCGCAGAGTACATGTCGCTTTGTTACCAGCCGGATATAAGTATAAAGTCCTAAATCGTGTGTAAACCCTTTATGGCTAATAACATATCTTCTCATCTGCCAGACAGCCTCGAAAAGTCTCAGTATGTTTTGGTTTGCCCTAGGTAAGGGACGGCGTTAGTAATGTGTCGTCCCACACAGCAGTGCCTCCCTTACCGAGGCTGAACAAGTGTTGCCACTGCGACCGGCGACTTTTACAGTTCCACTCAAAGGCCAAAGAGCATCTCAAGAAAACAAATGATCCGTTTCCTAACTCCGCGATAACATATTACATCTTCATTATAAACACTCACTGATCAATGATATCACAAAATTACATACATTTTAAGAAACTCCATGCAGCAAACCCTTTCTTTCGAATTCAAGAGAGACTTACGCAATTTCAGTCTCAAGAAATTACAGAAAATAATAATAAATAAATAAATAAAATAGACTAAAATAATAACATGCACGCCGAATTTTTCCTTGTTGGAAAGAAAGCGCCATGAGTCAAAGGTCGCGAAAGAATACTACTGGCAGATAACAGAGGTGGTCGGGCTGTAATACAGCGGTCGATCATTTTCCAGGGCGTTGGAATTTGGATTTCAGCTGGACTCCCATGTATATACATATATACGTAGTTAACCACATGCATACGCAATTCCGACTTGAACCAAATGTTCCGGAACGAAACTACTGCGTCAGTCGTGGAGTGTCAATACACCCTCAACTGCCGATAACACTCCGCGGCCTCTTGCGCCCCAATGTACCGTATAAGGGCAAGAGCAAAGCGCGACTTTTTTCGGCAACACCCGTACAGAAAATTCGCGGTTACCTTACAAGCGAGGCCTTACGACATCTCTCCGAGACACGTCATGTTCTGCTAGAAGTGACTAATAAGGCTTGCTTTACTTTCCCACTCATAAGGTCAGTTACAAGTACTTGCAATTTTATATCTGGCAGTCTGAAAACTTCAATATTTTATTAAATTTTCTAACTTCTTTCGGGTTTCTCCAGATTCGGAAATGGGAGAAAGGGAGTCGACGTGCATTTGGGCTTGCACAGTATTTACCGTCTTCACAAGAGCCAGGCAACGATCCTTTATTGCTTTTTAGGGCTACTTGAAGACAGTCAGAAGGCATACCAACTATGTCTTTTCCTTGAAGACAGAAGGCCTACCAACTAAGTATGTATTCCCGACAAAGAGTAGACACACGTTAGCAAAGTCAATACAATGACTAGACTACGCGGGTTACTATTTTATAACCGGCAATTAATACCCGGTAAAGGCACAAGTTTTCAACTTGCCACCGCATCCCAACCGGCAATGGGGCCTAGTCGGCCTTCCCTTCAGTGGGCACCGGGCGTTCTCTCGTCGGAGGTTGAAGAGGTTTTGGCTTGAAGACGGTTGTTCAGTTGATTTAAATGCAAAACAGCAAACCTCCCATACCCATACGCTTTCATACCGTGGCACTTTTAATTATGCAAGGGAAACAACGACAAACTTACCTTGAACACTTACCAAACAGCAGGCAAAGTCCACGGCTTTGCATTAAGGAAGACTGAGGGGTTTAAACGGTCTGCGCGAGTAAAATATCAACAAGACTAGATAATTCTTTGCTTCTACACGGCATGTCTCGTGCGGTGGCAAGCAAGAGGTTAAATGCGCCGTGGGATATCCCATCTTTTATGTACTGGTAACAGCAAATTCGTATGTGACCAGTTGTCTGAGGCGCGTACTGCACTTTATGGCTCAGATACCAGGGTCATAGTATCGAAGCCCACCTGCATCGCAGGTATTATGTCTTCGTTTACTACGTGTTCGTGTTTTAGCGTGTAGGCTGAGGCCTTGGAACGAACCGAACCGATCCCCCATACAAGGAGTCCTACCACATGTCTAACATTATTTCTAGGAAGTCGAATAATTCGAGACATCGACCGATATGACCCCATCACCACTAAACAGAATAAAGCACCAAGCTGTGAAGTCGTGTTGGAGATTGTAGGTATAGCTCCACTCATTCTTAATAGAGGTGAATGGCCAGCATCACACTCCAACCGCTTTATCCCTCTTAGTAAAAAGCCCAAATATTCACTAAACAGGAGGCCCCATTGGTAGAAGGCATAACTATTGGGATTGTGGCAAAAAAATAATACGAGCGTATCTCTACCCTTACTGGGAACCGAACCCCGGTTGTCTGGCCAGTAGCCTAATCACTATACAGGGTTTATCTAGCGACACTACGTCATTCGCGAGTCAGATGCAGCCCTAGAAAACAGACGTCGATAAGATGACCATTACACAGTTCTCGTTCCATTGACCTATGCAGATGGAAGAATGTCTCACGGGGTGCATATCACAACCCTTGGCCATATAATTGCGCCAGTCTTGTATCCACAGGCATTCGTATCCGCGCCAAGACAAATGTCTTCATCTACCCAATAAACAATTCAGTGTGGATGATTCGTTATTACGGGGAGGATATTGGGGAATTCCGCCCCGATGTGGTGGGGGGGGGGGGGGAGGAGAGGAAGCAGATTCGAGTGCTTCGAACCATCCACAGAACCTCGACGCCACTGGGAGCAGCTCTATCGATCGACATCACGGTCGTTCCTTGTCTACCCTCCCCACCAAATTGCTTCACCCCCTAACACGAAACTCACCAGTTCTCTAAGAAATTCTTAACCTTGTCCTGAGTTCAACGTTGTATCGTGTAGGCGCTTCGCGCTCGATCTGACGCTAAAGAGACGCACAAGTGGCAATGACTGACAGGGCTCCCGTAGTTCCGGCTGGCTGAAGAATGAAACCAACTCAAGAGTTAACCGTGGCTGAAGTTAATAGAGCGATATTAACCATCAACCGAAACCGCACGAAATAGGGTACCATGCTACATAAACATGGGAAAACGTAAAAGTAGTCCCTACACTTAATTCTTCGAAAAATCTTGACGACCTACAGATACACACAGTGTGATTGTGAAGCCCGTTTCCCATGGCTGTTGCGCCATAGGAAAGAAAAGAAGTGGACATAATCAGGTAGTTGCTACAGCACAATTGAACACGCATGATCGTAGTATAACAGTCAGTTATTAGAAATGTCTACTGGCTGCTGGTAGGAAAACCTGAAGGAAGGAGACCACTTTGAAGACCTAGACCTAGATGGTATGACAATTAAACACGTCGTAAAAGAAACAGGATTAGCGGGCGTGGACTGGAATAATCAGACTCAGAATACAGGCTCGTGTGACAACGGCAAAGAAGATATATGTTGCAGGGCAAATAGGAAATGTCTTTACTGCCTGCGGGATTATTAGCTTCTTACAAAGAATTCGACTCCAAGGGGTTAGTTTGTTAGTCAGTCAGCCAGTCAGTGAGACACTCATTCAGCCAGAATGTCAGTCAGTTAGTTACAACCACTCACTCACCAGCTTCTCGCTCCGGGAGTCCAAATTCCGATTCAGCGTAATCAATCTGGGATTTTTGATGCTCAAAGTGGCACTGGGAGAAGTTTCTCTTCGAGTGCTTTCCAAGTCCGTACACCTCGGCTCTCCCCCGCAAATCACAATTCCATCAGTTCTCCAGAAGCATATATCAATGATCCCACAACCATGAGTAGGTACATAAAAGGCCCATCTGTGCGAGCAGCGGCCACGCGTAGTTCTTACTTTAGGTGACGATAATATGACAATCAAGAGGGCAGGGATGTATCAGAAAATAAAAAGGTGTACATAAAATTACGACAGGAATTTTATGCAACGAATTAAAAACGGAATATGAACAAGACTGCAGACAAGCGACGAAAATAAAGTAAGGAGCAGGCCGTTAAGATTGCTGCATGAACGGATTACGGCAGCCCACACTGTTGTCGTTCTGGTATGGAAATAAGGGGGAAAAAATATTTGCGTTACCTTGAAATGCTATCAACACACGAACACTGTATCATTTAATGACGTCGCAAATATAAAATTCCGACCATAACTCCGTTTTCAGAATACTACGATGGGCTCCACTTCCTTAGTTAGTTGGCTATTATAGCAGGCAATGTAAAGGACGAGCCATGTTTGTCTCTTAAAAGACGGAGATCTGCAAAAACACTTCGCGGGTATAGGCGCAGACGGGTAGAGAGGCGGACATTGCAGAAACAGTCCGCGAGAGTGTTGGCTTCATTTGGCTTATGTATGTCGATGGGTTGACGGACTATCAAGTTTTGTAATATGACTTGCTCGCAGCTGGTCAGTACAGGAACAAAGCATGCCCGTTGTACTTCCGCAGCGAAGCGTTACTAGTTCCGATTATGTCTACTACACGGCGCTCCGTTTGTCTCATTGGCGAGACATCTGCCGAGAATAATTTTGAACCACGTATTCACTCTGCTACTTTGTTAATTCATTAGTAAACACGTTAAGAACATTAAAATACCTTGTTTGAACTAGCAAGCTGTTGAGTCTACATATAATTTACAGTTTCACCCAGTTACATGTTTTGAACTAAGATCAATAGAGCATCAATTTAATTTTGCTGGCGTACAAGGTTTAGCAGACATCACAGCATTTTCGTCAGAACCCGATTGTTTGCTTCAAAATATTGAACAAAGCTGCGAACCATTAGTGTAGTGGCTTAGTATGAATAGCAAACGCACGTCACACCTCCTTGATCAACCTGCTCCGAACGGCGCAAGAGGAATATGAATGAGTTGTTTCAGAGGCTGCACACAATTCAGACTGAATTATATCAATAAAGTGGAAGATAAGTAATTCCGTCAACCTCCGCACTGTGGGCTAAATCAGTAAATCCGACACAAATTATAGCGTACTCTCCAATATCCGGGGTAATGATGGGGAGGGGGTGCACGGGTAATTGAGATCCACGAACTATATATATATATATATATATACATTGTTTACTGCAATTGGGTTGACAACCGGTGGCAGAATTTGTCATGTGCACAATACATACACAGTTTTGGGTTACTGTTCACGTAAACAGTCCGTGATTTTTGTTTGAACTGAGGATTTTGTTCGAGCGTACTCGGCGCTAAACCACTTAATTTCACACCTTCGTCATTACACATTAGCCATTGACGATCGAGAAAGGAAATTCGCCAAACCGGATAATCCCCGCAGAGACAATCGAGAGTGTAGTTTTATTATCGCATTTCATATCAGATTAAGAATTATATCTCTGGCAATATCAAATAACAAACTTGGATTAAAACCAACAGAAATATGTAACCCCCAAGATTTTTAACCTTATCGTCCAGAGTTTACAATGCAAAAACAAAATTGTAAATAACGTTTCAGTCTGCGTTCTCATGTCAAAAGTTGGGGAGACACCTATTGAGTTAGGGCCATTCGAACAGCCACTTTCAGTTAATGATATCGAATTTCCGAATCGCCATATTTAATCTTTGTATATCGAAATACAGAACTGCGAACAAAGTCCAAAATCCAGGTAGCTCGACAGGTGACGTCACAACGTCCAACCCCCATAACACTGGATTGCACAGGAGTGCGCGAAACAATATAAAAGGTAACGGTAGTGGTAAAGGTAAAGGTAACGGTAAAGGTAAAATGTTCCCGTTACAGGTCCGGTGTGGCCCAGAGGGTGGGTAGAGGTATAGCTCTACTGTTCTATGACCGAGGCACTAGAAGGGGGTGAGTGATCAGCAGCACGCCCCGGCCGCACTTTACCCCCGGGAAAGACCCGGTACCCATTGTACAGGAGGCTGGGTGGGCCTCAGGGCCGGTCTGGACGGGCAGAAAATCTCGTCGCCACCGGGATCCGATCCCGGACCGTCCAGCCCGTAGTCAGTCGCTATACTGACTGAGCTACCCGGCCCACAAAGGTAAAGGTAAGACAGAATAATAATAAAAGAATAGGGACTCATAACATCATTGTAATTAATTATTATCGTTACCACCACCAATAACCAGTTTTAGAAGGCAGTTCTTACGCCAGGTGTGACCAGTTAACCTTCCTTACATTTACTGCATATAGAATAGTCTTCTCCTCCTTGACATTGTGTAATGCTTCCTCATTTTTCACACTTTCGGTCCGAATGATCTTCATCTTTCTCCAGCAACACATTTCAAAGTTTCAGTGTGTCTCTGATCTACTTTCCAAAGTGTCCAAATTTCAGCTCCACACAAATAAAGCTCCATATGTAACATATAACTATTTTTTTTTTATTTAAAGTCCAACTTGCTGGTGAAAAAGCATTCTTCTTGCTTGAAAACATAATTAAGGAAAATAACCTAAATTCAGATTTGTTTTTCCAACGCAACATATTCTTCAAAACCCAATAAGGAGTGGATTTAAATTGCCTTTCCAAATCTTAGGTACAGCAGGTATATAAAAAACACATATGCGACAGAGATTTCAAAATTTGTGTTTCTTTCAGAACTTAGATTAATATGTAATAGTTACCTGCTATAGCTCATTCAATAAACGGCTAAACAAATAAATAAATAAAAAAAAAAACAGATAAATAAAGCCGATCTAAAAGAAATAAAGTTTGAAGTTGTGAAGTTCGGGATGCCTTAAAGGAGAGCACTATTGGAAATATGGTAATAGGACCTTAGGTACTGTACTGTTGGATATATGGTAATGGGACCTTAGGTACTGTACTGTTGGAAATATGGTAATGGGACCTTAGGTACTGTACTGTTGGATATATGGTAATGGGACCTTAGGTA
>Ga0123352_10014967_pt1 | contig 12357 bp, 12 predicted proteins | sample TergutLab28metaG_FD_89700 | JGI IMG/M metagenome (GOLD analysis project Ga0123352, IMG submission 89700) | Labiotermes labralis P1 segment gut microbial communities from Petit-Saut dam, French Guiana - Lab288 P1 | ecosystem: Host-associated > Arthropoda: Insects > Digestive system > Gut ... | reverse complement strand
GTTTAATTTTTTTTTATTTAGTTAATTTATTTCCCCTCTTTTTTTGTGTTTTTGTTTTTTGTTGGAAAGGAGGGGTTATTTTTTTAATTTTAGGGGGGGGGGGGGGGGGGGGGGTAAATCACTCACTCTCAACAAGTTAGAAGATGTTGAGATGAGTGAGAAATTAAAATCAAAAGATATTAAAAATCCGTTGTTGTATTCATTTGAATGCGACAACGGCTTTTTGTCGTTACTGCGAAATTTGTATGCAGACTTTGTTTGTATGCGGGTTTCGTTGTTTTTTCATAATTGTGTTGGTAAACACGTAGAGACGTGGCATGCCGCGTCTCTACAAAACGGACAACAACAATTTTTGAAACAATAATTTTTACTAACTAAATACAATTTATTTGATTATGAGAAAACAAAGTTTATTTGTTAAGCTATTTTTATCAGCTATGGTGTTTTTTGTTCCGATAGGAGTGAATGCACAGGTAACTATTGGTAGTAATAATCCGCCAAGTCCATGGTCTTTGCTCTATCTTGATGCAAGAGAACAACAGCGCGCACTTCATAACGCTCGTTTGACCACTGACCAGCGCAATGCATTGGTAACGCCCGATTCTGCACAAATAGTTCAAGATTTGTCAATGGGTTTACTTCTTTTCAACATCGACATTCAGTGTTTGGAATTTTGGAACGGAAGTCAGTGGATTTCTTTATGTGATGGCGATACACCTCGCCCTGTTTTTCCCGACGACCTTCCCACTGACGAAAATATTACTCTTACTGCTTGGACTCGCGTGATGTACGATTTTCAACGCCAAACACTTTTGACAGTAGGCGGAAATGATAACTTTGATTCATTCCAATGGCAAGTGAGCGCAGACAACAGCAGATGGTTTAGTATTCGGGGTGAAACCGGTACAGCTTTCAATATTCCTGTCGATTTTATGTATGATGTTGATGGAATACGCGAACTTGTTTGGGCTAAAGGCAGTTTTCCGCAAGACCCGGACAAAGTTGAAAATACCAGAGAGTTGTATTTCCGTCGTGTGCAGACAGTTTCCGAAGACACAATCGCTACCGAGCCTTTCAACATGTTGTTTATTCGTACCAATACAAGCGGTTTCAGTCAAGAGACTGATATTAATCTGCGTTCTTTGGCATTGAATCGCGCTTCTGATGCTTTTGGCTCGGGCAACACCATTCGCATGACTTTATTGAACGTTGGCGCTACCGTTGATAACAGTCTTGGAAGTTTATTCCAGTGGGGTCGTACTGCTGACGACCACCAAATAATTAATTGGCGCAAAGGCAGTCCGGGCAATCCGGGTGTTGTGGGTAACGGTACAGCTAACATTTTTGACCCTGCTACCACTCATCTCAATAGAGCTGCTCGCCCTACCGTTAATGCTACTAATTTTGATATGACCACCGGTCAGTCGCTTTCCGACTTCCGTTTCTTTACATCAAACCATTGGAGTATCAATGCCAACAACCTTTGGGGTGATGGTTCCACTGTTCGCCCCGGTACGGGCTGGACTTTTGGTCATGCTAATGCTCCGAACAACAACAATCCTTGCCCTGCGGGTTGGCGTGTTCCTACTCGTTGGGAGTTCATGGATATTCACAGCGGTACGGGCTCGGGCGACATTGTACAGAATACTGCTTGGACTACTCCGGCTAATGCTGATACTCACAACAATCATTGGAGACGGCTCGCACCGTATAATGGTGCTGCCGGCGGTGCTATCATTACCAATGAACACGGCGAAGCTCTTTTCCTTCCTGCTGTGGGTAACCGGGGTGTGCCTGGCGCACTCAGCACCACAGGTTACCTGGGGCGCTACTGGAGTAGTACGGCCCAAAGTTTTAATTTCTCGTTGAGTTTGTATTTCAATGCCTACAACGTGCAAACAGGCACAAACCAACCTTCAATCGGCGCCTCGGTGCGGTGTGTGGCGGAGTAAAATTTTGTCATTCCGTGCTTGACGGGTAATCAATTAGAGGAGATTCCGTGTCAAGCACGGAATGACGAGTAACACAAGCACTGAAAATCGGTGCGTTGGATAAAACCTTGCAAAAACAGCGAGGTTTTTTGTTTTTAATTGAGGATTGAAAATTATTTTGTATTTTTGCATTTTGAAAAACAAGTAAAAACGCATTTGAAGTATGGAAACTAATAAAAACATTGAAAAATCGAATGGATACAATGGTTTTTCGGAGCAAAAACCTAAGTCAAAAATTATGCAGTTTCGGGAAAAGTATCCCGAAGGAATAGGCTATATCGCAAATATGAGAGCAGTATTAAGATAATGATGCTATGCGATATTATTTAGACACAAATATTCTTGCATTTATTTTGTTCGACAAACGATTGGATGATAACTGCGATAGAAATGTACGTAGTATTGTTTCTGATTATGAAAATATATTCTATATCAGTTCGGTTGCTATGCGAGAGTTGGTTAGGTTGTATAACGATGACGAATTAAAATCAATCAAATACAAATCAATTGATGATATATTTTCCCTTTTAGACGAATATAACATTGAAATAAAACCTTTTACAAAACAACACGTAATCACTTACGGACAACTTTCGATAGTGGCAGAACACAAAGACCCCAACGACCACATGATTATTGCTCAATCCATTTCCGATAAAATTCCTATAATTTCATCAGATAGAAAATTCAAATTATACGAAAATCAAGGTTTACAATTCGTGTTTAATAAGAGGTAGTTATCCTCATTTTATTTGATATTTTTTCAATTCCATTCTTAGAGTCTGTTTAAATTTTTCTCACAAAACAAGTTATACGAAAACAATAAGCAAAAATGCCCTTAGTAGTCGAAATGATATATAAAAAACCCCTTATTCCCTTATTGATTTTTTGAAAATAAGAGAATAAGGGAGAGTTAGAGAGGATTTCAAAGCTACTAAGGGAACTTTTGAAAAAATTTAAACAGACTCTAAAATTTATACGACTTAAAATCTATACGACAAAGAAAGATTCAAAACGGGCCAAAATCTGGCAAGATTTGTAAGAGTAGTTATCATTCCCAAGTCAGCGGGAACGTCTTGTGAACTAACCGCATCTCGTACATCATCAACACTTGCCTGCTCACTTATAAATCTCACGTTTCCTTGATAGGCAATACCCAAATCTAATTTAAAACCAAGCCCACTTTTAGGAATAGAGCGTCCAATACCAATTCCAACATAAGGTTTAACGGCATTTCCCAAACGAATTCTGCCATCAAAACTGCCATCGGAACGAGGATGCAGTTGTTGGCGCATTGTTTCAAATATAATATCTCCTCCGTGCTGTGCAACCAAATTTTCGTAGTTTTCTACCAATCCGTTAGCCACAATATCGAAAGTTCCGATATATGTTCCGAACGCGAACGAAAATATTCCATCGGCAACAGGATACCATTCTACAATCAGCCTTCCGTGAGGAACTCGAATTTTCGGTTGTCCGAAAATTGTATTAACATCTCTTACCTGCTCATTTGTTCCGACCACATAACCGTCCATAAGCGTTGTAAGTTCCACCGAAGTGTTAAGTCCAAAATAACTGAAACCGGCTCTGAGTACAAAATTATTGGAAAGATTAGTAGCTCCCCAAACACCAAAACCGTAAGTTCCTCCATCTATACCGATAGAATGTCTGCTAAAAGACTGCGCATTAGCGCAAAGCACAAACGTGCAAGCAAAAATTACAGATAATAATTTACTTTTCATAATTTTACTGTTAAATGTTTTTGTCTTGAAAAATATTTCTACAAAAATACACATAATTTTTGGCTTTGAGCATAATTAATGACAATAAAACGCAAAAACTTCTGTTTTTCAACTAAAACCGCTATCTTTGCGAGGTTTAATTATAAAAAGGAGAAAAATTATGACAAAAAAATCTTTATTTTTAGCAGCATTTTCATTTGCTTCGATAGCCGCTTTGGCTTGTACTAACTTTTTGGCAGGACGCGGCGCAACGGTCGATGGTTCGACTATGATAACTTACGCCGCCGACTCGTACAATTTCTTTGGCGCGTTGTATATCCAACCTGCCGCAACGCATCCGCCGGGCGCAATGCGCGATATTCACGATTGGCACAACGGACGATTTCGCGGACAAATTCCGCAGGTTGAACGCACGTACAACGTTATCGGAAATATGAACGAACATCAAGTTACGATTGCCGAAACAACGTTTGGCGGTCGCGTGGAATTGGTTGATTCGCTCGGAATGTTGGATTACGGCAGTTTGATTTACGTTACGTTGCAACGCGCACACAATGCTCGCCACGCCATTAAAATTATGACTACTTTGGTTGCTGAACACGGTTTCGGAAGCGGTGGCGAGAGCTTTTCCATCGGCGACCCGACCGAAGTTTGGATTATGGAAATGATTGGAATGGGACGCGGAAATACCGGCGCAGTTTGGGTGGCGAAGCGTGTTCCCGACAATTATGTTTCGGCACACGCCAATCACGCGCGCATCACCACTTTTCCGCAACAAGGCAGACGAATTACCAATTCGATTACTTGCCGAAACATTCACCGAATTTTCGACCCGAATATTGAAGTGGTTTACGCGCACAATGTAATTTCATTTGCTCGCGAAATGGGATTTTTTTCGGGCAGGGATGAGGATTTCAGCTTTTCGGACACGTATGCACCGCTCGATTTTCGTGCATTGTTTTGGTGCGAAGCACGCGTTTGGGCATTCTTCCGCCAACTCGACCCTGAAATGGACAGGTATTTTTCGTACATAATGGGTGAAACAAAACAACGTATGCCTTTGTGGATTAGACCGGTAGAAAAAGTGAGTGTAGAGGATTTTAAACGTTTGATGCGCGACCAATTTCAAGGAACACCACTTGATGTTACGCAAAATCTGGCTGCCGGACCTTTCAACTCGAAATTGCGTTTGGCACCGCTTTCATTCACAGTTGATGGTGTGGAATTTGCACAGCCTCGCCCGATTGCCACACAGCAAACAGCATTTTCGTTCGTAGCACAAATGCGCGGTTGGCTTCCCAATCATATTGGCGGAATACTTTGGTTTGGCGTGGACGATGCCGCAACTTCGCTTTATGTACCGATGTATGCAAGTATGACGGAAGTTCCGCATTCTTTTTGCATAACCAACGGCAGTTTGATTCGATACTCGCCCACTTCGGCATTTTGGGTTTACAACAAAGTTGCCAATTTTGCTTACGCTCGCTACTCGCTTATGAAGCCAGACATTGTAAAGGTGCAACAACGCTGGGAAAATCATTTCCGCACATTAGTTCCAAAAATGGACCAAATAGCACTGCAACTTCCGGAGGACGAAGCACGCGCATTTTTGACGCATTTCAGCGTTTCACAAGCAGAGGCTTCAACCGCTGCTTGGAGCAGATTGTTTGAGTATCTTTTGGTGAAGTTTTTGGACGGCGTTCAAAAGAAGCAAGACGAACATGGCAATTTTATTTCCCAACCGGGTGATTTGTGGCCCGAAGTTATCCGACACGGTTACCCCGAATGGTTTTTGCGCAAAATGGTTGAACACAATCAAAATGTTCGCGTAAAATCGGCAGAGGAATTGAAGCAGAGAAGGTAAAAATCAGACATTTGTCATTCCGTTAGGAATGAATCGCTCGGTAGAAAAATATATTTATCCACAACGGCATTCCGTAGGAATGCGACCCAGCCGTGTTTTGGTTGCAAACCTGCGGCTTGCATTTTTTGTTGATAATTCAATTTCTACCAAGCGAAAATCCCTACGGGATTTATTGATTTTCAAACACATACTGTTTTATTGAGTATAATGTCTATTACTTTCTAAATGCACACACCGGAATAAAAGATTCCGGCTCAACAGTCAAAAAAGAGGATAAAATATGCGAACAAACAAAAGTTTACGCGTGTTTTATCCTCTTTCTTGATGTTATTGGAAATGACAAGCAAATTAAATGAATTGAAAACAAAAAATGGCGTAAGTTGAAAAACTTACGCCATTTTTACTGTTTCTTTTATCCAAAATCGTCGAACATTAGCATCTCGCGCGGAACACCGAGGTCATACAACATGCCTTCCACTGCTTTTGCCATCGGACCGGGACCGCACATATAATACTCAATATCTTCCGGTGCATCGTGGTCTTTCAAGTAATTGTTCAAAATAACTTGGTGCACAAATCCGGCTGTGTATTTTACGCCTGCTTTGTCAGCTTCCGGGTCTTCGCGGTCGAGCGCAAGGTGGAACGTAAAATTAGGAAATTCTTTTTCTAATTTCAAGAAATCTTCCATGTAGAAAACTTCGTTCAACGCGCGTGCGCCGTACCAATAAGTGATTTTGCGGTCGGTAATTTTCAATGTGTTCAACAAGTGCAAAACATGCGAGCGTAACGGAGCCATACCTGCACCACCGCCGACATAAAGCATTTCGCGTTTTGTGTCCAAAAGCGGATGGAATTCGCCAAACGGACCGGAAACCATTACTTTATCGCCCGGCTTCAAGTTGAAAATGTAAGATGATGCGATGCCCGAAGGAACATCCATAAATGAGCCGGTAGCTCGAACGAATGGCGGAGTAGCAATACGCACATTCAGCATCACAATATCGCCTTCGGCAGGATAGTTAGCCATAGAATAAGCGCGCACAGTTTCTTCGGTGTTTTTTACCGATAAATCCCACATTTTATATGTGTCCCACTCGCCGCGGAAACGCTCTTCAACATCGAATTCCGAAAATTTAAGCTCGTATTTCGGTATATCAATTTGGATATATCCACCCGGAAGGAAGTTCAAATGCTCACCTTCGGGAAGTTTTACAAGGAATTCTTTTATATAAGTAGAAACGTTTTTGTTTGAAACTACTTCGCATTCCCATTTTTTCACGCCGAGAATTGATTCGTCAACTTTGATAGACATATCGTTTTTCACTTTTACTTGACAGCTCAAACGCCAATTATCTTTGATTTCTCTGCGCGAGAAATGTACGGCTTCAGTAGGCAGAATTTCGCCGCCACCCTCAACTATTTGACATTTGCATTGTGCGCACGAACCACCTCCGCCACAAGCAGAAGGCAGAAAAATTTGCTGCGCAGCCAATGTATTCATCAAATTACCTCCGGCTTCGGCTGTTACTTCTTTTTCTCCGTTAATCGTAATTTTTACATCGCCCGAAGCAACCAAATAACGTTTTGCTACAAGCAGAACAACCACTAATAATAATAATACTACCAAGAACGCGCTTATAGCGACAATTATATCAATAACCATATTGTTTATTTATATTTTTTCTTTTTACTAAATTTTTTGTCCGAATTATTGGGATATTTTTATATATTCAATCCCGAAAAACTCATAAACGCGAGACCCATTAAAGCTGTGGTAATAAATGTAATACCCAATCCTCGCAAAGGTTTCGGTACATCGGAATATTCCATTTTTTCGCGAATGGCAGCGAGTCCTACAATGGCAAGCAACCAACCAATACCCGAGCCTAATCCAAATGAAAGCACATCGCCCATACCGTGCAATGTATTTCCAACTCGTTGCTGCATAAATAATGACGCACCTACAATGGCACAATTTACGGCAATCAACGGCAGAAAAATTCCAAGCGAACTATATAATGCAGGGCTTGTTTTTTCAATAACCATTTCCACTAACTGTGTAATTGAAGCGGTAACAGCAATGATAAAAATGAGTGACAGAAAGCTCAAATCAAGTGTCGCGAAGTCCGGACTTAACCAAACTAACGCACCTTCGCGCAATACATATATTTCGAGCAGGTAAGTTATCGGCAAAGAAACTACACACACAAATGTAACGGCAATACCCATTTTCAACGATGTCTTTATGTTCTGAGATATAGCCAAAAACGAGCATATACCCAAGAAGTAAGCGAAAATCATATTGTCAACAAATATTGACTTGATAAATATACTAGCAAAGTTTTCCATTATTTCGTTTATTTGTTATTAGTACATTATTTTTTTTCCTGCAAACTTTCGTTTCCTGCACGCTGTATCCAAATGATACACGCTACCAAAACCAAAGCCATTGGAGGCAAAATCATTAAACTGTTGTTTACATATCCTGCGTTGTAAAATGCTTCGGGAATAATTTGGAATTGAAACAGTGTTCCCATACCAAGCAATTCGCGGAAAAATCCTACCACAATCAAAATCCACGCATAGCCGATTCCGTTTGACACACCATCGACAAACGAATCCCAAGGCTTGTTAGCCAACGCAAAGGCTTCTAAACGTCCTATTAAGATACAATTTGTAACAATCAAACCAACGTAAATAGAAAGCTGAACGCTTACATCGAAAGCAAATGCTTTGAGTAATTCGCTCACAACCGTTACAAGTGCCGCAGCTATTACCAATTGCACAACCAAGCGAATACGTTCCGGAATGGTTTTGCGCAACAACGAGATAAAAAAATTCATCAAGGAAACGACCACAATCACCGAAACACCCATTATCACCGCCGGCTCTAACTGTGCCGTTACGGCTAACGCCGAACAAACACCCAATACTTGAATTGTAATCGGATTCTTTCTATGCAACGGACCCAAAAATAATTCTTTTGTTTTGCTTGAAAATAAATTTCCCATTATTCTTCACCTCCTTCTTCTGTTTTTGTTTGTTCTTCTGCTACAAAATGCTGTTCTGCTACGACAGGACTTACTTGTTCAGCGGTTGCAGGACTTGCTTGTTGAAAAAATTTATCATATTGGAGCAGACTGTTGTAAAGCATTTTCTCAACGCCTTTACAAGTGATTGTTCCGCCTGTAAGCGCATCAACTTGCTGGCGTCCATCGGCGCGTTGTCCGACTTTCATCACGGCAACCGAAACAAATTGACGTCTATCGTTCAAAATGCGTTTTCCGACAAACTGCTCTTGAAACGGTCTTTCGGCAATCTGCGAACCCAATCCGGGCGTTTCGGCAGCGTGAGAGAAATTTGCTCCAAAAATTGTATTTCTATCATTTTCCAATGCAACATAACCCCAAAGCGGACCCCAAAGTCCGGCTCCGCGCAAACCGAAGATGTATTTTCTCTGTCCGTTCACATCGGCTATGAAAATCGGTAATTGACGCTCGTTCAGCGGTTTTGCGAATTCTCTTGCGATATTAATTTCAAAAGCCGCTTCTCGCGATTCTTTCAATATTTCTGCGTTTGAATTGATAACCAAACCGCCTACGATATGTTTATCAAACAATGCATTCACGTCCTGACCTCTCAAATCGAGGCGCAACGAACTTAAAATCTGCCTTTTCTTATCAAGTTCTATATTTGCTATTTGTCTTTCTTTCAATGCGCTTGAAACAAACATCAGCAAAAACGTGATAACAACTATCATTACAGTAGTGTATATCAGAGTATAACTGTTTTTATTTGTATTCATTTTATCCGAGATTTTAATTTCTGACTTCTTAATTCTTAATTCTGATTTCTGACTTCTGACTTCTTTTCAATCTTTTTTTGATGTTGGCATCTACCACATAAGAGTCAATAAACGGTGCAAACGCATTCATCAACAGTATTGCGAACATCATACCTTCGGGATAACCCGGATTTAGCACACGGATAAAGATTGCGAATGCTCCAATCAAGAAGCCGTAAATCCATTTTCCTGTTTCGGTGCGTGCCGAAGTTACCGGGTCGGTTGCCATAAAAACAGCACCAAAAGCAAATCCGCCAAACATTAAATGCTTATACCAAGGCAAATGAGCCATTGCCGTATCAGGACCAATCCAATTGAAAAGCATGCCGACAATCGCACCGCCTGCAAACACTGAAAACATAATTTTCCAACTTGCTACTTTGGTAACTAATAAAAGGATAGCACCAAACACAATGAAAAGAAGTGAAGTTTCGCCGATTGAACCCGGAATTAATCCGAGAATTGCCTGCCACAAACTTATCGGTTCACCTAACACATTTACCATTCCGACACTCTCATCTGCCGCTGTGCTGATTTGTCCAAGCGGAGTTGCGCCCGAAAACGCATCAACAGTTTCGCCTCCTCCAAATCCGAAAGCGGCTTTTGTGCGCACCCAAACATGGTCGCCCGACATAGAAGCCGGATATGCGAAAAACAGAAATGCACGTGCTATCAGAGCTACGTTAAAGATATTCATTCCCGTTCCGCCGAAAATTTCTTTTGCAAAAATAACCGCAAAAGCCGTTGCAACGGCAATCATCCAAAGCGGAGTATCTATCGGAACAATCAGCGGGATAATAAAACTTGTTACCAAACCGCCCTCGTGAACTTCGTGTCCTTTAATTTGTGCTATGATAAATTCAATTCCCAGTCCGACAGCGTGTACAACAACGATAATTGGCAGTACAGCCAAAAAACCGTAGAAAAATGTTCCGAAAAAGTTCATTTCTTGTCCGATAGCCAAAAAATGCTGGTGTCCGACATTGTACATACCAAACAGCAACAAAGGAAGCATCGAGGTTATAACTACAATCATTGTTCGCTTCGAATCTACGACATCACGTATGTGCGTTTCTTTTTTCGCTGTTTCGTTCGGAACAAAAAGAAGTGTTTCGACACCATCGAAAACAGAATGAAGTTTCTCCAATTTACCGCCCTTTTGGAAGTTCGGTTTTATTTTGTCGAGAAAATTTCTCAAAAAATCCATATTTAAAAAATCCATATCTCTTTGAATTAAGAATTAAAAATTAAGAATTAAAAATTTCAGTTACTCTAACTCTTTTTTCATATAGTCCAACGCAGTGCGAACAATTTGCTGAAGCGGTAGTTTCGACGTATCAACAAATTCGCAAAGGGCAAAATCCTCAGGTGCAACTTCGTACGCGCCGAGATTTTCCATCTTGTCGATATTTTCCGCCAACATTGCCTTAATCAGATATTCGGGATAAATATCGAATGGAAATACCTTGTCGTATTCGCCTGACATAATCATCGCTCGGCGACCGCCCACCACGCGTGCATCCCACTTGAATTTGATTTTTCCTGTTGCAATTTCCAACATCGGATTTTGCAGCAGTTTAGTAAAATACAAATTGCTTACGCTGAAACGGTCGAAACGAGGCATTGCCCAACCCATAAATTCGTGCGTTTGACTGCCTTCGTCCAACACCGTAATTTGCGTTGCGTATGGGTCGATATATCCGTCAGCTTCAACTTGCAAGCCTGTAAGCACATTTCCACTGATGTAGCGCAAAGGAATTCCTGTTTGCACGTTTCCTTTTACAATCGGCTCGATGCTTGCGCCCGGAAGTGTATAATAATATTGTGCTTCGACAACTTCCGGTCCGGTATAAGCAACCAAGCGCGACAAATCAACGATACCTTTATTAAAAAAGCGACCCAAGAAAACAACATCTTGCGCGCCGATTGTCCAAACCGTTTCGCCTTTGTTTACCGGGTCAATGTGATTAATCTGTACGCCGACATTTCCTGCGGGATGCGCACCTTGAAATTCGGTAATTTCAACGCCTCGCACCATACGAAACTCGTTCGACTTACTTCCTGCTTTGATTCCTAAGTGGATTTTTCCTGTCGTGAGTTTTGCCAGTGCGTCAATTCCTGCTTGAAAATCGCCGAACTTACCGCGCATCACAAAATCATTATTCGGAGCAAGCGGTGCAGAGTCGAATGAGGAAATAAAAATCGCTTTCGGCGCATTGTTCGGGTTAGCAATTATATCGAACGGACGCTGTTTGATGTACACCCAAAGTCCCGCTTGAAGCAAAAGTGCTTTTACTTCATCGCCCGAAAGACTGTGAAGCGGTTTTACATCAAATTTTTCGTATTCGATTCTGTGTTCGCGCGCAATGGTAATGCTCATTACTTTGCGCCTTTCGCCGCGATTAACGGCAAGAACTTCTCCGCTTACAGGCGACACAAAGTTCATGTTTCCGAAGGTTTTGTCATGAAAAACAGGCGTACCGGCTTTTACCTTGTCGCCCGGTTTTACCATTATTTTGGGAACAATGCCGTGATAATGGTCGGGAATCATCGCAATCGTTGCCGAATGCATCGCACTTCCGACAGTTTCTTGCGCTTTTCCGTTGATTTCAATGTCTAAACCTCGTTTTATTTTAATTAGATTAGCCATATTTTGAATTAAAATTAGCCTTTTAAAACCCCGATATTGTCGGGAAGTTGGATAAAAATCTTATCATTTTCTGAAAAACCGTGCAAAGGTACATAATTTTTTGGTGAAAATGAAAGATAATCAGAGATTTTTTTTTACTGTGTTTTTCGTCATTGCGCGCTTGACACGGAATCTCGTAATAATTAGCAGATTGCGGGTCAAGCCCGCGATGATGAGTAAGGAAAAAACCTGCAAAAACAAAACGGACGAGGATAGATTCCTCGCCC
>Ga0123352_10014966_pt1 | contig 12357 bp, 5 predicted proteins | sample TergutLab28metaG_FD_89700 | JGI IMG/M metagenome (GOLD analysis project Ga0123352, IMG submission 89700) | Labiotermes labralis P1 segment gut microbial communities from Petit-Saut dam, French Guiana - Lab288 P1 | ecosystem: Host-associated > Arthropoda: Insects > Digestive system > Gut ... | reverse complement strand
ATTTCTAACATAATTTATATTAGGTGTAATGTGAATTTAAATAGTTTCCACGGCGCCTTTTGGAATAATCATTCCCCCCCCCCCCCCAACTGCACCAGGACAGGTAGGTGGCAACAGTGACGACACTGAGATGAACAACTGAAAATGTACTATTTTCATGTTCAGAGTTTCTGACAGTGAACAAGATGATACAGCATTCACGAACCGAAAAAGATAAGCATTTCTTGTATTTATTCGTCTGTATATTTCAACTGTTAAAATCATTTCTATTTATCTTTTTTCTCCACATTTCAAACATTTCCCCACGATTACACAAGACTACCCTCAGTCTGTAGCAAAATTTCTGTTTAATAATGTATTTATATATTTTCGTTTATATGCATATATTTACACATGTAACCATGAACGCTGGTTTAGCTGTACATATTTACGTCTATAACAAATTCCTCTGCTTGACAAAGAGAAATTTTGCATCTCAACTCCCCCCCCCCAACAAATTACATAATTAACAATATTAACCTATTACTTCACGCCTATGCCGGAAATATGTCATCCTGAATCGAATATTTTCCCAGTCCCTGAAACACTGCAACGTACTGTGGTGTGCGTCACTGTATTGCCTTTGGGACGACAGCGGGTCACCCTCCATTTCACCTCTAATGTCCAACCGCAAGGAAGTATTACTCGTCCAAGGACGCCCAGTTCAGGAAATGGACATGCACGACATAGTGCTGCTAAAAAATGGAGGCACCGTCCACGAGTTCGTGGCTTCACTGGCACATTATCTAAGGTCTGTTTTAGGTACATACAAGACCGGTCTGCAGCAGTAACAGTTGTGGCGCAATCTACCCCCTTTTCACCGTCAGCATACATAAGCAAGCTTCCAGTCCAGGCTGGTCTCCGTCAAATGGGACAATACCAACGCCACAGCGGTATTCTCTACGCTGATATCACATTGAAAAGAATACCCAATTCAAGATACGTGGAGGTACATCGACCCGTTGCCCTGAGAGTGATGGCAGGGGTTCACAAATCTTTAAAAAATTCCAGAAGCCGCGTCAAAATTTATGTGCCAGAATAATGACACGTAGCAAGATCCACACTGAGGACCCACTCGCTAATACTGGGCGCCAGCGTACAAAATTCAGCCGCTCTGGCGACCGGGATTCGTGCGCCCCTGAATGATGGACATTTGTATTTCCTATTTGACACTTTGGTTCGGAGTGGAGACAGGTGAACACTGCTAGTTTGTGGGATGTAACGGTCACAGTTCGCCAGGCAAATGCCGATGTGTCGAAGGACGCCTCTGCCTTCTTCTTCAGGGCAGAACATGTCGCGCGTTTAAAAACAGTAAATGTGGTTTATTCTTCTACCACGGAGATTCAGGCGGCCGCATTCTCCCACGCGTCGAGACATGCCTACCAAACTATACTCTGTAACATGCCAGGAAATACAAACCTCAGTCGCCCTTAAGAACGTGAAATCTCATGACAGAAAATCTGTTTTTAACAACACAGCAGTTTGCCTTGAAAAAAAACTTGGGATATAGAAGCGAAGTCAACATATTTGCACTGTGGCTTCCGTTGTGACACCACGTGGTCTGGTAAGTGATAACGTTTCGCATGAACAAAATACCCCATCGACCTTGAAGATCCTGCGAAACACCGACAACCTCCACCAAACTACACGGAGTCAAAACCTGGATGATCACGATGTAGGTGTTCGGAGCCGTAAAATCTTAAATCTCATATGGCCCACATAAGGCCTACTAAAGTGTTTTCATGATATGACGCTGCGTCAGCCCGGGGTAAGCGCTCACTAGTCCAGGCCTGCCCGCATTTGCAAGCATCTGTCGCAGCCTAATAATTTAAAAAAAACCCAGCATTTTTCCCAACTGCATGTGCCAACAAAGTAGCGAGACTTTTAGGATGCCATGCGAACCGTCGTACGGAATGAACCGAGATGCTGACCCACGGCGGAAGGCACACGACATCGTTGTGTGGTAACCCGACTCGCTTCCACTGGGAGAGGGAACACTGTAAGCCGGCTATTATCAGTTCCTAGCACGGTATTGGTTGCATGTGGTCAACTATTTTACTGGCTCGATGGAGCGTTCACTCCGATACACTCCTGTAATAACTGTACAGGCAGCGTGGCCTAGCTCCAACAAAACAGACCTACTCTGAGTTCCATATCGTATTTCCTTAACTCCTATGACAAACTGCCCTCCCAACAGCAGTACACAAACTACAGTAATATGGGGACCTCAGGCCCTCTGCGTTGATGATGAGGATCCAAGCCTTCGGGGACACGAGCCGCGTCGCTTGGTAAACAGTTACACACAGTCCGAAGGATCTACGTTTCAGTGTCAAGCAATCCCAGAGGACAGCACTGCCTGATCAGACGAAATCACTATGATCTATCGAGACGTCAGTATGTATATCTGCGTACAATCTTCACTCCCTTTAAAGAACTCGCACAGCAAGACTGCAGGCTTATCACAACAGGAAGATCTCTAAATCAGTTTCTTGATGAGCTGCCCCCAGATTGTCTCTTATCTATTCTGTTACACACCTACGTTCTGATGCTTCAAAAGCTTCGCAGCGGTTACATCACATAAATACCAATACACAGTAACCAGAGGGTACAAAGTTCCAGTAAATCTGCGGTATCACCGATCACTGCACTGCCCGTAACATAAATTCCATACTACAAGCTGGTACTGCAGCGGCGGTACCCTACAGAAGGCTCAAATCCCCATTCCAATACATCTACATAATTCAGCATAGCTCTGAAATTGTCCTACTTGTCAATGTACACTACCACCGATCTAAGCTGTACTGAGGTAATCCGTCAATCGTAAGTAAACTTCAGAATTTAGTACTCTTTACGACATGTTTCGGCCAACCCAGCCATCTTCAGGCAATACACAAAATATACTCAAATACTAAATACGTGGCAGGAAATTAACTACATAAAGTTCTATAAAAGGAAATAGATGTCATTGTAAGTCATAATTGTATAAAATATAAATAGAATACATAATAATATAAAAAATTTGTTATTGACACGAATTTTGAAGTTGTAAGCATACTGCATCTGTTCGGGGTTCTGTTTTTGCCAATTTAAAGTTATAATATGTAAATCACTTGATTATGGTGTATAATTTTACTTTTTGAAGATTCTGTAGGTAGATTCATGGATTCAAAATGTACTTATCTTGAGTATAGACCGGGTGGAGTACCGTCTTATCAGTTTTGTAACTCGTAGGTTGTGGTTTAAATACTATCACAGATCTGTCCAGCTCCAGTTTCCATGTTATACAACTCGACGGCTCTTTCCGTCCTCCCAACTGCAAGCAGTCTGCATCATTCAGTGCGACTACACCGTCCGTATCATTAAATGTGCAGTATAACACCTAGGTCTAGAAACAACTGTGCAATAGTGTACTATGTAGCTCAACAACTCACCTTACTTATAGCAAACTATCGTGTACCCGATGTAAAATATTACACTACAAGAGCCTATACCTGTCGATACAGAGGACGTTGAGAACACGTGATTTAATTAAAATATCAGCACGTCTACAACATTACAGATCATCCAAGTAGCCCATCATCCTGCACGCGTTCAACATTACAGTTGGCTTCAGATGGATGTACATTATTAGGAATATTTAACAAAAACTCCATTGGATAACACAGGCCAAATTCTCGACTCAGTGGATATGCGACATACAACTTCTGCTCCAGTGGATGCACAACAGTGTGCCATCCTCCGACATAAGCCGATGTACATAACCAAAATCAGTGCCAACGGACGCCGGCAACAATGCACACGTTAATCTTTCACTTCCAACTCGCTATGTTTCTCCAACTCCTGTTTCAATTAATGCTATGACAAAACGCTGCCTCTCGGTTTCAAGCGAACGAACAAAATTAAACAGCGCCCTAATTACAGGTAGTGTAAAACTAAACAGACCACCCCAGCACTTATGCGATTATTCACAACACTTTATGACAGGCGCAACTGTGAATGTGGTGCAACACAGTGGATGAGCACAAATCGAACACAACACACACAACGCACACCAGCAGTCAGCAAGTACTACCACGCTCCACGCTTGGCGAACCACAACAGACGAGCGTAGCTCTCTTCTCACGACACTCCGGCTGCTAGCGCGCCTAGCGGCGGGGGATCCAACCAATTTCGCACGACCAAGATATGGACTAGAACGATATTCGTTAACTGGCTTCAGAGTTCCATTCAGGTATAGGCACGTGTATCGCATTAAAAGCCACGGAGACATGCCTCGCAATGACGTATGAACTTGCATATCCATTCTTCTGGAATTGGACTTCGCCTCAAAGGGTAACTGGTTCCCGACGTTTCGACACAAGTGGCCTCGAAACGTCGAGAAAGAATTACCCAGCTAGGCGGCGTCACATCCCACAAGAACGGATACCTCCGCCACCACGCTGCAACACCTAAAAAAAAACTCGCACTATCAACTTGAAAAGTTGCTTTACTCTAGACTATGGTTCGCGGATTCAACGACAATGGATTGACTGCAGAGCGCGGAATGCGGTAGAGGGCTTACAACTATCATTACTGTTGCACTGCATGACGAGGTAGGGGCTTTGGATATGAAAGCGTTTTATTAATGGGGTTAAGAAACAAAACTGCCATGGCCGTATAGACGTTTCAAAAACACCTGCCGCCTTCCATATTCAAGACATTCACCCTCTGCCCAGAAGATGGAAGCATGAGGCTCCTCTGAAACACGTGTAAATATATACCAGACCAAACGGCGTCACAACCGAGACGAAATGTTTACTAACCGATATTGACACGTGAACAGGTAGACGAAGACAACCAGTCGGCCTGTCTACGGACTGGACGACCGAGGAATCGTGGTTCGACATCCGTCACGGGCAAGTGATTTATCTCCTTTCCAGAGGGTGAAGCATGGGCTCTGGGGCCCACGTAAGCCTGCTGTCAGTGACTGCCGGGGGATATTCCACAGTGGATAAAGCCACCAGGGAGTGTGGCTGACCACTAATTTCCATCTAGTCCCTTAGTGACGAACGAGATGGGCTATAGCTCCGCTTCCCTTCATGGCGTGCACATGGACAACATTACCTTTAGACGACGATGAACCACTCGCGATGTCAGCTGGGGCAGCTAAGTCCCTGGCCAAGTTTAAAATTGGGTACAACTTCAGGTACGTGCTACCGCTAATTTACCTGCTCGACGCCGCCCCAAAGCCGACAAAAACTTTCCACGAACTGAAAACGCGCCTTTTCTAGCCCATTTTCCTATAGCATGTAAACAGCAAGGCAACACACAATCCCTCACGTATACCGGAATTACCGACAGCCTTTCTGCACCTTGTAATGACAGTCAGATGCTTCATGACACTTAATGGGCGTCATCAGTCAATAACACATTTTATCGAATACAATCCTACACTTTGGAGGTTCTGAAATTCGGAATCAGAAAACTAACTTAAACCCTTTAAAGACCGAAATTCTACTACAACATATACAAAAATTTAGTACGTAACTTACACAGCAAACAGTGCCACCTCATTATAAAGACCACACGGTGAATGCCGTATACGTACACCCTAAATGATTTTCGTTTATTGTAAGCATCACTTGAAATCCCCCCCCCCCCAGCAAAGGCGCAACAGTCGCTAGTGGGCCAGAACCTTATTATCAAGGCTTCACGATCACACCCACACCACACTTGGTAGGACTCCTCTGGACTAGTGATCAGCCCGACGCAGATACCTGACAGCATCCACCACGCCCGATCATACGGAATACTTAAACACAAATACGTGGCGTGTGCCAATTGACAGTCTTTAATGCTATACCTGATGGCAAATAGTAACAACTAAGCTTTAGTGTGTTACTGAAAGGTTAATTCACCCCAGAACAGGCCGAAAAAAGCGTACAGGGGAAGTAAAGGCATAAATCTACTATTTCTTTAACCTCGGCGCTAGGTGGGGGGGTGGGTGGTCAATGCCACGCCGCAAGCGCTTTACCTCCGGGTAAGAAACAACGTGCCCCTTGCACGGTAAGCAGTGACGTGACTTGCTGATTATCAATTCGAGAAGGACGTACTGGAATTGTCTTTTAACATTCTCCACGGAACTCAAGGTTACGAAATATCGCATTTGTGATTTGGAATAACAAAAGTCTTTTTTTTTAAACAAAAGAGGCCTGTTCGGCCACCTATCTGTACAGACGAAGTCATTAGCTTGAAATAGGAACTTTCCTTAGGTAAATACGTAAGACAGTACGTGTCTCCACGAAAGGTTAGTGTGGGTGGTCAGTCCGCGGAAGGCTGGGGACAAACGTCTACTGCAGCTTTGACTGATTTAAACAGTATAATGCCTCTGAATTGTTTAAGTGAAATATAAATTCAATGAAACAGGGGAATCAACTGAATCAAATACACCAAAAACTACACACCAACTTATTTTACGAGTATCACACAGTACTCCCAACATGTTCCGGCTGTCAGGACATTTTCAAGGAAATTCTTATGAATACTAATTTTTGTTAGCACACAGAGTTTGTTTTGTTACAAAATACTTATAGAAAGCATCAATTTAATCTGAAATCCATAAAGACAAAAGCTACATGTTATTGCAAAGATTCAGACTTAGTTAACACAAATATGTAAATATGATATCGCTCATTTGCGACAAGAGTCACGACTCAAAATTTGGCATTTTTGAGTTATTGGTACAGAAAGAAACGTTTGCAATGCACTTTTAACAGGTACAGTGTCATAACGCAGTTTGCAAAAATCGCCGCTGGAGAGCAGTTGTGTCGTCGTTGTACTCATAGAAAATTATAGCACTTCAAAACCTTTAAAAGCTTCTCCTGAAATATCACAGATTTTGAGTTGTGACACTGTTGTCGCAAATGAGCGATATATAAAGTACTAAATTCTTGTAGATCATTCCAAAGTTTCAAATTATTTGCGGAGAAACAGAATTGAAGACTGAAAAAGAGAAAGAAGGTTGGGGTTAAACATATGACCGCTAGATATAAAGGGCATTTCATTATGTACTCCGGGATTACAAAAATGTATTATAGGAAACCCGTGGGACACGTATTTACGAAACCTGTACAGATAAAAAAGGAACAACTCAAATTTTTTTTCCCCAGTAAGTTGTTTTTCATCGTAGTTCACATTTCTGCCGCTAGGCGATGCGAGTGTATGTAGTGAGAAAATGGTCGCTCCGGGGGAGAAGTCGTTTTGGGTGTTGGAATGTCACACGAGTAACTCTGTGTTTACTGTGTCACGTGTATTTCGTGCAAAGTAAGCAAAGTACCATTGCCACGTGACCTCGCTGACCTAAAGGCACGGATCATTACAGCAGTGAAGAATATCGATGCACCCATGTTGACGCGTGTGTGGCAAGAACTTAAATATCGTATCGATGTGTGCCGTGTCACCCGTGGTGCACACATCGAACATCTCTAGTTGTCAAAAAAATATCAGTTTTCCTGTGGCTGTGAACAATTCCTTTAAGGTAGGTCCTTTGGTTTTCTTGTTATAAATGTTATTAATCATGGAAAACATTATGAAACCCCCTGTATTTGTTGCTAATAAAAAGGTGCCCACCAATCTCTACAATTGGTTTCACTATCAAGGACATCCACCCAGATTCACCATGTAAACTACGAACGAATGAACTGCCATAAAACATATTATGCACAAGCATCCATCTCTTCAACTACAATACGACACTACTACACTGAAATACGTAAAAAATTCTGGCATTTGCCGACGCTGTCACAACACTAATCGCGGACGATATCCAATCCACGAAGTAAAGTAACAGTAGGCGACGGCCAGTCCCGCGTTGTCGTAGTCCTCTGAACCCACCTACCTCATGAGTGCAACCAGCCCGACGCAAGTGTCGAAGAAGATGCTGATGCAACATGGCGCAACGGCGAACAAAAGGTAAACTCACGTCACCTGAACATAATATGTACTCACAACAGCGTCAGATTATGTTTTGGCTAAACATAGAAATATATTAAAAATGTGTGGAGCTGATCCGCGATTTCAGGCTTCCGCCGCGGTGAGAATGAGATCTTCGCTCTTGTGGCATTTTACGCGGCCTAGATTGGTTATTAACCGACGTTTCCGAACAACATATCGGTCCCATCTTCAAACACTGTTGCACACTTGAAGATGGGACGGATAGTTCGCCCCGAAACGTCGGTAAATAAATGCCAATCTGCGCCGCGTAACATCCCAGAAGAGCCAAAACCTCATTTGTGGTGTTGATTTCGTACACATCCTTTTTTCATGGTACAATGGCTCCTATTGGGCCACGGCCTCATCACTATCCAGGCTTCACGATCACACTCGGTAGAACTCCTCTGGGTGAGTGATCAGCCCGTCGCAAAGACCTCTACCTGACAGCACACAAAACTCACAAGAGACAGACATCCATGCCCCGGCGGGATTCGAAACCACAATCCCAGCAAGCCAGCAGCTGCAGACCCACACCTCAGGCCGCGCGGCCACTGGGATCGGCTGATTTCATACACACTTAGTCCATATTTCCAGCTTCTGAATGTTATTTCATCCCTTTAAATCATTCATTGTTATCACCCCGCGTTCAAAATAAACGTTAACACAATATTTCAGATAAGGAACATGTCCCCGTCCGCAGTTAAGACAGTGTGGAGGACAGGCCAAACTAAGTCGGACCTTACAGCACCTTTTTACCTCAGGACGGGGAAAAATCCCGTCCCCGAAACCTTGTATAAATTTTTATTTTAAACACTGGACAGCGGACAAGGTCCAAACACTGACTGATCTTACAAATGATACATCGTCGTCAGAATGCCAACGAATTCTTTTCAAATGTTGTCTATTCACTCGTAACTATAATGTCAACTGCTAAGACAATATAGCAAGGCGACGGATAAACTGATGATAATCATAAGGGAAAACCGAAGTTGTCGCAAAATCACTGTCCCGGTGCCATTTTGTCCACAATAAATTCCACACGAATTGGCCTGGGATCGAAGCTGGTCCTCCGCGATGAGTGGCTAGCAACTGACCGTCGGAGCCATGGTAAGGCCTACTGAATGGTTGTTTCATCCATTTTGCCAGCAGCCTGCCAAGCGCAAGCACAGAATTACTCAACTATCAGAACGCAGTTATTTCAGTCATGTGAGGGCAGAATTAAATTAATTTATGTTCCAGCTGCTCCTACACTCAATTACGAAAGACAGCTGCTGACATCACGTGCCACGTTGTTCCTCCAACCTTGCTAGTCATAAAACGAGGCTATTCACTGTACAAACATCGTGAAATACAGGTTCGGGCACGATTGAGTAACATACAGTGCATTGTGCGGCCGTGCTGCTGGGTGGTTGCGGGCCGTTGCTAGGCTTCAAGCACCGTGGGCGCACCTGTTTTTTTTTTTTATGGACGCTCAGTCATCCACGGTTTTGCGAAAACACTGTAGTACGTAGCACTGTATAGAGCGATTCATTATCACACATTTCATAAACTGTTTAGCCTAATGGCCAAACTGTGTTTGAAACCACGTAAGTATGATCAGCTCGGTCAATATCGGAAATACCTAATAGCTAACGTTGCAGCTCAGTCGTCAAACCAATTTACAAGTACTTCAACACACAGGCATGCCAACTATAACGCGGAAAGATAATTATTTATCAGTCACAATTACATTTATGTTTTTTAAATGATTAATGACGATGCACTGATGATTTCTTATGTGAATAAACCAACAAGTGCACATAATGTACGAAAATTTATTATATTATAATCAGCACAGCCTACTAGACGTTTCGGCCACCTATTGTGGCCATCTTCAGGGAGGTGTTCTTTGAAGGAATATTACACTGAACGCTAAAACAGTTTACAAATATAAAATGTTAAGTTTTAGGTAAAAGGTTTAACCCTTAACCCGCTAACGTGGAAAATATGGTGAGCTCCTAATAATGCCAGCAGATGGCAGATGGGATTTAACTCGGCGTTTAAAGGGTCAAAATAGATGAGAGAATATGAAATGTTGATAAAATTGTGTGGTCTCCCTCACCCTCCTTACTGTCCTGATCTGGCACCCTCCGATTACCATTTCTTTGGTTTTGTGAAGAATCATTAGCAAGGCCAACATTATGAGACGAACGAGGCACTCCAGACAGTTGCGCGTCAATGTCTTCGGGCAGCTGGAACGGAGTTCTACCGCAAGGGAATATTCAAACTTCCAGAACGGTGGGAAAAATGTGTACGGAGTAACGGGGATTATGTAGAAAAATAAGCAGATGTCAATGGATAAAGATGATGTACTTGGTTTTTACATAACAACAAATTTTCATTTATAAAAAAATTGTTGCTCATTAGTTTTGGTAGGACCTACGTATTAACATACATACTTACATCACTCTGAATGGTTACATTCATATTAGTATCATTAAGAGTCCTTCGATATGGTGAGCTCCTAATAATGCCAGCAGATGGCAGATGGGATTTAACTCGGCGTTTGAAGGGTTAAAATAGATGATAGCATATGAAATATTGATAAAATTGTGTGGAATTACATATTCATATGCTGTGTGAGGTAACATCATCCAAGCGGAGGTGGTGGTGGTGTTGTGTCTGCTGGTCTCACCGTGCTGTATTTATGTTCTTTTTTCACGGACTGGAAAGTTAGTGCTTTGCGAGTGGGTGGATGTGGGCCAATAATGCTGAAATTTATGTAAGTAAATTTGGTTAACTGCACTCTCGTTCTCTCAGTTATGATTAACTTCGACAGTTAATATGACAGCTTATAAACAGCCTACTTACCGTCGATCCTTCTAACCTTACAAATAACCCTGTGGCATAAGAAAGTGCTATCACCTACAGCAGGTGACCGAGGGCTAAGGAACAAAGACTTCTCTATTACGTTCTCGTTCAATTCGATTAGAGACAATCTCTCTGTACGAATCCGAAGTATTTCCATTGTAGAACACGCAGGTTACTGACTCGTGAGATTTGATGTTCTCAAGGCCTGGAGTATGAGACAATTCCTCTGTACAAACCCGAAATAATTCCGTTTCAAAACACGCCAGTTACTAATTCGTAAGATTTGAGGTTTTCAACGTCGTGCTTATGTACATTACCGTCTTGCGGTACGTTATGCCGTGTAGTTTGGAGGCCAGGTACAACAAGTCGGGGAAACCTGATGCATACGTCCTCAGAATGAACAGTAAGTCAAGCGAGGACTCTTCGTCTCCTGCTGTTTCAATCAGAGCTCCGCTCCTGGCCCTTCGCTCAATATGTCAATATCACTTTTCTTTTTTTCTTTCCTCGGCTCTTCTGGCTGGAATATAGCCATCAACGTCTCGAAGGGCACTGTGGCTCTCCTCGTTAAGACCGGGAGACGAATGCAAGGCCCAGGCCAGAACAGTTTTTTGGGAAGCCAATAAGACTGGGTCGATACAGCTCGGTATCTTGGGGTGACTCTTGATACACAGCTGACCTGACCGACACGAATGACTGAGATCGAAAGGATGGCAGTTAGGACCTGTTCATAACATGGAGAGTGATCTACCTATCATAAACGGTGTTCTGCCCTATAAGCAGACCGCTGTGCAATGACGGACTATCCATGCCCGTCTGGAGATCTGATGCCCACACCTACGTCAGTAAAGTGCATGTGGCAGCATCCACGTGTCTACGCACTTCGATTAACGCCACTTGGTACGCTCGTAACACGCATATTCATGGGGAACTCAAGGTTCCAATGTTCGCTAGCTACATCGGAGCCCAGACCGAGGGTTTCGACTGAAAGCTGGTGAGGGACGACCCCAGATCGGCAATGTGACAGACACTTCTGACGACCAAAGGCTGATCGAAGTCACTGGAGGTACTCGGACAAATGCGTCTGCCCGTAACAAGGCAGCCAAAGTCGACATAAAGAGCTTTGCACAACACTTTTCGGCTACCCCGACTACGGGCCCAACGAGCCTCATATACAATGGGTACCGGTTGTCTTTCCCGGGGGTTAAAGAGGCCGGGGCGTGGCCTTGACCAACCCCTCTAGCGTCGAGGTTAAAGAAACAGTACAGCTATACCTCTACTCGCCCTCTGACTTTCATGGCCTGTTCTAAGGTAAAGTTTACTTCTACCTTTACAGCTTACGTTCGGGAGACACTAGGATCGAACCGCGGGCGGTGAATAAGCTGTGCCGTACTCGCTTTACACTGTGCCCACCACCCACCCCCCCCCCCCCACAATCCCACGCAACACACTAAAAAAAAAAAAAATTCACACTCACCCACACCCACAATTCCATCGTGT
>Ga0123352_10014964_pt1 | contig 12358 bp, 9 predicted proteins | sample TergutLab28metaG_FD_89700 | JGI IMG/M metagenome (GOLD analysis project Ga0123352, IMG submission 89700) | Labiotermes labralis P1 segment gut microbial communities from Petit-Saut dam, French Guiana - Lab288 P1 | ecosystem: Host-associated > Arthropoda: Insects > Digestive system > Gut ... | reverse complement strand
GGCTGAGTGGACCCCGTTCCAGACCCACTACTACTCAGAAAATCTGGCAGCGCCGGGGATCGAACCCGGGACCTCTGTATCTGTAGCCAGAAACTCTGACCACTAGACCACAGAGGCGGTCATATATATATACATACACATATACACAAATGCGTAGACCAATACCTGCAGGCCCGTTTGAGAGGCCTGTTTATACTGCAGTTAGTCATGAGCCGGCACAGCACAGGCCACTCACTGTTCTGACAATCAACACAACCAACTGTCGCCATTTACTGACGCAGTCTAACGAGAATTCCATCGCTGCAGCAGCACGTGCCAGCAAGTGACTAACAGTGCTACAGCGGGATGCGAACGAGGTGCATCGGCGTACAGCGATGGAACAAAAGGGCTCACAGATATACTATAAATAGAGGAGAACTCCCGGGGTGACAAGCTGTTGATGTGGGGCCCCCTGCGAGGTCGATTGAAATGGCTGGCGACCGCTAACGTAGTTAGGCGACCAGCAGGGTGCAATGCGAGCGTCGTTGTGCACGCGACGTGTACTGAGCAACACAGCGCTATGACAGTCGCAACCAGCAATTTAAATAACAAACACACAATATTAACAGCAGAAGCAAGCAACGCGGTAAGGAAGGTTGCGAAGGAACGAGATGTACCGAGACAGGCATTGTCGTAGTGCAACAGCAATGAGTATTACACAGCCTGAGTGTGTGTTTGTAGCCTTAGGTATCCAGCATGCAATGTGCATGTGTCTGATTGTCATCTGTGGCCTGCCCCGCTCTACAATATTTTTCCAAATTATATCATGAACGTCACTAATTTCGGGAAAAAAAAATATTGAACATTAAATGTGTGATTTTCTCTACAAATCTCTCTGGAACATTTCTCGTTGTAAGACAGATGAGCGAGATACGATAACAAATGTGGGCCGGTCAGCAAGCAAAGTGCCCTATACTCTTGTCATGTTTTCATGAAACTTGAATTTTCTTGACGAATTTTCGAAAAAAATACTCAAATATCAAATTACACGAAACTCCGTCCGCTGGGAGCCGAGTTGCTCCGTAGGAGCGGACGGACAGACAGACGTAGTCGATTTTCGCAATTTTGCGAACGCGCCTAATAAAAGGGAAGAGCAGAGGACAGGAGTAGTCAGCGGTCGCACCGACGGACAGCTGTGTTGATCAAGAGGCAAGGAGTTGCGCGAGCAGGGCTACAGCCTCGACAGAACGGCGGAAGCAACAGATTCTTCTCTTCTCCGAAACGTCTAAATCGAGTCTTCGGCCCACCCAGCCCCCACTCAGTGGTCATTAGGGGATCTTTCTTTCTCTGGGGGGAACAAGAAGACGGAACGTGAACCTAACGACTTAGCTGCACCTAGCTCCGAGGCAAAGAAGGAGCTCCGGATTAGTCACTATAGTAACTGAGCTACCCGACTCCATTACTGGGCTTGTTTTTGCGATATCTGAAGCACACATCAATGTAGTGCGATACAGTGCGACGTACTGCTTGCACTACACACGACACAAACCGCTCTCAGAGCGGCGTCGCTGGGCCAGCGAGTTTGATGGCATGTGAAGCCGTGTCGTTCGGTAGGCGATCGTTTTGCCTTAGCCTTTTGACGCCTAATGTCAACTATAGTGGTCGTACCGCACCGCTACCCTCTAAAGTTGCATTTTAAATATTTATTCAACAAATATAGGTACTGAACATTTTAAACATGGTATATACTCTCCGTTTCTTTCTCTTCAAAATGCAGTTTGTTTCATAATTCTAACATATTTGGTTCCTGTGTTATTCACATTTTATATACAGGTGTGCTAAAATTAAAAAAATAATTCCGGCGTCAAAAGGTTAATCTCCAAGCGTAGATCAGTTAATTTTTTCAAGAAGACGAAGGCGACACTACCCAGCGGCACGGCGTCACTCCAGTCCGCTGCACCAACTGTTCACACATTCCAATCCCGTTGTCACACGTTAACTTCCAGCAAATCCAGCGTGCAATATGGCAGTCAGCGCATTGCATTTTGCTTAAATACTGAGTTTTTTCCGTCAATAAAGAACGGACGGCAGAGATGTAATGTCCCGGAATGACTTGTTGATCGCTTGTGCTCTGTGCAGTCCAATTTGTAGTCCACAGGCAGCGCAAGGTTGTACAGTCACAGCCAGTCACAAGTGTAGCATGCCAGTTCTGGCAGAATGTCACAGACTGTCCGGCAAAGTGCGAGGAAAGAGACGTCACCATCCGATGTACCGTGGTTTACCAAGAAGGGAAAAACCAGGAAAGAAAACGACTTCAAGGTGTTATTTTGCGTGCAGACTAGTTCAAAATGTTTACTGCTCGCCAAATACTAGAGTGATGGAATACAGGAGGACGAAGGGGGTGGGGCGTGGGGAACGTTTGAGACGTGACGTGACGTGACGTCGCTGGGCAAGTCGCAAACGACGTTTCGAAGCAACCTTTTACATGCGTCTTCAAGGCTCAAGAGGTCCTGGAGGATTAACGAAAATATCGACGGCTATGCGATCTCACTGATGCTAACAGCTGAATAAGATGACGGGCCTAGAGACTCACGATCCTTCAGAAGTTCGAGAACCAATCAGCGTCATCCTCAGCAACACCGCTGTGATCACCTCAAATCTCGCATAACTGAATTCAGTTGCACAGTTTCATTTCAACGTTCGATTTTATTTGTTTAGAGACTATGCCGATATGATGGCGTCACTTCCGGGTCCGGAGAGGGTTGGTGACGATAACCCCGGGTCCGGGCTCCGGGGACTATAAAAAAGGGAAAGCAAGGGAAAGCAAGACTGGCAGTATAAATAATAAAAGAGAAAGAGAGAGAAAGACGCCGAATCCTGTAAAGGTAAATTATCGTCCGGTGTGGCAGGACAGGAAATTTGGTGCTCTTCTGTGGGATGATTAGAGCCAACATTTGTGTCTGCGCCACTCTGGACCGTACGAAGCCCAATACACACCCTCGCTGTAACTCGGCACTTAGAAACTGCGCGCTTCCTTGCAAAACGGCAGTTTATGGGCCCTTAATTACATCAGAGAGCAGTTACAGTTCAGCTGGAAGCGCCACAGCGTCTTCCGGCATAACCGTCGTTTGGAACGGGCGTGAGGTTTAAATGTAAACCCGATCCCAAAAATTACGATAGACCTACCATAAATCTAAACATTTACAAAGATAACTGTCTGTTGTTCTGCACCCACACCAAATTTCGTCCGTCACATTAAGGGGTGAACAGGTGCTAGGGGTGTGCGAGAATAGGGTGCCGAGAGGGGACTGGAGAAAACTGTATAATGAGAAGCTTCATCATTTGTACCCCTCATCAAATATTGCCAGGAGAATAAGATGGGCAGAGAATGTGGCACTGGTGGGGGATAAGAGAAGTACATACAGAGTTCTGGTGTGGAAAGATGATGGGAAGAAGACCACTTGCAAGACGTAGCATAGATGGCACAACATTATCAGGATCCCAAATTCAAAAGACCGAAGAACGTAAACTGGTGACATGTGGTTCGTGATAGGAAGAAGTGGCGCGCTGTTGTGAACACGGCAATGAACATTCGGGAATCATAAAATTTGGGGAGTTTCTTGACTAGCTGAGGAACTATCAGCTTTTCAAGAATGAAGCTATAAATTTAGTTCGTTACAGCATTCCGAGTTTACCAAGATATCCATTCCTAAGTTATTTAACAACAGTAGTTCAGATGCAGACGTTATGAATGTTTTAAATGAGGTCAGAAGGTGATCATGTGACAAGAAGGTGAGAATTTGGAAGGACGCGGTAACAGTTAGGGAAGACTGATGAAAAAGAGGAAGTTCTATCAGGCGGCTACCAACCCAAGACCTGTTGCGGTATCCAGCGCAGTGCCCATTACAAATATAGTCTTTTTCTGTCCCAAATCCATGGTTAATTAAGTTAAGTTATTGTGCGCTTTTGCAAGACGCTCCAGAAATCGTGAACCGGCTTTCCACATCTGATGGAAAATCCGCACATTTCAATGCGAGGAATGTTGGCCGGATTCGGACGAAATTTCGTACAAACGTTATGCCGTCAGTAGCCACACAGAATCAGTACTGTCTGGTAACGACAACGTCAGAGACACACGAACTTATGAGGTGGGAGCGACACTACTGCCGATGTCGACATGCGACAACCATGGTAAACATAAGACGCATGTTAGTTGCACTAACAACAGGGACAATGGTAACAATAGTAACCACAAAAATTACTGTAACTACACAAACGCTCTAAGGACGCTTCGGTTGCGTACAATGTACACACACTTCAACGCACAATGAAACCTTGAAGGTGTAAATTACCAGCTGTGTAATTTTCGTACCCTTCTGTACATATTGCAATTTTTCACACTTCATGCAGCTGATCATATCGGTTTTGTTGTATCAACTGACTGTATTAACACATAAATTGGAATCCACATTTGGTGTCTCTGTTGTGTGCAAACATGTACCTAGTCCGACCAAGCGGCTGACATACAAACACTGCGATAGCCCTGTCCAAAAACAGACCTGTTTCCAACAACAACGACGGCTGTAAGACACATGCTTGAGGAGCTGATAACGGCTCATCTAACCAAGGAATTCCCTGCCTTCTCTGTGACCGCCAGGTTCATTTGGCAAGGTGTCGCGTGCAGCGGTCGAGTGCGACAACAGCAACTGTGGAACCACTGAGGATAAACACGTGCAGTGTGCTACATTCTGACGTCATGAGGTTATGAAGAAAAACAGGGCGAAAAGTCGTATGTTGAGAGATACAGGAATTCCTGTTTGCAAAACAAACGAAAAACAGAACTGGTACTTTGAAACCCGCAGGTTCGCGAGGGACGGTTTCGTCCGTCCTTATGTAGCAACGATGTCATCCGCCCTTCGTTGAGCAGTCTGCCAATAAAAACGCTCTGTATAATACAGATTGTTTATGCACACACTATGATTGGGTTCCGTGCAGACGACACATCCTCCACGTGCCTAAACTTTTGAGAACTGCGGATGAAAAACCGAGGGGACAATTTTACTTTTTTTTTTTCAAAAAATTCTATTCAAATCGCGCCAAATTGAGCCCAGCGAAAGCGACTACATCATTTGAAGCATCACTTCCGTTCAGAACGGTGCACAGATATTTGATACACTTTACAGTAAAATGTCAGGACTTATTTTAACCTTTAAAGACTACGATTGATGTAAATTATAAATACCCAGTCCGTACCGCGCAGTAAACACTCTGTCTCAGTTATAAAAACCAGTCAGTTAGTGTTTAATAGGGAAATAGTGGCTGTTTGTTCTGAAATCCACACAAAACACATAAATACAGCTGTGTGGGCAGAACGTAGAATTATATATAAAGACCCAGTCCGTACCGCGCAGTAAACACACTCCGTCTCGGTTATAAAAATCAGTCAGTTAATGTTGTATAGGGAAATAATGGCTGTTTGTTCTGAGATCCACACAAAACACATAAATACAGCTGTGTGGGCAGAACGTAGGACTTCAGAATGTTAAACCTGACGGTGCATACAGTAAGAACTGGGATTTAAAACGTTAAATCCTATTCGGGTCCGCTATAGAAACTACATGATTTGAATATTTAATAAAATGAAAACACGTTTATTCGCAATGTCACACGTAACTGAAATATCCAAGCAGCTATAAAAATCGAGCCAACATATTTACCCCATTCAAAAAAGGAAGTAGATACGGTGTAGAACAATATTCAGACTGTTAGTATTCATAACGCAAGAGTGGAACGTAGATCCGCGGAAATCCAAATAAAACCATGGCAACCGATTGAAAAGCCAACCCCCCATATCTGGCACCAGTTTATACGATTGACGTGTATTTCTCTTTTAGCTGGAAAAGTTTATTTTATTCTTTGCAACGCCTGATGCCAGATTTGAGCGTGCAAGTTGGAACGGTTCGGTCTGTGGCAATATTGGGGCGCGAACTGCAGAGAGTGTTGGGCATGGCAGACAGTCTGTCGGCTGTGCACATGCACACGTGCACAGTGTTCACAGTGTGCATGTGTGACGGACACAAGAAACGGATAAAATACCAGGATAAAGAAAATAAAACAAAGACATTAAAGAGAGATAAATTAAGAAATATGACTGAAAAAGGAAAAAACAAAAACACAGAAAAGAAATAAATACACGAGAGAACGAAGTAGGGAAAAGAGAAAAAAATATAGATAAAAATGTAGAAAAGGTAAATTGCAACACAAAAAGACAAAAGGGATTACAAAGACAAAGTGTTAATAGGATCGAATGAAGGAGGAAGACTCGGGGAAAAGGAAAGAGAAAATAGACAGGAAGACAAGGAAATATGTACAATAGAACAGAAAACATGCAAAAAGATAGGAGAAAAGGGAAAGCCATCACTGTCCTGTATCCAATCACGAGAAAGTTTCAGATGTCCCTATGTCCGTCTGTGTGTGCCTCTTCCACCAACAGCTTATGTAGAACGCAGCCATCATTACTGTCAGACAGCGCACTGCACTGTCAGTAACGGTACACGCCTGTGACCCAGTACTGTGAACAGTTAAACACTCTAAACATAAGCAAATTTGAAAAAGGGTTATACCGACATGAAGTAAAACAAACAAATTGGTGACGATGACACGGAACATTAGCATGGCTACCGTTCAATGTTATTTAACGGCGCTGGAAGTTGCTAACGACGTATGGCGTCGGTTGCGACTGAATGGATATGAAGCACTGGCAGAATAATATTGGTAGGAGGAGACACAAATACTGAGAGAGAAACTTGTGCAAGTGCCACTTTGTCCGCCACAAATCCCACATGGACAGGCTTGGCACCGAACGCTAGCTTCCGCAGGGAAAAGGCCGGCGACTGACTGCCTGAGCCTCGGCACAACCCGCGTGCTCGCTGTTCGTACTGCAGACAGCCACAACCAATCTAGCAGATAGGCTGGCTGGCACTCACTGTAGGTCAGACGGTAAGACACACAGCTACATACAGCAGGTATATGAATTGCTGGCATACGTTGATACATACTGCTACATAATGGATATGAACAGGCACACAGACACACAGTGTTTCGAAAAGTGTGCCTTAATAAACATCATCCAACTATGCAAGATAGTGTGGGAATCAGATGGGTAAGGAATCACTGCTTTGACAACAAGCAGCAGTAAAAACCCAATGTATATAATGCCGCATTCCCACAACTGGTATATTCGACACATATTTGTCATGTGCAGATACCTGGCACGTCGTGGGAACAGCACACTTGTACGAATACAGGACATGTCCGATTACCGCCGATGGCCCATACACGTCACACACATATCACAGTAATTCCTCGTACGTACATTGTGGAACCTGAATGTTCATTACCGTGTTCACAACAGCCCCCACTTGTCCCTATCCACGGCCAGATTAATCCAGTGCACGCAGTCACAACCGATGTCTTTACGATCCATATTAGTGTTAACCCCTCTTTCCAACCCTGCAAGCATTTCCCTTCACCCACCACATTCCACAGACCTGCTCAAGCCCCAGGCCGTCTGTAACACGCATGATTCAAAACTGCTGGTACAAATATTTCACGTAAACTTGCCCTTGCCATTACCACCACAGGAATGAGGGCGAAAGGAGTCGTCGTGGTGTGGTCTCCCTCCACGTGTGCTGACTGTCTGCACTACATCGAACTCAGTGCCCTGTCAGATGAACGGCCTATTTGGCTACAGAAAAAAAACCGAAAATCACAAGACACAAACACTTTAATTAAGGACAACAAATTAATTAATTGTTTCCGTTAAATGAATCCCACATCTTTCGTACAGGCTACGTACTTATATGAAAATGTATTGCGAAGTTTTACAAACACCTTGTAGCCTAGCCCTACCGGTGCGTTAAGAAATTGGACGAGACATTATTCATGCGAACAAAGTGGTTTACTTTGCTTGTGCCAACCAACCGACCAACCGCCCCCTTCTTTTAATGAAGGGCAGGCAGATTAAAACAGAAGTCACAGTTTTTAGAGCTACACAATGCGACACAAAACACATAGTGACTGCAGTGACTGTTCACGCTAAGTGTGCCCCGTTTAAGGTGCACAAATTCATTTTCAGAAGAATCAGATACAAAGACGACCACGGAGAGCAGCTGTTTGCTTCGCAGAGTCTCGCCGTGACTGTTTGACCACTGTAGCGAAGTTGTGGTACCATTTGAACATTGCACTGAACATGGCATGTTTCGACATGTGACTACCTATTCAGAGGCTGAATTAACGCTGTTCTTTATATAAACCAGCCATGGCCCCAGTCACATGACGTTAATATAATGTTCACGCGCTACTCCACGACATTCCTTGCTGTGATTTCTACAAGCAACCCCTCAGCTGGTCCGTTCCTACACCTTATAGCCCAAGAGGGACACAGTGAACTGCAACGTCAATGAATATTTACGCCATCAATTTAAGATTTCTTACATAAATATTGCCCCTGTTTTGTAAAAACGGGCTAACTGCCACTGTGAGCTAAACCGAGTTGTGAGTAACAAATCATTCAACTGATGGCTCTCTATGACATGCAGAAAGGTGATAACTGCATCTTCGAGAATAGTAAAGATGGGTTGGGGATATCCTACCGCTCAAAGTATGTGACATGTCTGAAATGCATCCAATTTCCTGCTCTTCCTATAAATTTGATAATTTATGGGTTGTCCCTTGTTTACCACATTCGGACTGTTATTATCGGTAAAATACGATACTGCATTGCCGACTGAAGCGTAGGCATGTCTTCACTTCTTGACAGCTTCATAACGACAAATGCCATCTGGTGTGACTGCCGCCACACATCAATCGCCTGTTCACAATTCAAGTGCATTACGTACCAGCAGAACATCGGCAAAGCTATCATATCTTGCGACTGTCACAGTTGAATAACACAGCTTCATATTCATACAACTGTACAACTGTCACTGTCTTCTTTTCTTCTCCAAGCACTTTTAATAAACACTTCAACTAACAGTGCCGTGTTCGGACCCCGCCGCATGAGGTTACGAATGACGCTTGCACAATGCATTTCTTTGGCTGCGCCGGTTCGTTGCTTGGTGCACTAGCTAACAGTCAACAGGCTGTCTCCTAGTTTACGTGTGCAGGGTGTTCCATAAGTGAGGCTCCAATTTACATAAAAATTCAATGAAGAGTCATTTCAACGCCCCATGCAGGTCATTCATTTATTTCAAGTAACATTTTCGATCATAATGCATTTGTCCCACCTTGACATCAATTTAAAAATTCCGTTCCTGTACAAATCGGGCTCTTGCTTCCGCAGCCATTCACGAAGAGCCATTTCCACTTCCGATTGGCAGTCTCTAATTGTTACCCGTCGATTTTCCAGATCACTTCCTCCACTCGTGCTGCGTTCGTATCCAGTACTGTTATCACCAAGAATGTGTGTTCGACTACTTTCAAACTCTCTACGCCACTTTTTGAAAACACTGGACTCTCCGTAGGCCATCAACACACAGTTTTGGTCAGTGGCTGTGAATTTCGAAGGGATAAACACGTGTCTTACACAAACACCGAATCACACCACACATTTTCCAGTGACCTTGACATGGCACATCAACTTATCCCCTGACTGAGCCTTATGTTGCATGTCACCCCTGCTACAAAAAAAAATGAAATACATTACTAACACCGACGTCACAGGCTAAGGAGCCTTACACATCGGTCGCGTCGCATATAGAGCCTACCGCTATTTCGTCTCAGTTTTCAAAATTCACATTCAAGGTCACGTCGTGTCCTGCTGGACACACTTAACACAGACCATGCAATACCCTGAACACCAGCTCACTCCTAGGGGCCTGGATGTGTAGACTGAAGCATAGAGTGCTTTCTGTCGTGCACGCTGGTAGCATGCCTGTACCAAATAACATTACCACGGTTTGTTATATGCTCTACTAACTGTGTGTGCATATTTGCCAACGCATCCCTTCTGGCGTACTAACAACCCTAAAGCACCATATGAATATCTGTATGCAAATGGTGTGTAATGCATGTTGCTAGAAGAAATTACAATATATATCGAGCCCTGCGCTCTGGTGGTGACTCCTCTCTCACCAAATATTAACTCCATTGTTGATGACTTTCTTTTCCTCTTCGGCATGTAAATCGAAAAGGGATGGGGAGGGCGCGTCATTCCAACCCCCCAAACTCTCCCAGCTTCATACAGTTCCCTTCCATTCAATAATACAAGCTTATTTCCGATTTGCACTTATAAAATTACAAGTGACAAAGGACAGAGTCGAAACAGTAGTGTTGTTATTCTCTCTCTCTCTCACACACACACACACGCAAGTTAGTGTATTCCTTGCTTATTTAACTATCCTTTATACACTGCCCATGCAGTGGGTCCCTGTCACCACGGCATGGCGCGTCCTCAGGTTGCGGATAGAGGAATGGCCTCCGATATGGAGGGTAGCTGCGAATATGTTGGAAAAGAGTCGTGGACAGCCGATAAGGGGTGGTCCTCCAGCTTGGGGGTTGGGCGAGGGGCTAACAACCCCTCCCTGTAAAACAGCCCTGTTAAGAAACACTCACATGCAGGACGCTTCCTCTGGAGACAAAACAATCCGGAGGTAAACTACTCCCCCACTCGGATCTCCGAGGGGAGTGTTTCTAGGGGAGGCATCACGCAGAATACAAAGGGAGATGAAATTAGGCACTTGGAACTTTAGGAGTCTTTATAGGGCAGGGTCACTTAAGGCAGCAGGGAGGGAATTAGCGAGGTGATCTCTAGGAGGTGGGATGTGGGTATATGGACTGGATTGGGCTGGCCCAGGATAGGGACAGGTGGCGGATGCTTGTGAGTGCGGTAATAAACTTTCGGGTTTCATAAAATGCGGGGAATTTCTTGACAAACTACAAACCAGTTAGCTTCTCAAGAAGGACTATGCACCATGGAGTAAGTAAGTTATACACTGCACGAGACAGGCAATACTAAAACAACAGAACGCTACAGCTTAGGTGGACGGACTTTCCTTGCTCCGCCACGACCAAACCATCTCTGACGCACAACTCAGATCAGGTTTCCTGAGCACCGACGGCTCTACCGCCAGCAGTAAAACAGCCGAAGATTCAAACTGGCTACTGACGTCACGACTAACGGTCTTCGTGACCTCCCTTAGCCTCTCGAGGAAAATGATGAAAAGTGTAACTTGAAACAGGCCACGACAAATAATTCTAACGACAAAACACACTCAGACGCTACACACTATATATACTACAAGGATTGAGTTAGTACCTCACAGAGAACACAGTGTGTTCCCATTATAAAGACCAGTCGGTGAACGCCGTATGGTTAAACAATCGTTCACTATAAGATCCACTGGGACACGTAAGTGCCCTGAGGGAGTTCCAGTGTTGAACCTGGCGGTACACAGAGTACCCACTGTGCTGCACTGTAATTAGCAGACACGCAGCAGTTCCACCTTCTGCTGCCACGTGATGCACTGTGTGGACAGTGACACGTGACCACACGGGTGTGAAAGGAAGCGATCATGAGCTAAGTTGAAGCAACATGGCGGTATGTATGGAGCGACTGAGGAAGACCACACAACACACACGTCGCTAACTTGCTCTGACAATTCGCGGCAAGAGCCGATGTTTTTGTGCAGATGAATGTGGCGAGGAGCGCGCCAAATACACGCGTGACTTCGCGGTGACTGTGATGATAAAAATCACCGCAGAATCTCACAACGGGAGGGTGCTAGACAATAGATTACCGGTGAAGCAGAAACCTTATTCCTCTCCTTCATTTCACCCTCGATACCCCCCCCCCCCCCAATTAAAAAAACTTCCCCAACCCCCAAAGCTCAAAAAAATTACCCGTTGAAAAAAAACCCTTTTCCCCCCCCTTATTTTCCCCCCAAAACCCCCCCCCCCCCGAATTAAAATAGCTTCCACATGACTCAAAGTTCAAATAACTTACATGCGCCGAGCAAACATTATGTTAATAGACCAATAGTTACGATGTAAGGCGCAGTGAAAACCTGTAACACTGCAGGGCTATACCGGTGATAGGCACATCCACTACAAGCCGATACCTGTGACAGGCAAATCGCCTCTATCACTATAAGACCATAAATGTAATAGGCACATCGCCTATAACACTATAAGCCTATACCTGTTATACGCAAATCGCCTCTAACAGTATCATCCTATCCCTGTTATAGGCAAATCGCCTCTAACACTATAAGCCTATACCTGTTATACGCAAATCGCCTCTAACACTATAAGCCTATACCTATTATAGGCACATCGCCTATAACACTATAAGCCTATCCCCTTTATAGGCAAATCGCCT
>Ga0123352_10014962_pt1 | contig 12360 bp, 8 predicted proteins | sample TergutLab28metaG_FD_89700 | JGI IMG/M metagenome (GOLD analysis project Ga0123352, IMG submission 89700) | Labiotermes labralis P1 segment gut microbial communities from Petit-Saut dam, French Guiana - Lab288 P1 | ecosystem: Host-associated > Arthropoda: Insects > Digestive system > Gut ... | reverse complement strand
TAAAGGTATTTGGTCAGTTTTCTTCACTTAAGTGTAGTTTAAATTGTGCTATGTTAGTTTTGTTTATTTGTCTTATAATTGTGGGTTGTGTTTTTTGTGATAATATATTAATGTTTTGTAATACCAATACCAGTATTTGTGCGTCATGGTCTCACAGGCCATTGATGAGAGATTCTATCGAATAGTTTGAATTTGAATTTTTATTCATAAAAATATTGTCAAAAGCTGTGGAAGAGTGTTTGGTAACTCTAGTGGGAAAGTTTACTGCACTGTATAGGTTATATGTTGCCAGTAAGGAGTTTAGTTTGATTTTATAATTGGAGGCCTTAAGATAATTAATGTTGACATCACCACAAATAATTAAATTTATGGAATTTGTGTATAGTTTATTAAGTAGGGATTCAAGTAAATGTATAAAAGTTTCAAAGTTTCCTGCTGGTGGCCTGTATATACACAGAATACAAAAGGCGTTGTTTAGGATTTTAAATTTTAAAGCACACGCCTCTAGGTCCTGCTTATTACAATATTCAATTAGGTCAATAGGTGTACATGATAAGGTATCATGTACAAATATTCCCACTCCGCCAAATTTCCGAGTTTTCCTACAATAGTAAGCGCCCAAATTGTAATTATTTATACGTGTATTAATAATTTCAAATTCCTTAAAGTGGTGTTCTGTGAAACATTGTACTTGAGGAATACACTCCAATAAATGCAAATTTAGTTCATCAATTTTATTTCTAAGCCCTCTAATATTTTGATGAAATATTTTCAGGTTTATTGTTTTGCTATTGACAAATTAAAGTTTTTTACTTCCTTTAGAAAATTTTTGTTTTACGTTAAAGGTATATGTGGTTTGATTTTGATAGGGTATACTGTTTTTGTTCAGGTGGTTAAAGTTGCAGGTAACACTAGGTGAAGGGCCCTTGTCTTCTAACTTGGAACAATTTATCCCCATAAAAAATCGTCTGTTCTAGTATGTGGAATCATTTTTCTTCTACATGACGTTTTTTGTTGTGTATGATTTTGTGGTGGTAGCTTGTCCTTTTTTCTCCTTCTTCTTCATGCTCGTCGCACTCTTGATGTGTAAGTTCTTTATTTAAGACTTCAATTATACTTCTTCGACGGGCAGGGTCTGGGGTTGTATCTTGGGATGGTAATTTAGCTCCTTTTACTTCTTTCCCATCTTCATGTTTGTCGTTCTGGTGTGTGGTTACCTTTTTTGAGACTTCGGTCATACTTCCAGGTTGGGCAGGGTCTGCAGTTGTTCCTATCCAGTGCATTGGTATTGACGTAACATCATTTTGTTTAGAAGGTTGGGTTAAAATTTGTGTAATTTTGTTTGCAACTTTCGTTTTCCCTTTTGCATTGATATGTAGTCCATGGCGTGTGAAATCCTCCCTGGTTAGACCATAATCAACTACTTTAATTCCATCTAAGTTCTTCATCATTTTATGTAGCTTTCTGTTGTAGGTTTGGATTTCTTTATTTACACATGAGTGTGGGGATTGATCGTGTCTATGGGGATCGTTAGGATCAGAATATTTGTATTTGTTCTTCAATTGACGAAAGTGTACAGGCATTTGAGGCCAGATTGCGTTTCATTTTTGTACACATCATTGGATCCTCCCCATACTATGATTGTGTCCTGTCTAGTTAGGTTTGTAAGTTCTTTATTTGCTAGTTGGGTTATGTTATTTAAACATGCACCAGGTATTATTGTTCCTGAGATTGAGTATTCATGCCCTAGATAGTTTTGAAGTTCACTTGCTAGTCCACGCGCGTGGCTATCGCCAATCACAACTATTTTCTTTTGCTGTTTTATTCGTCTACGTGTGGTTTTCCTGTCCCTTGTCACTTTCTTGATGTGATGGTATTTAATATGTTGATTTGGTATGATACAAGGTAGTTCCGCATCATTTTGTAGGTTATGGAGTGCATGGTATCGATTCGTGATTGGGATTATCGGTATTGGGAGTTGATCAGTTGATGTGTCATTTAGTTTTTTAAATTTTCTGGATTTGTCAATGGCTATCTTCCAGGTATTATTTAGTTCATTACACACATGCGAGTTTCGTCCCTCTTCAGGAGTTCTTGCTAATGTAGGGTCGTTGTAGGTGTTTTGGTCTTCTTGGAGCAGCTGGATTATCTTCTTCGCTGATGATAATTCTAGAACCAATTCTTCCAGTTTATATTGATACTCAACACAAGAATTGCAACTTAATTTCTGTTTTACATCATTTTTTGCGCAGTTTTGTGAGACCAATGTATTCATACCAGACTGTATCGCCGCCATGATGATAATTGAACAGTTTAAATGCAGTATGCAATTCCCACTTAATGACATTGTTTACCATTCCCAACAAGTAGTCAAACATGACTTCAGAGTCTTGTATGATGGGAGTGTTTTTAATTTACTTCCTCTTGGCTTTATGCTGTTGTAGGCCTTCCATCATCGTCTGACACACTACTTTAGTTTCCTATTTAATTTATAACACATGAGGGATGTTTTGTACAAAACCTTTTATATTAATATGTTCTTTCTGCATGTGAAAATTCATATGCTGTGCCCCAGTAGTCTGTCATTTACAACTTTCAAAGTGAAAGCCAAATGTGGATTTTATGTGGCTGTGATGATGTCATTTTACATTCAGCAAAACAAATTACCTGAACTTATTATGTAAGGTATTAGTGCACAAAAATATGCCTTTTTAGATTTTCGTATGATTACACGCATGTAGATTTTGGTCACACAGAAGGTATTCATTATTATCACTATGTCAGGGTGTTTGTAAGTGTGGTCTGCTATTTCATATAATTACTAAACTGAGAACAGATTTGACTTGAATATGCAAATTAATGATGTGATTTGTGTAGTGACGTGTTAATTGAATGGAGAATTATAATGGGATAAATGTTATGAGTTGCGTACAGTTTTGGGTGTGAACAAGTTTGTGTAAACTGCATGGTATCACATCTCAGGAAATCACGATATTAGTTTGGGGGAGGGGGTGTGGTTTTGGGGAGCATTCTGTAGTGGTTGCTGGCAGTGCTTGAAAAAAACTTGTAAAAATTATGCTTGACAGTTGTCTAAGTTAGAGTTCCAAAAAAAAAAGTTCTCTCAACACTTTTATTTTCCAGGAAGTAATGCAGGAAGTAATTTCAGTTGCTGCCGACCCCCATTTGGATGATTTGGAATCTCTGTGCCTAGTGTCAGATGGAGATATCCAGGAGACAACTCTCATCAAGAATGAATACATGGATATCACAAAACAGGAATTAGATGTTGCTGTAGGGCATGGTAGTATGAGCTTCATGTTCTTGCCACAGTTGCATGTTGAAGTAACCCTAATTAGATCCTCATCTACTCACAAGCATGTCATATGGCTGTCAGTGGCCAAGTGACTGAACACCTATTTTCTTACTGAATGACAGACTGACTGATGCATTATGTGACAGTCTTGTGTAATTTTTTAAGTTTGCTGCTGATATATTCTTGAGCCCTGTGGCCAATCAGTTTGTTTTTAATTATTTACTTTTGTATTTATCTTACTCTTCTAACATTGTTCCCACTGTGTGCGGGCTCCGTTGTCAAGAGGCCTGCAGTCTTATGTAACCTATAATCTTTCCTCTTCTGTCCTTTTGTAGCATTTTCCTCTGCTTTTGATATGTTTGTATACTCGGTCGGATGTTCCTGTTCAGGGTCATTTCATGGGAATCTTCTGCCATGATGTACAGATAATACAAAGAGCTATCTAGTGTTTGCTTGGATTTTGGCTTCCCTTCATTCTTTTTCTTTCAGTATGTTGTGAATGCTATGTTTCCTCCCATCTTGGGTCCCCCACTACATATTTTTACCTGTTTTTGCATTATGTAATCTGGTGTACACTTAATAAAATGTAAAGAGAAAATACATTATGCAGTGCAGCACTTATAGTTTTGATTGGTATTAATAACGGTAGGATTTATGGGCTACAAAATTAGTGGTTACGAGAGTGTGATCTGCGGACTCTTCCCAAGTTGGAAGGAAAAACTATTGAATATATTTTATTCTCTTTTATTTAACAGACTTTGTTTATCTGGACTGTCAGTATAACACAGTGTTTCTTAACCAAGGGTCTGTGACTCGTGCCAAAGAAGTCGTCAAGTTGAATAGATTGTGTTTAGTGGAGCATAAGATTTTTACCTTTAAGCTTTCCCTGATCTTGGTTTTGTTGCTGTTATGGCTCACAGTTTTGTAGCTTTTTTAATGAGTTTTGATGACCACTTAAGCAAGATGGGTTTCTTGTTTGTAATTATTCAAACTTTAACCCTTTGGTGCCGAACGACATATATATATATCGTGCAATGAGCCCTTTAAATGGCCAAACGGCCATTAAAGTGGACGGGGGGGGGGGGATATTTAATTCCGGCGCGAAAGATAAAATTCTGGCGCCAAAGGGTTAATTGTTATCACAAGTTGTGCCTTAGGGGTCTGCGAATTGGGATTATTTGAGGGAGGTTCAGCAGAAGTAGTGAGCTTTGTAAGAGGTCCACGATACCAGAAAGGTTGTGAACCACTGCTGTGTTTGAATGCCAACATTCTTTATACAGATATGACAGATTGTCAGTAATGAAATTTTAAAATTGTGTGCTATAAATTCCTGTTTCTGCTCTTATGGAATTTATGGCGTTGCTGCATTGTAGATTTGATGTCCCACTATTTTAAGGTAAATTTAGGATTTTGGTTCATGGTCTGGGTTTTGGAGATGTTGAACCTTGGGTTCTTCTGTCAGATTTGGTCGGTCACTATGCCAGTCAGCTTAGAAATAATGAGCTTGAACACTGTGGCTAGTATGTACACACCTGCTGTTTCAGTTGCTTTTATTGAGTTACTCTGTAGTTCTGTTATTTCATTTGTGAAAATTGTGTCAGGATTTAATGATTGCTCATGTCATCTTTCACCACTGTCTGCCTTAAAATATTATTGGCAGACAGTTGCATGATGGCCAGGTACATTACCAGTTATGTATTTTACCTGTAAGTTCTGTACCACTGCCACAGTGTTTGCGGCTGTATTATGACCACTTGCGCTTACAGCCACACATATCAGTGTACACTGCTGAAATGAAGATGTGATAACAGTGCTGCATTCTTCTATCTTTACTGGGACTCGCTACATATGTGCAAGTTGCACCAGAATTTGTGAAAACATGGCAGGACTGTAGTTGGCAAGATTTGCATTTCTCACAGTCATGTCGATGAAGATTTAAGTGTTGTGGGATATAGTGCTCTGTTGATAATAGTTACAAGCTTATAGCTGTTTGCCAATCGACATGGCAGTGTGCAAGGTTTGAAGTTCTCACAGCAGTGTTGTTGAAGATTTGAGCTTTCTGGCATGATTCTCTGTGTTTACTGGTAAATAGTTATACTGACGTTGCTTCCAAAAATTTGTATATATTTACCAGTTGATAGGGTGTAACATCCAAGAAGGGTGAATGTTAAACTACTAACCACTGGAATCTCTGTAGTTAAGGTGTTGCTTTGGTACTTAATTTGAACCATGCTTATCATACAAGTTTCTTATCGAGGTAATGGTTTGTGTGTGTTAGATTTCAGAGGTGTAATGGAGCAGAGTTACATGAGTGGGAACTGTGAAGTGATGGTTGAGAATTCTGCTGGATCACAAGAGGCCCTACCTGAAAAAATGTCTGGTCTTGAAACAAATGAGTTGGTGGGACTGGATGGTCAGGAGTGTGGTGCAGTAGTGGACAGTTTAACATTAACTGGTGAAGCAGTGAATGGTAGCTTGGAGTCCAAAACTATTTTACCCGAAATGGAACGTCCACGCAATAGACGAATGGGTGTTTCAGAGTATTCGTGCTCAAGCTGTGGGATCACATTTGATTCTGTAATGGAACACATAAGAATGTACCATGGTGGTCAGGAAGTAGTTATTGAGGTATGTGCCCAAGACTTGATGGTGATGTGTAGAAGTTGTTTTGATTTCAGACTGGCCAAAGCTAGAATAAATCCCCCCCGTTTCATCTCTTTTGACTAACGTAGTAGTGTTGAGATAATGTAATAACATAATTTGGATAGTACTTATCTGACATCTGAATTTATGAGTGATGATTCAGGAGAGGAAACATTGTGACAGTGGTGTGTCTGAAGACCACTGTCTTCTGGGATGTGACACAGTGAAGGGTGGTTATAGGTACTGACTTTTCAGAGGGACAGCACATTTTTCCAAATTGTTGCTCTATACCTGCCATAATATGTGATGTGACATACAAAGAGATAGTAATGCACAAGTATATACACTTTGCTGAAAATATTTCATTATATCTTAGCACAGCAGTTGATCATTGAATGATGAAAGGTGATTTACTTTAGACAATTTTAAAAATATTACAGATCTTTTTGAAGCGAAGCATAATTTTTTAACATGTGTTGTTGTTAACTTATGTCACAGAGTACTCATTGCTAATCTCTGAAATTAACCCTATAATTAGTTTGGAGTTCAGTAAATCCATTCTGTAGTGTGCGTGTTTTATCAGAGAACTGTTGTTTATCACTTCCTGCTGCAAATCTTCTGCACATGTAGGCGGTTGGCCGAGTGGGCTACATTAATATGATAATTGAGCCAACAGGAAGTGGCAGCAGGTAGTTGTCAGATAAAGCAATGACCCTATTTTATAATGTTTGTTTAACTTTCAGGTGCCACAAGCTAAGCAAACTACTCTTGACAAGCTGATCAGGGCTTCAAAGACAGTTCTGAGAAACAATGATGAGCAGATGACACACATGGAAGTTTCGCCTGGGTGTAATGATGACAGTGAGAGAGCAGAACTGAAAGAGACAATAGATGCAAAAAATTTGGTGTCCACTTTTTCTGAAATTCACCAACAGACATCAGAAATTTATCGCAGAAACCAGATAAATGCATTGAATAATGCCGCCATTAATAGCGAAGGTCTTGGAAATGTGAGGCGAAATAAATGTTTGAAGGAAAAGACTCGAGTAATTGCAGATGAAGAGAAAATAAAGCAAATTGTTCCTGGCCAAAAACGGGTCATTCCTCCTGTTCGTATCAATAAACATCGTTTCAGTGGTGAGCTAAAATACGTCAGCAAAGAGGTGAAAATTGGCAGATTTTGGGAAACTAGAGCTGAAGGTGTATCAAAGAGTGACATTCCCAACCTAAGCAATAAAACTGAAGTGCCCACGGTGCCGTTGCTTGGTGAACTGAAGAAGGAGAACAAAAGGCCGCTCTTCAAGAAGGACACAAGAACCAGCATTGAGAAATTGTTTAGTGGCAATTTTTTATTAAAAGGGGCAGGAGGTCGTGGAACTAGACCAGGGCCATATCTTGGGGTAAATCGAGTGCCAGAAGTAAAGGTAATTATGAGTCCTGGTGACAAGGGTACAGAGAACGCAATATCTGTATTTATTTGCAGTACTTGTCAGAAAGAATTTGGTAATGTGTCTGCATTCAAGAGACATTCTTGTACCATTCCTAAAGCATGTATGCTGGTGTGTAAGTTGTGTGATGAGGATGTTAGTGACATGAAAGCAATGCAAGTCCACATGGAAACTATTCATGACATTAAGACTGAGATCCCCAACATGGCAAAGAGGAAGTACAACATGCAGATGTTACACAACCCTGTGAAATGTGAATCGTGTGATGTGACATTCAGAACAATAAGATCTTTGAAGTTACATAAAAAGATTCATGATCAACCAAAACTGAAGGTCCCCCTGGAGTGTTTAGTTTGCCATAACATGTGTTCTAGTAATCGAACATTGAGACAGCACATGAAGGTGCACACGCGACTGTTACCTGTGAAGAGGAGTGAAGATGGTGAGGGAATGAAGGATGAGGACATGAATGACAAGGAAGAAAAGAACAGGGAGCTCAATTTGCTTGTATGTAAAGTATGCTGCAGGTCATGTAGCAATAATGAGGACTTGCGAGTACACTGGCAGAAACATTTGCTGCAGGAAAAGGCTGAGGAGGAAGAAGAAGGGCAAAAAGTGGTGGATCAGGCACGTTATGTAATGACAGAAGCTGCAATACCTGAGGAGGAAGACGCACGGCACAAGAACACTTCTCCTTTTGTTAGGTGTCACAAGGAGATAAACAAGAGTTGTAAAGAGGTGGGTATAACCTGCTGATAACAGGATCCCAAGAGATCCTAACTTGTTTGTGTATATATCAGACAGGTTTCTATGTGATACTGATACTTATTTCTAAGTAGAGACAGCATCTTTTACTTTAAAATTTAGGTTACAAATGACATATGCTGCTGCATATGTAAATTAATGTACTCTGATAGAAGACAGTTTGTTCAACATAATTAGTGCTGTTATTTTAATACTCTGGTATGTTTGACAGGGTTTGTAGGCTGAGGGATATCATCAAACATAAAATTACATACTTAGCACCATTTAATTTTCTATTACCTTGTTGTTTTGATATATTTATTCCAAATCATTACATTTATTCTTAATTGTCATAAATCTTGACACGAATGAATACGTCACAAAGAACTAACACCTGCCCACATCAGGTGTTACATCAGCACTCATTTATTATTAGAGTAACATGTTGTGACCCATTTTACAGTCATCCTCAGGGAGTGTTGGTTTCAAAAAGAGTCAAATGCCAAGGTTTACTTTGGTAAATCAATGACAGTTGGCCACTCTTTATGACATAAAAATATGTATACTTATACAAATTGAATGGTTTTGTTGTGTTGGTTTTTGTTCCCTTGATTGGTATGGATTAGAGATCTATATATTTTGCCTGTTATAAATCTCATATCTAAAAATCAAAGACGATAACTTGAGCTTTAATTCTTACAGAAATTGTGTTGTAAGTTCAGCTGTGTGTGTGTGTTTAGCATTTCTCACGCAATAATGTCATCTGGGTAAAACATGGCCACACCTTTAACTTTGAAAGAAGGGTGAGCATTAAAAAACTTACCCTCATTTTTAATGTGAAAACGCACTATAGACAGGGTCATGGTATTGTATAAATGTCTGTCCATGAAAGGCTTAATGTTACCTGTAGGTCTAAATGTGCTTATAATGTGTCTTTTCTGAAAATTTGTTCTTTTGCAGTTTTTGGCGAATATACCTTGAAGCCATGGGATATTTTTTTCCAGATTACATTTGTGAGAATAAAAGCAGAGTTTTCTTATTCAACTCTGGAAAGGAAGTAATATCAATGCTTTGATGAGGTGAAGGGTAGGTGTAAAACTGACATATGCTTAAGAACCATGTCATTAAGTTGTGTGGAGGGTTCAGAGGTTAAGCTGCATACATTTTAGGCCTTTATGCTATATAGAGGTGTCTGGTAGGCTTTGCTGTCAAACCATTACATTCCCTGGGACAGAACTGATGATGCCATAGGGTAGAGGGTGGATTGGACTCAGAGCAGGTTTTGATGTGCTGAAGAGGAAACTGCTGCCACTGATAAAGGGGTCTTAGCTGTCCAGTATATATTCTTTCTTTATAACAAAGCTGAAGCAGTCGGATGTAATTGAAATAGAGATATGAGGAGGCTAATGGGGGAGATTTTGTATGCTGTAGGTGTGAAATGGTGTTTTAACTTCATGCACCATACATCCTATATATAGGACAGGCATACCGTTACTCCCCAGATTACGCTTTTTATATATTTAGTCAACAAATATATTTAATTATTTTTTTAGACTTTCTTCACCATCTTCGTTTATTCCACCACAAAATGTCATGTATTTCCTAATGTTACCTTTCTTGGTTCATAAATTATTCACATTTTGCCTAAATGGTGTGCTAAACTGTAAATGTCCAGCTCCAGGGCCAAAGGGTTAAAAGTGACATCACTTTGGAATGTTAGGTGAGGCCCATGAGGTCTGTACCCAGCAGTAGGGTGTCTTTTTATATATTTTATGTATTTTCACTTATTCACAGATGGCAAGACATAGCTTTTCTGTACCATTTAGTGAGCCTGAGACAGCTATTTGTTGTCATATTGTTTCAGTACTTTTGACCTCCAAGAAAATGGTGGGTTTGAGAATGTTGTACTGCAAATTCCAATCACCACTTCACACATAACAGGAGGCTGATTAAATGCCCAGACAAGGGGTTAAGGTTTTCCTTGGGTTTGTGTTCAAATGTATGAGAGTTTACTTTGGTTTATATGCAGGAACATATGGCAAAACATTTCTCCCTGTTGAGGTACAGTTGTCCAGTTTGCAACAAGAGCTTCAGTAAACTTGGCCACCTCAACATGCACATACGAATCCACAGAGGAACCAAAGAATACTCATGTATCCATTGTGGCAAGATATTTGTGAACATGAATCTTCTGAGAACACATATCCAGTCTCATATGGTCCAGCGCCCCTACATGTGCGGCTTCTGCGGATGTGGCTTCTTTCGACCTCGTGACAAAGTGGAGCATGAATGCATTCATACAGGAGAGAAGCCTTATTCATGTACAGTGTGTGGGATGCGGTTCTGAGTACGATATTGTCTCTCCCATCACATGAGATGGCACACAGATGTCCGTCTATACAGCTGCAAGGTGTGTGGCAAGACGTTCTGAACTGGCACAGCATTCAAAGCTCATACCAAGATACATCTGGATGAACGTACTTACAAGTATGTTCAACTTTCTGCCCTCTTAATACATTTTTGCTTTTTTAACTAATTTATTTATTCCTATATGTACCTGCACATATTATTTAGTTCTAGAGTGAAAGGTGATAGCATGATCATGAGTGCTTTTATTAATTCCATTCTATTTATATGTTTGCATGCTGAATTTCGATTCCTTGGTATTACATTCTGGCATCCCACTGAAATGGCTGTATAATGGTTATGAGTTGTGGGTGATGACAAATTAAAAGGATGTGATTTTGTCCTCCTTTACACGCTGAAAATGAGACATCTGGTGTGAGAACAGACTTGCTTATTTGTCTGTGGTGTGGCAACTTAGTACTGGCAGCTGAGTCACATAACTGCTGATATGGCAGTAGTGTGCCAGTTTACATTGAAATACTGCTGGCATTGCACCGGTAGCCTGGTCAGCACTTCCCACACAGTACTGGAAAAGCCAGTGTGCAACAATATTAGTTGTGGTTAAGAAGCTGAGGGAACTGAATGATGACTACTTCCCTTCAGATGTTCCAATCTGTGTGTTGAGACTTTGAAGAATGATAGAATTAATGCTTACACCATTTAAGAATCCATTTTTTATAATTTAAACTGGTATGGCTTGTGATTTTGTTAAATTTATTACATACAGCTTCACATTTCTGCCTTTTTTCTGTTATTTGTAATTGTAGACATGTAAAAACACTCAGCACACAATCTGTGATAATGTTTTTCATCTATCTGAATGCAGAATTCTGTGTACCTACTTCTAGTACTGCATTATTTATAACCATCAACATAGCATTCAACAGAGATTGTGTGTGGCTGACTGGTTTTTTGTTCTGTAAACTAATTCATTTAATAAAGGTACTGTATTTTGAAAGTCTGTGACAGTAAATATTGTGAGCTGTTACACTAAATGACAAACTGTCACTCCAGCTTCACAAGTTTTCATAGTAGCCTTGCTGGTGATTATGAATAGCCATAAATTGAAAATTAGGTATGTTTTTTATACCAAGAGTCATTAAATAAGACAAGTATGCCAAAGGTTACTTTGAAAGCTTGTTTAAATCTGTTAGAGCATACTGGACTGTGTGTTAATGTTGGTGAGTAGATTGTGATGGTTTAAAACTGTATGTATTGTTCATGGAAATGTTACCCTTACACTGATCAGGTACAGTGTAAATTACCTGCACTGCTTTTGTTTTAAGGATGCACATAATTTTTTTGGTATAGTGACTTCTCTGCAGGATGGACTATGAAGGAATGTAGATTCAATTATCATTGGCAGTGCAGGTTTATAGTTGCCTTTGCATACTTGCAAAAAGAACTTATTAGCTTTATTATGCTTGTTTGCTTGAATCAGCTGGGCTTGCACTGGACAAATTTTTGTGAAATTTGATATTGGAGACACTCAATTATTTTACCAACCACTGCACTTATATAAATTTATAAAATTTACACCTTAAAACATTAAAGATGCTCCGACATGTTTCGGTCCTAGGACCATCGTCCTTGCTAAAGTTACACTATTAAAAGTCATATTAATTTCACTATTCCAGTTGGTTTTGTGGCAACATGCTGTGTTGTGTTGTGTTGCCAAGAGTGCCCTGTTATGGATGTGTGTTCTGTGTGTCATGGCGCCATGAAACACAGAACGCACATCCATAACAGGGCACTCTTGGCAACACAACACAACACGGCATGCTGCCACAAAACCAACTGGAATAG
>Ga0123352_10014961_pt1 | contig 12360 bp, 8 predicted proteins | sample TergutLab28metaG_FD_89700 | JGI IMG/M metagenome (GOLD analysis project Ga0123352, IMG submission 89700) | Labiotermes labralis P1 segment gut microbial communities from Petit-Saut dam, French Guiana - Lab288 P1 | ecosystem: Host-associated > Arthropoda: Insects > Digestive system > Gut ... | reverse complement strand
GAGTATATACCATGTTTAAAACATTCAGTACCTATATTTGTTGAATAAATATATAAAATGCAACTTTAGAGGTTAGCGGTGCGGTACGACCACTATAGTTGACATTAGGCGTCAAAAGGTTAACAGAGCGCCTTATTTCGTCACCTGCCTATGAATATCGAAAACATTTTGCAAATAAACTAAAAGACATCTGATAATGACGTAACAAACGACATCAGTATGTGATGATGACGTAACAACCAACATCAGTATGTGATGATGACGTAACAAACTACATCAGTATGTGATGATGACGTAACAAACTACATCAGTATGTGATGATGACGTGACAGACTATATAAGTATGTGATGACAACGTAACAAGTACTTCAGCACGTGATGACGTAACAAGTACATCAGTATGTGATGATGACGTAACAAACTACATCAGTATGTGATGATGACGTGACAAACTACATCAGTATGTGATGACAAAGTAACAAGTACTTCAGCACGTGATGACGTAACAAGTACATCAGTATGTGATGATGACGTAACAACCAACATCAGTATGTGATAATGACGTAACAAACTACATCAGTATGTGATGATGACGTAACAAACTACATCAGTATGTGATGATGACGTGACAGACTATATCAGTATGTGATGACAACGTAACAAGTACTTCAGCACGTGATGACGTAACAAGTACATCAGTATGTGATGAAGACGTAACAAACTACATCAGTATGTGATGATGACGTGACAGACTATATCAGTATGTGATGACAACGTAACAAGTACTTCAGCACGTGATGACGTAACAAGTACATCAGTAACTGATGATGACGTAACAACCTACGTCAGTTTGTGGTGATGAAGTAACAATGTAACAATCGACATCAATATCCGATGGCTCACCCACCAACAAATATTTTTACGCATTTTAAAGTTGTATTTTCCGTGCATTTCGGATCAATGTTTTCGTTTATTAGTTAGTTGTTATAATAAATTAATACATTTTAAACACATTTTACTCTAAGATTTTGCCTTCAGACAGCTTTCCAGTGTGGTAGGGATGTAGGATGCGTAATTGACGGTGTTCAGGAAGTGACTGACATACAGCGTAGCCACAACAGCCAGGTTTTACAGCTACCTCAAAGATAACGTACGATGGACGGCTGACACCACACTTAATGTCAGAATCGTGTTAGTGCCGTGTTTAGGCATACATTGTGCGTGCACAGACAGAATGCTATCATGACTGCCCTCCTTGCGACTGTAATTTGCTGATCTGATAAGTTATATAGACTGTCCCGTGACAAGTTGAGCTACATAAGGTCCTTTTCCTAAAGTCATTTGCGGTGAATTACACGCGAAGTCGGCGTCGCTCCAGGTATTTGGTCAAGTCACAGTGGAATATGTGCTTAGGAGTGTCAGTTTCTTCTGCTGTTGTTTTTCTTTGCCAGTGTCCTCTTTAACTGATGTCTCACAATATTTTGAAATCCGTTGCTACAGCTGTTGCAAGGTAATTCGACTTGTTTCAGATCGCGGACATAATAAAGTACACGGAAAGATATTGAGTGATTTTTCCTCCATACTCTTTCCAATACGTATGCCGACCGCGGTTAATGAAGCGTGTGGCGTGATTGTTTCCGGATGAGTTTTGAATTTTCATTCCCATATTTATTTTTTCGCGTTTAGTACTCAGAAGCTGAAGTCAGCAGGTTCCACAGAAATATTGGTACCGTTTTACAAAAACTGCACAGATTCACATGCCGGTAGAACTTCAAATCCCATATTTCATCTCTGAATTTGAGTCATATTCTTTCTTCGAATCCCCAACACAAAATAGGCCTAGTGCTTTTAATTTGTAACGTTATACACCAAAATTTTAAACCACAGTAAGCACTATTTGTGCCAGTGTCTTAAGAGTCGCAGTCTATGCATTTTGTCCATGTCAGTGTTCCTTTCTTACAATAAACAACGATTGCTTCTCTAACATCAATTGATAGTTGCTCTTCATAACGGAGACGTCGCTGTGAGGTAGGATTGGTTAAACTTAGGGCTGCCGAAAGCTTAATGCGCTGGAATGCGCTGCTTCCTTGAAGTTCCCCTTACATGGTACCTGTCAATTTTACTTACAAATGTTACAGAAGGTCAAACGTTTAGGAAAGGGAAAGGCGCATTACTAAAATTTTGAAGACAAACCGGAAGTGTATATAAAGCAAACATGGATGTGCGACCGAACCACACAGCCTTCAAGTGTAATTAGTGTCTGTACGCTAAACAGTTGAGACGGTACAGAGGAAATCCGACTAACGTGATGCAACTTGTGTGCGAAATACAGTTGCTAAACTATCAGCTGTACATTATCTTCAGTGGGCCGGGATAGCTCAGTCGGTACAACGACTCGCTACGGGCTGGACGGTCCGGCGATCAAATCCCGGTGGGGGCGAGATTTCCCGCACCCTTCCAGACCGACCCTGGTGCCCACCCAGCCTCCTATACAATGGGTACCGGGTCTCTTTCCTGGGGTAAAGCGGCCGGGGCGTGGCGTTGAACACCCACCCCATCTAGTAAAGCAAAGCAAGCCCATGACAAGCCTGGACAAGCCCTGAGGGTCCCAGGAGGTTGAGGCTCCTATATTTCAAGACAATCGGCATATGAAGGTGGCAAGGTTGTCAGCCCACGCACCGGTCGCCTTTACCCCCAGGAAATATTCTTGGTACTCATTTCCGTTAGAGGCTGAGTCAACTCCAGGGCCATGCTGCGGGCGGAAGGATTATGTCTATGAAAAATTCCATTGACACCATCGGGAATCGAACCCGCGACCTTCCGGCTTGTAGCGCAGTGCCTCAACCAACTGCGCCAACGCGTGTCCCCACCCCATACAGTGCAGATGTTAAAGAAAGAGTAGAGCTGTAACTCTACTCCCCCTCCGGGCCTTCGTAGCCTGTTCAAGTATCTTCTTCTTATGTTTCAAACCCAACCCTTACGTACTTGTTCCGTAACCTGCCAAGTGCCAGGACACAGATGAACCCCCCCCCTCCCCATCTTGACGACCGAAAATGTGAAATGTGCAGCCTGGTCTGGGCTATAGTTGAGTGTGGAACAATGGCGGAATAGTGATTAGCGGGGTTGAAAACCGAATAAGCGTGCAGAAATATCTGCTTCAGGGTCACTTCGTCCACTGCGAACTTCACATGAAATCACACCCACAATCAAACTCAAGATCTGCGGACAGAAACCTACTTATTAGGCGCAAACTGTCTTCCACGATCATCTCGGCTGGCAGTCAATCGACCCATTATCGAATGTGACCAGGCTATCAACCAGACGACCGAGGAATCGGTGCTCCATTGCGACTGGAGAAACCCCTTTTTTATTTTCAACATGGAGACCCGGTCGTTACCAACCCAGCTTTCTATCTAATGCAAACCGGATAGTGTTTTGAGAGTCTCAAAGCGGCCGGATCTTCAAACTGATCATTTCTTGCCAGAATTAAGTACCCCCACTCCCCACACATTTATTGGTGTGATGGTTTACGATAAACACAGGGACATCTTTACCTTTACCTTCGTGACATGTGTTGAGGGGGAGAACGGGAAGCACAGTCGGTATGGCGGCTAGGCTACGGGCTAGACGGACCGCGGTTCGAATCCGGGTCTGAAGTGGCTTTCCTATCTCTAGACACTTCGAGACCAGCCCTGAGGCCCACTCAGCCTCTACCCTAATGCATACCTGGGCACCCTGCCGGAGGTAAAGCGGCCGTTTAGTGACAATGGCTGCATCTAGCGACAGGGTTGATAAGCAGATAGTAACATATCTAATCCTCCCCCAACCCCCATCCCCACAGGCCTTCTTGACATGTATGGGGCGATACCTTTTATTACCCTGACATGAGGTTTGTAGCCAGTTTATTTTAATAAAACGGTCCTGAAGATGGAGACAGCAGGTTTATACGAAGCGATGGTATACGCCAAGCCTGGGAGGTCTGACAACACGGATTACGCACAGGGGCGTGATATTAGTTTCAGCAGTGCAGTGCGTGGTTAAGGATTGGAATAAGACTGCGTCTAGTGTGTAGGACGTCGAGCGGCCATTAAGACCCCGCTGTCACGTCCGTGACACATGCAGAGGAATGCCGTTAGGATTGTACTGCAGGCCATTAATGGGACAAGTGGATAAGGACGCTGGGGTAAAACAGGAAGTGTAGCTCAAGTACACTCCGCTCTGTAGGAAAAATGCCAGGTCCTGAAGTCGTCCTGCATGTCGAATTTTTGAGACACGCTGATGTAACAACATACAAGAGTTGAGCCGTTGAGACCCGAGACTTGTTTCTGTAATGGTGTTTATGTAGTATAAACGACAGCTCGGGGTTCATTGCCTGTATTCGTCTTAGAGTATACTATATTTAACGGCACTGAACAAAGTCCTTCAGAAGCTAACCTTTTTCTAGGTACTCAAAAAAATACCCCACGTTGTAGGAACGTGGTTATTCATTATTATTTTCTTAAGATTTCTGCTATTGGTCCAATCCACACCCCCACCCCCTCCCCGTCCGTACCCTAAGTATTCCCCATTCATGACAGCACCTTTGGAAGTTGTCTCTCTTCTTTTGTTTCCTTACCAAAACTTAGCATGCATTTGTGTTCCCACGAGTGTTACATGACAGCCATACCTTATCGTCTTTGATTTATATACCTCAGTATTCAGGGATGCAAAAACTCTGGGCGCCAAATCGCCCGTTCAACTGAATTTTGAATTGTTGGGCGTAATATTTGTTGATCCTTAGTGTAGTAGTCGCTTCATATTACCCCTCTGGCGCCTAGACTTTGAGGTGACTCCTATATTTTTGGAAAATTTGTGTTCCCCTGTTCATAGTGATGGTAATGACCACAAAATATGAACCTCCTCGTTAAAAGATTTCCTGCAGCTTCCTTATAATTCCTACTTGTTAGGTGCAAATAAAACTGATGCAAGACATTCTTTTCTGAAGAAAATTAGAAGAGTAGGGGTTTCACTTAAGGAGCTTGGTCTGTATAAATGGTCCCTTACTTTAACAGCTAGCTGTTTTGAACAGAACTAGAGTCTTCATTGTTCTGTTCACCAGACACTAGTAAAATTAAGGTAGGCGAATTGTTTATGGCTCACATAGGAGAGGTAACATCGTTAATGTTTTCATTGCTTGCGTATAAAGGTGTGTCCAGACTGCTCTGGTGTCTGTAGTTATGAACGGTGTCACAAGCCTGAGTCCAAGCAGCGCCATAAAGAGGAGCCGGCTCTTTGAAGCGGGGTTGATGCTTCAAACAGAGGCTCACCAAATGGGTCATACTTCACGGAGAGAATCGCTACGTGGGTAGTATTTCGAGACTCCCTGTACGAGCAGTACTTCAGAAGAAACTCGCACTCGAGGTGGTATTTCGGAAGAGGCTTATTGCAGAGGCCGCATAAAAGGGCGGGAAAGAGCCTCACTGTAAGAGCAGTACCTCAAAAGAGGCTCGCCACACGGGCGTTACTTCAAAAGAGGCTCACCAGTGGGGCGGTGTTTCGGCAAAAGCTTACTATCTCGGCGTCGTATCGAAGAGAAGCTCGCTACAAGGGCGGCGATTTTAGAAAGGCATACCGCAAGAGAAGTTAGCTCACAGCAGGCAACATTTGCAGAGTCAGAATCACAGGCGGCAGTAGTGTGGACTGTCGGCAAGACATTGCATTCTTAATTACATCTGTGCGGTGGCGTTGAGAACTGCCCAAAGCGATATCATGCAGCCTTGAATGTTTCTGCACGTGGCTTTCTTCGGTATTTTTGTTGGGTTTGTTCAAGTGCAGTAGAAGTGCAGTTAATTGTATAAACATAGCAACTGTCACATTATTATCGTTATTAGTCGGTGTAATGACTACGCTACGGGCCGAACGACCGAACAGTACGCCTTCGATTCCTGGAAAAGTCACGAGATTTTTTTTCCTTCTCCACAGGGTTCAGACCGTCACCTTCCGACACAACCTTAAATTCAATGCACACCAGGGGCCCTTTCCACGGAAAGCAAAGCGGCTGGAGCATGAAGCTGACCATTCATCTCCATATAGTGCCGAGGTTAAAATGCGTGGTGCTATACCACCATTTATTCGAGAGCCTTGTTGGCTTGGTAGTTAAAAAAACATACAGTGTTGTCGATCTAGCTACTAGATACGGGCTGGATGGTCTGGGGTTCGATTCCTGCAAGGAGAAGAGACTTTTTTTTAATCCTAATCTGTCCACACCGGCTCTGGGGTACACTCAGCCAAATATTCAATGGGTACCGGGTTTCCTTCCCGAGGATAAAGCAGCAGAGGCTTAAGGATGAAAACACACTTTCATATAGTGCTGAGATTAAGAATGAGTGGAGCTATTCCTCTGCCCCCTTCTACGCTTTTATGGCGTGAACAGAAATAATTTTATCTTATTTTCCCTCTTACAGCGACAAATTTATAATCTACTCTGTCGTTTTCATTTTAATAAAACTCCTGGTTGAGACGGTGATAATTTCTTACCTGCTCAAAAGATCATACTTTTATGAGCCAAGAGGGTTTATTGCTATATTCACAAGAGCCCGCCACTGGTCTGTATCTGCAGCCAGTTAAGTCCATTCCGTTACCTTGACATCACACTACATTGTATGGCGGTTAATGTTGCAATCTCATGCTCACCTACGTCTCGCTTTTTGTTTCATTTTTAGGCGCTTTCGCAAAATTGCGAAAAGCGACTGTTAGCTTCGTCATGTCTGTCCGTCCGTCCGTCCGTCCGCATGAGACAAATCAGATCTCACTGGACGGATTTTCATGAATTTAATATTTCAGTATTTTTCGAAAATCTGTCCAGAAAATTCAAGTTTCTTTAAAATCGGAGAAGAATAAGGGGTACTTTTACGTGAAGACCATCATATCTCGCTCATTTCTGCTTAGAATGAAAAATGTTTCGGAGAAAAGTTGTAGAGTAAATCAAAACACGCATTTTGTGTGATATATTAGTTAACTGCAGTTGGGTAGCCATCTGGTGGCAGTAGTACAGTACACATTTACACACAAACTATACACAGAACGACACAAAACAAACAATACATAACACAACACAACAATCTGGAGGAGTGCGGGACGTGTCTCATCTTTGCGGGTTTTACCCTGGCATTGTGTTCAGTAATTTTTTTTTCGAATATCTTACCATTTAAGGGAATGTGGGAAAATATAGTAGAGCGAGTCAGGCCACAGATGACAATAAGACGCATGCGCATTGCAAGCTGGATACCCAAGTCTACACACACACTCACAGTATGTAATACTTCCTGCTTGTCCACTACAACAATGGTTGGAAGATCGCGCCTCAATATTACGCTCATACGTACATTGTGTGTCTTTCTGGTTATGTAACTTCGCTGTCGGTACGACAGATAATAAAGCAAGGATGGCCACAACGCGGCTGGCGGAAAATGCATATAAAATATAACAACAGGTGCAGTCTGCTTTCTTTCTGGCAGTGAGCAGTGTTGCTACTGTACGTTCGACTTGGTGATTTAAGACACAGCTCTAGTCTAAGTTGAAACTTAATGTATGATGTAGCTGGTCTATCTGGTCACCCTTTTCATACAGCATCCACTAGTGATGTGATAACTGTACAAATAATTGGAAATGGTATTGAAGGAAGCGGCTTCTACCTAACATGAGGCACCGCAACTCCACTGTTCCGGAGTGATTGAGGCAGTCTGAATAGGCTTTGTCCAGGCTGTGAAAGGAACCCGGCATCTATCAAATACGAAACGGGAATATCAGTCTGCAACCTAAGCCTTATGGAGGCCGGGATAACTCAGTTGGTATAGCGACCTGTTACGGCCTGGACGGTCCGGGGATCGAATCCCGGTGACAGCGAGATTTTCCGCACCCGTTCAGACCGGCCCTGGAGCCCACTCATCCTCCTATACAATGGGTACCGGAGCTTTCCTGGGGGTAAAGCGGCCAGGGCGTGAAGCTGACCACCACCCCCCCCCCCATCTAGCGCCGAGGTTAAGTAAATAGTAAAGTTATACTTTTACTCACCTTCATGGCCTGTTCCAGGGTGAACTACCCTTATTTTACCTATAACCTAAGCCATGTGTGTCCTTGAGTTTTTCCGACCCAAATTTTTTCGCTTTTCTCTAGTTTTGCATTGTTATTTAAAGAACCTGATCCTGTACGATGCATTTTGTAACGCTTCTTACAATTATAATTTATGTTTGATGTGGGTAAAATTAACCGGGCTCATCACGGAGTGCCGACACATGTCGGCTGCCCTTGACTGTTTAATCAGTGCCAGCTACCATCCAGAACTGAGGTAAGGCCAAGCCGTACTGACAAACGAACTGCATCTTATTACACTTGATACTATCAATAAATAGCGAGTGAAGTGACAGTTGAGTCCTTTCTGTTCTGTATTTTAAATTATTAAATGTTATTTTGATGTGTTCACATTCATACAGAAGAGAAAAATTTATGAATTATTATTAATCAATTGCGAAATGACTCAGGGATTTGGAATGAGTAACATTTCTGTTTTAAGATCGTGAGGCCCTGAATCCAAATCTCGGCTTTAAAAACGCATATCCTGAGTAATTTTCAGGTTTTTTCTCAAACCCTGTATGCAAATGATGGTACACAGCCTTCAATTATACCGTAACTGCTTCATTGTGTATGCCTTCCAATTTATCGCTCAGTAACCAACCTACTAGCGACGCGATGTTTACAACAACGTCATTTAATAAAACACCAGAAAACAGGGGCCTGAAACCGACAAAATAAAACCTTTGAGATAAAGTTGAATCACGTTCTTGGACTGCTGTACCCTTGAAGATGGGACCGATAGACTGTCCCGAAACGTCGATAAGTAACTACCAATCGACGCCGTGTAACATCCCAGAACAGCAAAGACACCAAATTTTCTCGAGGTGATAGAACTATGTTTGCGTAATTAAGGGTTTGTCGCTTGAACTGGCGTTGAGGTCTCCTAGAGAGTGGACATGTTCAGTATGTCTTCTTACCCTGATTTGGCGGCCTTCAGTGCCCCATAAAGATTCAGCAGTTCGTACGTAAAACCAGCAAATTGAATGGGACTATTTTTCTAATTGAACGCCTAATTACATCACTCTTTTTCCCCTTCCCCGTTAATTTATACCAGTCGACAATAAGAGGGCCAGTCGCTCTGCATTGTGTTGATGGGCTTGGCATTGATGTGTGGCAAGGAATAGTTAGTTCACGCTGGAAGTGTGACTCTTATGTTGCAACAGAACTGAGCTCAGAATCAAAAAGTGACTGGAGTTGGGGTTGCTCGCTGCCACATTCATGTCTGGTACTAAGGGATCTGATTGCTACAAAGCGACACAATGGTAGGCCTTATATTTCTGTGATTAATCAACCATTTAAATCAAGGCGGTAATTATGTGAACCATCTGTTGTCAGGTTAGGAAGTTTTACATTTTGTGACATAATGTAATCTTGTGTTCCATGCGATTCTCACTACGAACAGCTGTTACTTCGCTATACAACATTAATTATTTGGTCTTTACAGTCGATATGGTTTGTGTTGTCTGTGCGTTAGGAGCCGAGGTTCTTTTGTGCATAATGTAAATGGATATCATTCTTCGGGGTTGTACTATGGTTCAGGCGGTTTTGGCCTGTCTGTCACTGCAGAGAACTGAGTTCGATTCCTGACCAAGAAAATGTCAGATTTGTTTTAACAAGGTGGCACTGGGACACGTTTCTCTTCGAGTAATTTTATTTCGTTGCAGTATCATTCCACCATGACCCATATTCATCTTCGTATTATTACACCTTTTATCAGAAGGACGGGACGGCCGAACCTGGGATATTTCAAACAAAACAATGTTCTTCCATATATGAGGGAGCATTAGATAGAAAAGTACTTTCACGGATCTCCCTTCAGAAGAAGAAAATTTGTGTTAAAGTGCAGAAATTGTGTTAACGTTAGTTGCACTGGCAAAAATTGCATTTGGCTGGACGCGTTGAAGTTGAAGCTTTGCCTGTCGTAATGTCAAGGAGTTATTTGTTTTATTCGTGCGCTGCTGAGACAAAACAGGATGTCTGACCTCGGATTTGAAACCCCTGTAAGAAACAAAAGTTTGACATGTTACAGAAATGACTCCAAGCGCGTAGGTATGGCAGACACTATACCGAGACTTTTAATGGACGCGTTCTCCTTGGACAATTTATTGCAATTCGCGCTGACAAGTTACTTGGAGCATATGATCTGTTATTAACCTACATATTTGTAATTATGACCTTGTAATTAATATATTCCTATCGGTTTCGTACTTATAAACACGGGGTCATCATGCGACAGATGCGGTTCATGGAGTCCTTCACTCTGCAGTAATTTATCTCAAGTTCTGAAATACGTCTTGCAATGTTTGTCCAGTTGAGCGATGTTCACAGTACGTGATATGACAATGAGACCATTCGTTACCAGCATAACGGCTTTCAGGTTAATTACTCATAATTAGCATGCTAATCAGACGGGAGGAGCGCAAATTTCTCAGGTTGAGACGGCACTAGCGCCATCTAATCTGAGAGACTGAAATAACAGAAAGTAAGAAACTAGCGAAAAGTACACGATTTTTATTAAAGTAATTTCGTTGAAGTTTCTGAAGTAACATGACTGCTGTACGATTTTTTTTTTGTTTCTAATCGTTTGGTTTTATGACAATAATTAGTAAAATACAGGAAACGAATTTTTTGTGGTTGGAGTCACAAACGTGAGGACGGCGCTAATCTTGTAAGTCGTATCTGGCAAGTTCAACGTGTGCCGTATCTATCGCCAAATAATTACAATAATAGTAATACGTTCACCCTAGAACAGACCACGAAGACCCAGAGGGGGAGTAGATGTTTAGCTGTACTCTTCTTTAACCTCGACTCTATTTAGGGGTGGGAGGTCAACGCCACTCCCCGGCCGCTTTACCCCCGCGGAAGACCCAGTAACCACTCTGTAGGAGGCTGTGTGAGACCCAGGACCGGTCTGGACAGGTACGCAGAATCTCGCCCCCACCGGAATTCGATCTCCGGACCGTTCAGCACGTAGCGAGTTGCTATACCGACTGAGGTCTCCCTGCCCACAATAACGACACATAATAATACGTAATATTAACACGTTTGGTGCACTGTATCGAACATCCTGGCTAAAGTCTTCAAGGGAAACCTTGGAGATTGCAGTAAGATGCATGTGTAACGTTTGGCCAGTATGGATTGCCCTATTGGTAGGCGACATTGTAGGAATTATTCCCAATGTCACCCGGTTCTCTTCCTGTTTCTTGCAGTACCTGCCTTCGTGCCAAACAACTCTAACTGGTAGACTCCAGTTGAAATGTGATGGCACACGGTGACGCACGGGAGGGGAAGTGTAGGGGAAACTGGCGAATGGAGCTGGTAGCCACTACCCTTCACACTACCTCGGAACATGGTGTATCCAGCATTACTACCGCTGATGCGCACACCTCGGCTGCCAGTAGTCGAGTGAACTGATACCCCCGCCGATTTAAGTGGACTCGTCAGTTTCGCCGAAGGACGAGATCTGGTTTCTGCGCGTGTGCATTCACATTTCAGCTGGCCTGTAATACAATCCCGTCCCATGTTACCTGCTCACTGTACGCAGTGCACATTGTATGTACCCTTCAAAACATTGAAGAGCGTGCTAATCCTGCTAATTTGAGAAAACAATTGTGTGACAGCCTATCACTGTGTCAGATTTGTAGGTAACCCTTCAAATCTTCCATCGTCTGTGTAAAATATATAAGTAAATTTTGCCTTGTGCTTATTTATCATCACGTCATGAGGACATATGAGGTGGTTGAGCTTCTTGACATTGGTGGTAGATGGAGACGAGTGGTCAGCTTCACCCTACCGGCTGCTTTGTCCCATATACCGGGTGAATATCAAGAGCCTGTTTGCGTCCTGATTTCTCACTCGTCTAGCCTATCGCCTGTTTACTGTGTTGACTGAGCTATACTGCATCGTCTATGTTTTATACTGAAACGTTTTCGACTTTTTGGCTGTGTTAACGTCTTCGGAAGAAAGGAGCCTTCTTCAAAACGCTAGTCTCCGTTACTGGAACAGGGAAAGTCCCGTGGCTGAGAGTCGTTGATTTCCAAGGACCTGCTATACCACATCTTGCTTTTGTCCAGAAGACGGAAGCAGACTTTAACTGATCCATAATTATTTCCTCGGTGCGGTTACTTTGGATTTCATTCTTTTTTTTTTTTTTTTCTTTTAATTATGTTTTGTTGGTAGTATGATTATTTGTTTTGTTTTTTGTATGGTGAGGAGGGAGTGTTTTCGGAAATATTTTGTGGTGGTTGT
>Ga0123352_10014959_pt1 | contig 12360 bp, 3 predicted proteins | sample TergutLab28metaG_FD_89700 | JGI IMG/M metagenome (GOLD analysis project Ga0123352, IMG submission 89700) | Labiotermes labralis P1 segment gut microbial communities from Petit-Saut dam, French Guiana - Lab288 P1 | ecosystem: Host-associated > Arthropoda: Insects > Digestive system > Gut ... | reverse complement strand
GGTTGCAGTATTTGGAACCGCAAGAAGCCCCCACTTTTCTCAGGCCATTATCTCCGTAACCGTTCAACTTTGGATATAGGTGTTTTGGGTTATATCGGTATACTTTAACATAAGGAACACTCTACCGAAGTCTGGCACATTCCTCCTGGGACACCCTGTATAATTTAACGACGGTTCTTGAACAGCAGAGTTTAGACGTTTGTAGCGTTGAATGGTAAAATGTGTGGCGACGATCGTTTATGTGAGGATTCATTCGCGCAGGGAGAAGGAAGAACGTCACGGAATTGCTGAGCCTGTACAAGCGGTAAATCTTTCGAGATCCCAGCCAGTTTGCACTGTTGCCGGCAAAACGAACCTGCTCAGCATTGTACCAACAGGACAGATGATTTGCATTGTATTTACCAAACGACGATTTATTCGCTCCAAACGGATTCGTGCAACATGACAACCGGAATTCAGGAAACTAGACTCCGTATTAACACCGGGTTGTCAGACGCGCGAAGTGCAGCTTATGAGTAATGAGGAGCGTTGCACACACACACACACACACACAATTTGCGCGACGTTTTGTCGATTGCTGATTTAATGTAGTCTCTGTAGTGTACATGCATGTTTAGTTGCAGGCAGCTACTCTTTACCGGTACGTTATATTGAATAATTGGCTCAGTGTAGGGACGAACATGGCTGACTTATACTGTGTATTCTTGACGTCACATGAAAATGTCTGTGTGCAAGACGGTGATGTGAATACGGGAATGTCATATTGACAGGTGGTGTGACGCGGGCATGTTACGTATAGTGGAGTAGTGGTGGAATCCATTCAGTGCATTGGAATGAGCATGTAGTACGTTACGAACTGATGGAACTCCGCGGAACAGTTCTTCTGGAAAAGCTAATAGTCGTTCAGTTATGCAAGAAAATTTCTGCGTTTTGTTAAAACTGAGATTTTTTTACTGTGTTTGCCAGAATTCATCACTGATCACTTTCCCGACCCGATTACAAGCTGTTTTTTGTGAACAGCGATATAATGTTAGTTATATATTTTGAATTTGTACCTTATGAAACTGGGTTGTTATGTTATTTCATACTTATGACATTTTTATATTTTTATAATGTATAAAACTGCATACTGAAGGCTTTTATAAATATGGTGATGCTGTGACACAGTAAGTTACGACTTTACAGTTCCTCTACAAACCTGCTCAACAGAGTAGGAATTTCTTAGTCCTCTGTCTCCCTGAAGACGGTAATAGAACACTTTTTTTTTGTATGAGAAATTAGGGTAGTTGGCAAGCTAGAAGATAATACTGCCATTATTTTAAAGCTCAATGGTTACTATATATACCAACACCTTTGACAATAGAAACTCTACGTTTTATCCATAGGAAGGATTTATGTGGTTAATGAGTTCTCAGGAAAATTCAGCGATTACTGTTTTATACAGCATTAACCTGGTTGTTTTTGTCTGTGGGCTATTAATGCCTACATTGACGTGGGCACTGAATTGTTTAATGGCTGTTGCATGAAATTCATGCTTCATGAAATGCAAGGACGACGTTACGAATTTGTTATTTTTACCAAGTGTGAGGCTTGTCAAATAAAGACGGCTTAGTGTAGCACACACGGGGAGATTAACTTATACATTCTAGTCGGACGCTCTGAAATGAAGTGATTAATTTGAAGACCTAGACGTAGATGGAAATATTATAATTTATCTAAAAAATACACCGTATGGGAATATGTACGTGATTAATATGGCTCAGAATAGGACTGTTGTGAGCAAGGTTATAGACCGTTTAGTTTCTTGCTTAGTTGAACTGCTGTAAGCTTCCCAAAAAGGACTGTGAGCCTTAGAGTGTGTTACAGATTACGCCGAGCGGAATGGTGAGGTTGCTGTAACTGATAATTTGCAACAAAGAGCTCCTGGGCTACCTAGTTTCACTATTCCGCCTCTATAAGCAACGTTGTAGGGCATATACTACGTACATAACAGTTTAACTTCTGTTATATTTATGTATAATTGAAGTCAGATAGCCATATGTTTCGACCATTGGGTCATCAGCAGGCTATGACATCACAGTTTCAATGCTAACGGTTGCAACTGTTGAATTTTTTGGTTTATAGGTTATTGCAGATTGGGCCGAGTATGCTTTTCGTGTAGAATTTTCTACCTTTTAAAAGGTTTTTAATACAAATCTAGAACGTGTATACACAGTTATATTATATGTATTTATTTTAATATTTTGAACACTTGTCCAAGCGTAGTGAACGCGGAATATTTGAGTGTAATAGCCCAGAATTCTTCCGCAGAGACTGTATAATACCACAAAAGACCTCAGTCAGTTGCTAACCTGAGAACTACCCAATACGAAACGTGAGCGCTTGGTTTTCTTTTCTACGTGCGAAATTTAATTACTGAGGCCACCGAGGAAAACCTTAATATGCAATTTTCCCTCTACCGTTAAAAGACATGCTGTTGTGGGAGTGCATTGTATTTATACTTACTGAGGTTAGGATATCCCATCTAGTCTGTACGTAGATGCAGCCTGATCTGAATATCTGCCTCAAAGTGGCAATATAGTGAGTGTCCGGTCGGGAATGTGTTCACACGTAGCTGTCTAAAGCAGACATGACCAAATAATGGCTCTCGTGCCCTAGCTGAATCGCGATGGATTAGAAATACAGCACTGTATTTAGGTATCTCTAGGAAAAGACTCGCAAACTCTCAACATGTACCTCTCACCTTTGACCTGCTTATGTTACAGTGCCCGTGGTGACGATATTGCATTTAAGTATACAAGAGACAAGACTCGCAGACTCTCAACGTATGCTTCTTATGTTTGACCTGCTTGTAATATAATATCCGTGGGCCTTGTGATATCTTCATGTTCTTGTTTTCATATGTGACCCACAAAAATTTATAAGCACAGGTGAGATTCCATGACAGTTGACATATCACCACGTTGTTTAAGACATCCTCACCTACGTATATTTTAATTCTATACCATCAATATTGTCAATATGATGGCTGTGCGGGCTTCTTAGCTGTGAGTGACACAAACACTGCTTAATGGGGAATCTTGAAACTTTATTTGATGATATAGGTGAGAATGGTGACAAGATTTTGTTAGGATCGCAGTGCTATAGAATGTAAAATAAAGTGACGGCTTCTTAAGTTTACATCTAATGAACCATTGAAGTTACTGATGTACATTTTGATACGGAGCTGGGATAATTAATATAGGCAAATCAATAGACAGTCACGAAGGATTTTGTGTTTTGAACATCAGTTATTAGCGACGGTGCGATAGTAGAATTACGATAATACATGTTATTTCCCTGGAGCAGAGTCCTTTTTCAGGTGCTAGAAGTTTCTTCGCTACTTAAGAGCTCTCACGCGTTTAGTGGAGTCCATAGTCTCATTGCCATGGTCACAATATCCTACTGCTTATCCCTATCGTGTGCCAGACGAATCCTCTCTGTCTCCTCAACCTATTTCTTTAAGGCCCATTTTAATATTCTCCCACTTACACCTAGGTCTAATAAGTGGTCTCTTTCCTACAGGTCCAGCAATTATTTTATGGGAACATACGTGTTCATAGTCGTTTTGCACTATTGATCCCGTAGTTTCTTGTTAAAACTTCATGCTTCGCATTATTCTAGTAACGGAAGCATAAGCAGTTCCACAAGATTAAAATATGATTTATTTTTTCTAACTTGAATAATGCATGGCTGATTGTGGAGATTTTTTTGTCTGGTTTAGAAATCACTGCTATTTACACAGTATACAGACATTCTTATAAAAGCTTGTAGTATTTCTTATTGATTAAATAATGTAAATAGCAGAGATACAATAGAGCGATGAATGAAGATGTAAAACGGCTAGGAGCGACCCCCAAGTGACGGCTTTGGAGTAAGAGTGTTCCATCGCAATTCTGAGAAACAAATGCACGACGGTTATAATACGCAATTCTTGAATGTCCATCATCGGCCTCTTTGTATAGAGCCATGCGAATTATGAAAATGAAATAAAATATATACGTCGTCAAACACAACTATCTTATACTTTATTAATTTAAATAATGGCGACTAGTTTCGGCCTATGCAGGCCATCATCAGGCCAAAATATTTATAAAAACTTAAATGCCGGTGTACACAATGTATTATTCGTAATGCCATGGGATCCCATTTAAACACCACGGGATGTCCTCTACTAAGATCATGCGAATTATGATGAACCGATTTCGAGGTTCTTAGAATTACGAGAAAGTGAGAAAGAAAAGAAGGAAAGGATGAAAGAAAACTGTGGGAAGAAAGAGACGAGGAGGAAATAAATTTCTGATCTAAAGAGAGTACTAAAGTAATAAATAAACAGAAGGGGAAAACAATTTTGATTCTCTTTGTTTTTCGTGTGTTTAAATGAATAGCCCAGTGGTTACTAATCGTATGTACCACACGCTTGGGCACTCAAGAAGTGAGAGTGTATTTGTGTTGTTCGTATGATTCTTTTAAAAATCAGCGAATATTGCTCAGAGTAGAATTAAAAGTGTGATCTTCGTAATGAAACTGTTTTTTTTTTTGTTAAGTAGAAACTGACATTTTGCATCTTGTGCTGTAAATACAGTTACGGCTTCCCGTAATCAACGTGGAAAATCTCGCTCCTTTCTAAGACATGATTCCTTGTTGAAATTCAGACGTAATGAATCGAATCTGTTGAGGTATCATATGTAAAAATAACACGGATCTAAGAGGATCAAAGCTATCAAGGCTCGGACCACTGAGAACTACAAGGCTTCATAGGTAAATTAAATACGTGAGGAATTTGCGGTTCACAGCCTACGACCGGGAGGGGGGGGGGTCACGGGAAGGCGATGTAAGTAGAAAGAGGACAGAAGAGGATGTCATGGAATTGCAAACTTACATCGCGAACAGAAGCCGGTAAGCGCAGGACACGCTGGTACGAGGATTTTTTCTTTGGTACGTGCACGAAGTTTTCTAATCCGCTAAGACGAGAAGTAGGAAGCTTGCAATATATTTTGGATTTTATGGTACAGCGTCGCTAAGAGGCTGTTCTTTGAGACATGTATCAACATTGAATTTCATGCTTTCCTTCAGCCTTTTTCGGGATACGTTCCTGTTACATACCGTAAAATAGGCCATGATAACTTCCGTACACTCCCTTCTTTGTTGACCATCGAGAGTTATTCCACAGTTCAATGCTATTTAATTTGTGATGTAAATTAAACTGCGTTAAATAAGGAATTAAATAACTGATAATGACAAGCCAGTCATCTAACAGCTGTGTTTCAACTGAAGAATTTTTCGAAGGGGGTTATGAATGTGCAGGAATTTGAGATGAAGCCGTCGTGGATTATTTAAAAGGCGTTATCCAAGCATTTGTTTGGGAAGACAATGAAACGGTGGAAGTCCTAAGAAGGTTTTTCGTCAGCCGGGATTGGAACGGGTATCTATGGAACACAAGTCTCTACATCAACGTGCTCTGAAAGCAAAGAGTAAAGGGCCTGAATAACAGAACAACTGGCGAGTGAAAGGGGGGATCAAGAAGAAGGAAGAGCATGAGGACGCGTAAATTCGTTTATGTATTTCCGTGGCTTCCAGTCGCCTAGTCCGAAGCTCGTTTTAACGTGTAATATTCTGCCAAGTTGCAGTACGTCTGTGTATATTTTGTAGAATTCATTTTGAAACAAACATGCCATATTGTATGCCTTCCTGTCTGTTTCGGCAACAACTGTGATGCATGTGAGACACATACACGGGGATAATGGTTTGAGTCCAACTGCTGCGTGGAGAACACATACATTGCTCTCCTTCTACCACGTCACGCTTTAATTAAATACACACATACACATTAAAAGTTAAAACGAATATTAAAATATTTTGAACAGACTGTGGAGACAAGAGAAGATATTGATTGTGCTTTTCGAATTCGGTGAAATATATGCCGTGTTCCGTTGTACCATAAAACCTAGATTTTAGACACTGTAAATAAGTGGCCGCGTGCAAATGTCATCAGGTAATAGACACATGACCTCAGTTTATAATTTTTTCTTGTCATTACCAACGACACAGTATTTGTCTTCATTACAAAGTGAGTGTCTTATATGATATTACGGTGCCCGGCCGTGGTTGACAGTGACCTTTTTTAACGCGGATGTGATGTGAACGGATCGGGAGACTGATTATCCACTTTTAGTGATGCAAAGGTTAACACTGCGAGGAGATCTTATCTAATTTGTGCATTATATTCATGGTGAAGTACTTAAAGGCACAGAGAAATTTACACCCAGGTAGATCGTCGAAGTATTTGTTGCGCAGGCAAAATACTTTAAATAAATATTTCGATTAATAGACAAGTAGTGATTGATTAATAGGTAAATGAAGAGTGCGGCAAAGGAATGCGCTGTTTTGATGAAATGGGTTGAATATAAGAAACACACACAGAAAAAAATTACTAAGTAGCGGTAGTAGAATGCCATTTATTATTCGCTTTTTACTTCTTTACAAATTAAAAGCTCTCTTAGTGGGTTTCCCTGGCATGTAATACAGTCCTGTAATCGTAATTCTTCTGTGGCCAGTTGAGGGACGAAAGAGCACGGCAGGTTCGAAATTACAACAATTGAAAAGTCTGCTGCGAAGTTAAGGTGATTTGACGATCGCAGGTAGAGAAAAGTACTGCACTCCAGGTAGTCCGCTTAGGAGATGTAATGTTTAAGAAATAAACAGCGTACATTGTCATTTTCCTACTGATGCTCCGTAATCTTTTTGTTTCTTGTATTTATCCCCATTCGTCAAAAAGGTGTCTGAAAATCGTCACATTCCCTTGCCGCAAACTGTATTAGTTTACGTAAAGATATGCCTGCCTGTACGAGAGCAATGTGTCCGCTCGTGTATTCCGTATATCTTCCTTGTCAGGCGCGTTCAGAATGTTGCGAAAAGCGACTATAGCTTCGTCATGTCTTTCCGTCCGTCGGCATGGAACCACTCGGCTCCAACTAGAAGGATTTTCATGAAACTTGAAATTTGAGTATTTTTCGAAAAACTGTGCAGGAAATTCACTTTAAATTAAAATCGGACAAGAATAACGGGTGAAGATCAATATACATTTTTTATCTATCTCGCTTAGTTCTTCTTTGAATGAGAAATGTTTCGGACCAAAGTTGTAGAGGAAATCAAAACATACGTTTTGTATTCCATAAATTTTTTTTTCTAAAATCTTGCCCTTTATGGAATGATGTGAAAATATATTGTAGAGTAGTGCCGGCCACAGATGACAATATGGCGCATGCGCATTACATGCTGGACAGCTACTCGTAAGGCCACACAAGCTCACAATACGTAATACTTATTGCTTTTCCACTGCAACAATGGTTGCAAGAATGCGCCTCACTGCTACGTTATACTTACATTGCTTGTCTTTTTAAATTCTTGTTCACATCGTTAAATATGCTCGCCATTTCTTCACTGAACACATTTCAAGACCAGTCAGGAACAAGAGACAGACTCGCCGTGAACTCGCGGCATCTTCTCCGACAAATCTGCTTAGCGGGTACGTCACCCACGATCGTCCAGGCGATCGTGGGACCACAACTTTTCACTTGTAATCGAGTTCAATGTCCGTCCACGTCTCTTATTCACGGAAGCTCTTAACGGATTCCGGAGAAACTTGGTGCGGTATGTCAACGCATTTTATAAATATTTGTGACATATTTCCTGTTTATATGGGTGTAAGATAATGCGACAATGTAACTGTTTGTAATTTCCGTCAGAGTATTACAGCAAGAAATATTCAAAACCTCAGGAAGGGCTACTCAAAATCTTGGTAGCATATGTTGCTCTATATTATAAGTAACGTAAATAATATGTGGGCCGGGTAGCTCAATCGGTATGGCGACTGAATACGGGCTGGACAGTCCGGGGTGGAATCCCGGTGGGGAAGAGATTTTCCGCCCGTACAGACCGGCCCTGGGGCCCACCCAGCCTCCTGTAAAATGGGTACCGGTTCTTTCCCGAGGGTAAAGTGTGGCCGGTGCGTGCTGCTAACCACTCACGCCCTTCTAGTGCTGCGGTCATGGAAGAGTAGAGCTATACCTCTACCCACCCTCTGGCCCACACCGGGCCTGTAACGTAGGATCATTTTACCTTTACCTTTTAACGTAAATAATATGGCAGAAATTAACTTAGAGCGAGAAAAGAAGTTGGTTTAGAAATAAATGTACCAACATGGCAAGTCACTAAAATCCGCACGAAAAGTTTGCAATCGCTGTGGGTGAAAATAACTTCAAAGGTAATGTATCTGGGAGGAAAGTAAGAAGTGTTTGTGCTAGGAGAGTGTAGGGGAGGACTGAAGTCACAAAATGCTGCTGTTAGTCGGTATAGAAATGCCGCCTTTGTGATTACTTTCCAAAAACAACAGTAATGTTGATACTTGTTTTGCGTGGCTATAAGACGTTGGTAGTTTATTTAATGAAGGAAAAGTAAAGCCAAAGAATTTGAAAATGAAATGTCGACAATATTTTGGAATGAGAACGAAACGTCTGACTATGTAGATGATAAACATAGAGGCGATAGTTCATTTAAACAAGGAATCGAGAAAACTGCGTTATTATGATTTTCTTGATTTTCCTAGTATTTTCGCATCACGGAAACTGAAGGCAGTCGTAAAATTCATTGTGTCTCTACTGTGAAGGGGAAATACATACCGATGTTGGGTAGGCTTAAGGATTCCGTTCTTCTGGAATAAGACGCCTTGTCACTGTGTAATTGGTTCCCCATGTTTGGAGGCAACGAAGTGGCGCGTTGTAATATCCCAGAAGAATGGAATCCTCAGCTTATACCGCTGTGAAAACCTCAGAATATTTTAGGTATGGTTTCCTTTGTAAATCTGCCATTTTAAAGGATTGGGTTTTTGGTTTCATTAATTAATTTATTCAAGCACTCTTTGTCTTATGTTAAATTGTTTTCTACCTGTTTCTCTCAAAATTGTTTCTCTCAGCTAATATAACGTTGCACTCGCCTCCGACATAAATGTTAAAACACATGACAGAGGCCAGACAGCACCGAGTTACGCAGCTTGTCTCACCAGGGTAGCATTTAGAGACCAGTTGCTGTGCTAGGCCTTCCTCAGTTCCATATAACATTACTATCTTCTCAGAGGTTCCACTATATCCCTGAGGCGTACGCGTTCGACTGTTCCGCTAGGGAAGCTGCAAGGTGTGAAGTAAGCTCTCAAGCCACAAGCCTGATATAGTGTTAATGATGACTTTTGTCTTAATTTTACATATGTTAACAGTAGCCGGACGTTAGCTGTCATGATATCTGTGCGTTTGTGACTGTGTCTCTCTGATACACTATAATTACTCTTGTATCTTTAGACACATCTGCATGATTCTCGTTAGCTTCGTGCTGTTAGACACCAGCCAACGCCAACGCTTTTAATTCCGTGACGTGAACGGTGGCCACTGCTGGCAGCTGAACACTACAGCCATTTGTCATGGCATAACAGAATATTTGTGTAATTGCTCTCTTAAATTATCAAAGTTCGTCGAGCTGCAGTAGTCCGCTGAGACGTGAAATAAATATACTATGAGTAATTAATGATGATTTATCAAGCAAGAGTCACGAAAACTAGAAAAATAATTAAATAAATTGGATGGCGTTTTCCCGGGTTGAGAATGGTTGGTGTACCCTACTAAATACGGAGAAAGGACAACGTACATGAACACTGTTATGTGAGAGTTGTAACACTTTTTTATATACGTTTGGAAAAATTCGATTATTCGTTTAGAAATATTGGCTTTCTGATGTATTATAGAGAAGCTTGAATTAAAAAAAAAACATGCTGTGAACTTATTCTTTTTCTAGTTTGATCACGAACGTCTTTCATAGTTATTGGTGTCCCCACAACTTTCCAGTTTGGAAAAATTTATTTTCTTATTTACCGTAATTATAATATGCACATATTTATTTCGATTTTGGTTTTATTTCGTGATAATGTGTTGAGAGTTTCTTTGCAAGTCTGTATGCGAATTAAGTTGTGCGCTTATACAGGATGGGCCGCGAAAAAGTAGCCCGCCTTCCGTTTTGCACGTGTCCTTGTGTCATTCTCTCTGGCGTCAGTATGTATATTGCGTAGAGTGTTTGAACAGTTAGTCAACAGTCGTGATGTCATCATGTTGAGGTATACCCGATGTAACATAGTGATTTTGATGGCTGAAACGGCGTGGCTGATGTTGTCCTTCAGTTCCTGTATCGTGTGCGGATTTGATTCGTATACCGTACTTTTCAAGTGTCCCCAGAGAAAATTCCCCACCCCCACCTGGGGGGAGAAGAAATTTTTTCTGGGGACTCTTAAAAAGCACGGTATACGAATCAAATCCGCACACGATACAGGAACTGAAGGACAACGTCAGCCACGCAGTTGCAGTCATCCAAATCACTATGTTACATCGGGTATACCTCAACATGGTTAGACGTGCGTAGCTGTGTATTGATGCAGGAGGCAACCACTTGGCAACATCACTATGACGGTATATCCTTTCAGCATTTGGCTACTGTATTAATTTCTGTATTTACGCTATGCTACGGACCCGGGCTACTTTTTCGTGGCCCATCCTGTATATCCTGTTAATAAATTTCTTCCAACACATCACTGCCATTAGAATTTGAAAGTATCTGTTTAAGTCCAACTTTTCCTGTTTGTCGAAGTTAGAGCAATATTGTTAGCACAAGTTGGAGGAAACTGGACTTAGTAATGATAAGCTTATGTTAATACATTCACAATACGTAAAACGCTACATAAATTGTTGTACCGGTATTGGACTTTGTAAATCGATAATTGAAATTTCCACAAAGTAAGGGTTAGTGAATAAATAAGGTCCCAGAACTACGTCTGCCCGATTATTTTTAATTTTGACCTACACTATTTTCACTCGAATAACGTGTTTACGGGAATAAGCCTTGCGGACGCGCAGATGTGTGTTTGTGTTATGCAGTACGTGACAAGAACGCGTAAATAACGATGAATTATTTTATTCACTCTGGCAACCGAACCTTCTTAAATTGGGGTAAAAGACGGATGACTCTTTGGTCTGCAAACGCCTGTAGCTACGTGGTAGGCCGGTCTGCTAAACAGATATGCTGAAGAAGTTACCGAACGTTCACGGCGATTCTGTGTCTGCCACCTGCCTATCCTGGCAGAGATAGTACCGTGCTCAACTGGAATGCCAGAGTAGGAAGCAGGCTGTATTTGGAGCGACACGATTAACCGCTGTTGCTGAAGAGCAGATTTACGTCAAAGGCAAACAAAAAAAAAAATTGGTGTTCGCTGTTCTGGGGTGTTACGCAGCGTTGATCGGTGGCTACTTACCGACGTTCGGGCTTGACCCTTGAAGATGGGAGTGATAGGCTTTCCCGAAGCGTCGATAACTAACTACCAATCAACTTTGCTTAGAGTCCCAGCAGAGCGAAGACCTCAACAGCGTGTGTACAAATTGCTTAGAAACAGCCCGCAACTGGAACAGGAAATGAGAAAGGGAGGAGAAGACAGAGAGAAAGAAATGTAGCAACCTTTCACTCAGCAGGAACAGTTTTCAATATGAAAGCTACGGCACCTTGATGGCATTCTCTTGAATGCAATATGTCAGTCAAACAGAATGTCGAAAATATACATTTTTCCTTCTCTAGGATTCTGATGATGGTTTATTTCGTTCAAAACTGTTTAGTTTCTGCGGCCCATCGCGTTGTGTTCCAGAAATAAAAATATATAACACAATGTGTAATGAACAAACAAATGGACACTTGATTTACGGTTTATTATACAGTTATTTTTTATCACTCCTACATGTTTCGATGCCAAACGTCTTCCTCAGGGAGCTCTCACTCGGTGCCTGCTAAAAACGTAATCGTTTTTAGAATCGTTAAAACATTAAAACTGGCTTAGATATAATAAATTACATTGTCATAACAATCCTAGGGAATTTTCTCGGGTGGCTGTGTATACAATCTGTGTGCTGATGTCGCTATGACAGCCCGTTATATACCTGAGAAAATTTCCTAGAATTGTTATGACAATATAATTTATTATGGCTAAGTCAGTTTTAATGTTTTAACGATTCTAAAAACGAATGTGAATTTTTTTTTAAATTCCAACAAGCCTGCATGATTACGTTTATGTAACTTAGCAGGCACCGAGTGAGAGCTCCCTGAGGAAGACGCGTTGGCTTCGAAACATGTAAATGTAAAGTGATCCCATTACAGGCCCGGTGTGGCCCAGAGGGTGGGTAGAGGTATAGCTCTACTCTTCCATGACCGCGGCACTAGAAGGGGGTGAGTGGTCAGCAG
>Ga0123352_10014957_pt1 | contig 12362 bp, 7 predicted proteins | sample TergutLab28metaG_FD_89700 | JGI IMG/M metagenome (GOLD analysis project Ga0123352, IMG submission 89700) | Labiotermes labralis P1 segment gut microbial communities from Petit-Saut dam, French Guiana - Lab288 P1 | ecosystem: Host-associated > Arthropoda: Insects > Digestive system > Gut ... | reverse complement strand
TGGGACTTTGTGGGATAACAAGGGAGACTTGTAATTTACACACACACACCCACACACACACACACACACCCACACACACACATTCACTCTTGATACTGTAAGCACTTCTTTTCGTTCCGCTGAGAGGAATAATTTCTTGTGTGGCAATGAACGACAGCACGAAGAGCGAATTTTAACTGCAATAAAACCCTAATTCAGATACTCCGAAGGAAAAGAACAAAATGACCAGAGGTTTAAACCATTGTGCATGGCAATAGCACAAGCAGGCTGAAAGCAAAAACAATTAACTCAAACAATAGAAACGAGTGAAGTACGAGTGTAACTGACGGACGCAAAGAGACAACGGGCTCTTGTACAAGTCAGAGAGAAACGTTGTATGAAATTATGAAGTGTAATAAAAATTATAAATAAAAGTCTGGCATAAAAATGGTTGAGTCACGAAAGGTCCGCCCTCAGTTGCAGGACTTACTTTAAAACAAGAGCAATTTGTCCAGGGGAGGGCAGTCAGGTTAAGCTGGTTTGGCCGTTTACATCGAATGCCGGAAGAGAGAATGGTGAAAAAAAGTTTCTAAGTGGAAACCGATGTCAATACGACCACAAGAGGGACAAAAGAACAGAAGGGAAGGTGACATAAGAAATGACTTGAAGAAATTGAAAATAAAGAATTGGATTAGCTGCATCCAGGATCGTAATAAGTGGAAATCATATGTTGAGAAGGCCAAAACACTCAAAGATTGAAGGTGTAGCGCCTGAAGAAGAAGAAGAAGAAGAAGAAGAAGAAGAAGAAGAAGAAGAAGAAGAAGAGGAAGAAGAGGAAGAAGAAGAGGATGAAGAAGAAGAAGACAGAACGTTTGTGGCGAAACGAAAAGGGATGAAGAGGGTTTTCAATATCAAACGATGTCGTATGGCCATTGGTATCGGTACATTTATACTGTTAATGGAGCTAAATTACACCGGTACTATAACTAAACGCTCAGGAATCTTGGTTCGATTCACGGCTGGGAGAAAAGAGACTCGCCTCTTCTCCCAAGAGATCGGAATTTTCTGTGGGGCAAAACTAGCCTCTTATTCAATAAATACTGTTCGATTTCCTGGAGCAAAGCGGCCGGGAAGTGAAGTTGAGCGCTTCCTCCTATCCCGTTCCGAGGCAAGAACGAATAGAACTATGCCTCCATTACCCCCATACGCTTCCACAGCGCAGAAACAAGTAACAAGTAATATTCCAGCAGGCAAGGAGACTTAACTTAATTTCTTCTATTAACAGAACATTCGAAGATAATTAAAATATTAGATTCACACGTCAGTAAGCTTCGTGTAAATGTGGGATTATGACAGACCAAAATTAAATTCGCCTAGCGCGTTTTAGCGCAGATCCCTAAATACAAAACATAATTACAAAGCGTTAAGAAATTTTGGGAAATGAATATATTTTGGGAGTAATTCATATATTTCTTAAACCGTACATGATAATTCTTAAGTCCTCGCGTTAAGCAGTTTAACACACACACACACACACACACACACACACACACAGCACAATGAAGCCACTGAATTATGTGGTTATCTGTTACGCCTTGGATAAATATCAGAGACCCTGAGGTACCTACTCTGGCTTGCACAGGACTAATGCGCCTGCAATATACATAAATGCATATATCTACACACCGTGTGTGTTTGCGTGGGTGTGTACATACGGCTTCATAGTGGCATAAAAGCTGAAATTCTGTAGTTATTTTTTCCCCATCTAGCAAATAACTACACAGGGTAATTCAGGAGAACAGTCAATAATTTGGGAGGTGATAGAATCGGTCACTGTGAGAAAAAAAAATGTTCGTATGAACCTGTGTGTAAATTACGATGGCTACTGTGGTACAGCAGCTTGACTCTCCAGACCTTGCTTCACTAGATTTTTGTTTGAGAGGTTGGTTGAAGAGCGAAGTTTACAAAAGAAAGGTGGATACAAGAGACGAATTGCTCACGTGCATTTTGGATGCTGCTGCCCCCGCAAAAACGTAAAGATTAACTCAGACGAGCAACACGCGCTCCTCGCACTCCAGTTGCAATGCACAATCATGTTGACGGGGAAATTTTCTAAAACTTTTTGTAAACTGTAACAAATCTGTCATTTAAACATTAAATTAAAATTAGAATAAAATTAACAGTAGGCAATTTATCTTTGTTTGTCGTCATTTAGAATGCTTTTGCATTTGTGGATTCAAAAAGCTTTGTCTAGGTAACCGTTCAGAATTAGACACATGTTCATATGAACATTTGTTCCCACAATGGCCAATATTATCCCATCCTAAAATACTGACCTTTCCTCTTGAATCGCCGCGTAAAAGTAACCTTGAGTATCACAGGTGGCAGCGATTGCTACAAAACGAGGGTTGCTACGAAGTAGCCGAAACATAATTGTATGTTGGTCGATACTGCAGCCTTCACCTTTTCCGATAATTTATCTCTATGCTCTAGCACCATTTCTGCTATAAACCTGTTTTTGTCAAGAATCTCTCAAGAGCTCTAAAGTACAAGGTTAGATCACCAGAAGGACTGCCTGTTGAAATGGTAGCTAGAGATAAACATTATCAAATTTACGGTAAAATTTCAATATATTCTGTAATAATTACTGCCAGAGCCTGCATAAAAATACACACGAAAGATGTCACACGTTGTAATGATGCTACTGGGATATAAATAACAATCGGTTTAAATAACACTACGGCTGCAATATATATCAAATCCTGCAAGAAAACTGGGGCGTCTGGAGTATGTGTAAAACTGTATGCATGTCACCGCATAGTCTAGGGGTGGTCACAACGCAGCTGCTAAACGTCACTTTGTGCGTCTCGCGCACGGTGCCTGCACAAAATAACAGAAATCTTCTGCTCTGCTCTCGCAGGTTGTGATTAGTGTTGCTACAGCGCGTTGGCCTTGATGGTTAGACGTGGATGATGCCAACGTTGCCCCCTCCAGCGCAGCACCCAGAGTTCCTCAAGCTGCCCAACCACTCCTCTTCTAGGCCAGAAAGCATTAAACGGGGCTCCAAAGAGTCTGTACAGGCCTGTATATTACCAATCTTGGCATTGGTAAAAAAATCGAGGTACGTAGCTAGGATATAGGGAACAATGTGCACATATATCACTAGTACCACCCCTGGGATGGGCGCCACTCTCTGAAAGCAACCCAAGTCGCAAGGCTCACTTTGTATTTGTGGAACGTGCTATACACCATGTTACATTTTGCTGAGAGCAGCTGTGCACGCCCTCTCCTAAGTGTTTACACTCTTCTCGATTACATCAATCAACCCGCAGCAATATGAAACACACTTGGTGCAGCCATGTGTTCACAATGGCGCTCAAGTTTGGCGGCAACCCTTTGAATAATGATCTGCTCAATGATAGTGTGTCCAGTAAGAACTCTCTGTTATAGAGCGATAACCGGGAAGCACCCACCTTTTTCCTTGACGAATAATTTCAGCAATACAGTGGCCGATTTCATTCCGACATTTTAAAAATAACCGATTTAGGCTGAGATTGGTATGTAGCACAAGCGCATTATTCTGCCCAGGTGATGTTGAAGGTAAGAGGTGAAGCAATCCCTATACAGGCCTGGACACGACCTAAGGGTTCCAGTAAGCTGAGGCTCGCAGATTTCATGACAATCGGCGCATGAAAGCGTTAAGTTTGTCAGGACCTAATCAACGGCAGCCTTTACTCCCCAGGGAATATTCCTGGGTCTCATTTCTGTTAGAGGCTGAGTAGACCCTTCGACCACAGTGCGATCGGAAAGAATTATGTCAATAAAAATCTCCAGTGACATCATCGGGAATTGAACCCACGCTATTCTGGCTTGTAGCGCGGTGCACCAATGTAGAAGGCGCCTGTTATATTTTCTATTACACAGGAATGACAAAGACACTGACAGAAAACTCTTCTTGCCGACATCTACAAGCCCAATCGAAATAAATTTTAGACATAAATGGAAAACAAAAGGATTGTGGTGGCTCACAAAGGAAGCATATTCTACGTCAATGCCAACTGTATTGTTTCGAAGTTATAAATGTTCTCATACATGACTCTCTAACTCTATACAGCCGTGATGGAGTAAATACGAGTATTCTATTGGTGTGAAGGAAATATCACTGCTGGCAAGTAGTTCTTGTCGCGGTCCCTTGATGTGGCTGCAAAGGCAAATAACCTTTCAGCCGAATAAACTAACACGTCGAAAGCTGCCCCGCTCACTGCGTCTGCCACACGCGAATTGCTTCGGTTAACGCGCTTACAAACGTGAAATTCGCGTCAAAGTGCTTTCACTAAATTCATGAGACCAAAAAGCAGTGACATCATTGGTGAAAGACAAAACTATGTAGGCCTATTCTGACCGCAGCATCCCAGACTTTGGTTTCCAGTTTTCGTCTTGCATTACCCAAATGGATATTTCATTTTCCAAAAGTTCATCCGGGTGAGTGTTGCAGGAGCAGAGAGTTTTAACATGCACTGCCTAGTGTCCATCACACTAGAAGTCTTCAGCTTGGGTTCAAGGTCATATATCTTCACTAGTCCAGTTACAGAAGCTATTTGTCAGCGACTAAGAACAGCTGACGGTAGAGTGAATTGGAAGTGCTAGACAACGTGTAGTTTGGCATGTTCAGAAGTGCAACTATGGTATTCACCTGGAGATTCTAAAGAAATTGATGGAAATTCTGTAAGGCGATCAGGTGAATACAGCCAAAACTTCCACATTGTGCTTCCCTATCGACAAATCTTTGATCCATAACCCAAAATATACTACTGTTACCACAACGATGAATTTCAACAGACAACACCCTATTTCACACAAACTAAAATTCTAGACACGTGTGAAGTTCTGCACAACTATACCTAGAGTGGAAATGATCCAGCATGTTAAACTTCCTGTCAGCACAGTCTGACTTATAGGCTAACTGCGCTGGCCTGCCTTGAATTGTTTTGGTGGGGAAACTTGAGTGATAGAGACCAGCTGGAAGACCCCGGCATAGATGGGAAAATAATATTAAGATGGATCTTCAGAAAGTGGGATGTGGGGGCGTGGACTGGATCGAGCTGGCTGAGGTTAGGGACAAATGGTGGACACTTGTAAATGTGATAATGAACCTTCGGGTTCTATAAAATGCGGAGAATCTCCTGACTAGCTGCAACCGGTTAGATCTCAAGAAGGACTCACTTCCACGGAGTGAGTAAGTCTACAATGTAAATTAGGCCTATGTAAATATATTCCTTATAGTCTTCGTAATACCGGCGAAGAGTCCAGTTTCACATTTTTCAGTTACTTATCCATTCTGTAAATCTCTTAAATTTGACTTTCCGCCAATCAAAATATGTCTTTAATAGCTACTTGCCAATTCAATGCTTCTTTACTGAAAGAAAAATATTTTATCGTAGTTTTAATCGTTTATGTATAATTCACACGATTTTAACCCTGAAGTGTTTTTGTGAAAAGTGTAAAGACACATCTGAAATGCATTTACTATCAGTAATCTGCTCGATATCATCAGTTGTATGCTACTTACAAGACAGCATAAAAACAAGCTTCTACGAATTGAAAATCTAAGAGGCAGCAAGAGCGCCAATGCGCCAGAATGTAGACGTTACGAATACATTCGTTGATTGTAAACACTGATTAAATCCAGTGCTCTGTTTTAAGTGCATCTGCAAACATATGTATTTACCCAATGGTATGTAAATTTTTCCTTTGTTTGTATGAGAGTGAAACTAAGTATTTATCTGCCTCGCAGCTACTGCTCAACGGAACTCGTCTTGGAGGCTCTTCGCGAAAACAGTAAACGTTATGTGAAGTGTCCATCGTGTAGAGAATTTTAACGCAAGGCCGGATTACAGTGTACTATTGCCTGTTTCCGACCCTGAAGTTCCTCTCGAAACTTTAATTTCGCCTCAGCCAGAAGCCATGCCGTATGATCGACACCTTCCCAGGGAAGCTGGTTGCAAATATGGAGTCAAGCTACAGTTTTCCTTAATATCTCCGAAGGCTGCAGTTTAATGCTTGACCGATGTCTACCCCCAATATTACTAACATGAACACTAAAAATAAATCACCTGCAAAATAATTATACAAATATTTTCTAGCAGTATATAATACAGATATTGCTAGTGTTGTTGATAGGGGCGCATAGCTTAAAAACAAAGCCAATAACTTCAACAACATTTTAACCATAGGATCGGTTGCAGACTGTTCATAATTTATTTTTCCATGGCAACGTAAAATTATATTTCAGGAACTGTGATTAAGACAATGAAGGTTATGATACAACAATAAGCCAATCATATACAATACCCGCCTAAAACAACTTATATTTACATTAAATACATAAATCCAATTACATGTTCCTATTATTAAACCGGCCATCATCAGGATGTATATACAAAGGTAGAAAGATAAAACTTCGACACTTTCTCAAGGTTGAGATCTCAGTGTTATTACATACATTTCTGATATCAAATTAAAAAGAAAATACATAAATATGAAATATTACAACTACATGATTTTGTGTGTAATATACATGTGTAAATGATGGCTGAGTGTGACTGTACATCGTAAAATGGTGTTACATTGTTTAAGGAAGTAAAACTGAAAAATTGTTGAAGTATAAAATTCAGGTACAAAGATGTGACGTGTGTGTTGGGGGATCTGATGTGTAAGTGGCGGACTGTTAGTTAATATGTGAATATTCGGATTACAGCGAATCGATTGAAATAAAACTTTTAATTGTAGGTTTAACTTCTGAAACACAATTGCTCTACAATAAAATGAATGGAATAATTTTATATCGCAAGGCCCCACTGCTCCATACGTCACTCGGTGTTCATATCTGTCTTTGGCTTCATGTTACTGCGAACTGAAAAACGAATCATTCTCTTTGCCATGGAAGAGTTACAAGTCTTTCATCGTCAGTGAATTATGAGGAAAGGTCACTAATTACAATTAATTTAAACCGAGTACTAATTAACGTGTCTGGAACACAGAGGAATGGACTAAGCAGGTCATTTAGGACAGCATATAACAAAAGCAGTGCGATTCATTAAGGTCACTTAATGTTACAAGGTTAATGAATGCTACGAGGGTACAATGGGATGCAAACGTAAGTCATATGGCAGAAAAAGGAAACTAAATGACAGTGTTGGTATGGCAGCCTCTGCAAGTGACGGCCTGACACAGAGATAAAATTATGAAAGATATCATCTTCATAGGTCTCAAACGAATGAGGTGTGCAGTTGGCAAGTTGATGGAGCTGGCACAAAATCACATATCACACTAAAGAAACCTGTTGCTGCAATTCTTGCTCTACATCTCACTAACGGAGAGGAATGCTGGAGGAAAAGTGTTGACACTAATGTAACTATCAGTAAGGCTTCGCTTGGAAGAGGTATGATTTTGAATATCTATTCTAAAGCGTGGACACTTTTTAACAGCATGCAAATGTCACCTCAGAATAGAATTTTCCCAAACGAAAGAAAACATCATTCACTACCTTAGTGCTAGCATAATTCCAAGCACTTTCTTCCTCTCGTCAAAATTATGTCCTAATAAAGAAATCTGGCTCAGATATCGTTCACCATTCTCTGCTTCCGTCGGCTTCCCTTTAGTCATTCACGTTTCAACTTCTTAAAATGATTTTTTTCTTCTAGATTAAATATTTTCAAATGTTTACAAACACATGACTGTAGTAAGAATAAGCAGATGGACATTTACGAAAACCCTTAAATGCAGGTGAACCAAATTTGATAAAAATCGATATTGTGGCTGCTTTGAGAAAACAAGTAAAACTGAAAATATTAAATTTCCTAAGGCAAGGATTATATTTTCGCATCCCCGTTCTGCTCTCAGCTACTCAACCGTCATCCGCCAACACTGCAGCTAATTTAGTTGCGTTAATGCTGAGTAGTTAACTCTAATTCCCCGTAAGTGTTTTAGTACCACCATGACATTTAGTGGTTGTTAGTTGCGATGTATGGTCTACCGAATTTCGCAACGCTGTCGATTAAACTGGAGGCTCATCGTGAAGTGGACGTCCTACCTTACACAACCATGTTTATTTACACTCCACACTCATCATGAAATAAACAGAGCGATTGTGAAAATACGGCTATGAGAACGCAAAACTATGTACCCAGCGCTATTCACTTTCTTTTCAATGGCGTAAGAGATTTTACCTTCATTTCACTGTTACTACTCATGGACGAGATCTGGTCTCAGGTACGTCTGTTAACAAATTAACTAACTATGGAGCTCAGTGAGTGGGAAGAGATTTTTGTAACGGGTTTGGTAGATTAGATGCTTTCCTTTACCTGAAGACGGAAGCAGAATTGGCTCCCGAAAGGTCCATTGAGACTTAGCTGAGTGAGAAAGTCCAAAGAAACAAGCTTGCTTCAGTAAGTTACCCAGAACGTGCTTTGCAGGAAACAAACTGACATAAAATCTCCCTTGCGTTCAGCCACCAGGAACACTAAGGACACCCACAAAACGCTTATACAAAGAGCGAACCGCCTCAAAGCGAAACAAAGGCCCTTTATTGCCGACGCCAAGTAGACGAGTCCGGTGCGTGTTGGACTACAATGACAACAACTACTGTTGTGCTCTGATAGCAGCGGTTTTAATGAAGCATTGTGGCATACGAGTCGGGCATAGAGAGTGGTCAAGAAGCTGCCATCAGCCTACTTTAGGTACAATAAAATACTTGTTCTTCATTTTGTCACTCTAGAAGGTATAAAAGATGTCCCGGTAACGATTCGTTTGTAACAGATTTGGGCGGTGTTACCCTGCAACGACGATTGAGACACTAGAAAGCTATTTTTGTCCTTCTATTTTTTGTGAACATCAAATTGCAGTAGTGTAACTGCAAATAAAATACAAATATTAGGATATTTTAAGGAAACTGAACACAATTACTATTTTATTTCACAAACGACTGTAACGAAATTCAGTGAGGCTCACTGCAGATTCCTTCCTGATCGTATCTAAGAATTCGAGAACACAAATCACGATTTAGGGCATCCCGTCTGAATTAATTACTAAGAGTTTTATTATACCTAGCCGTTAAGGCTCAAGTACGTATCCAAGAAGTATGTTCAGACAGTACGAATAATTTATGGGGAATGAGAGATTTTATCTGGGGAATTTTTCTAGTTTTATTTTCCTACTGGCCGTCACTTCCACACTTCTTCTTTCCCCCCACGTCTCTAAGCAATCACATCCTGATGTGTCGCTTGAAAATTAGCAATTTAATGACAATTTGTCTAACCGTGCAAACGTTTATTCTTCCCTCACAGGCCACCCTCGTGATGTTAAAACTTTCTTCGACATGACACTGCAGTTTTAATTTTTTACATTAGGTCAAAAGAGACAACAGTCTTTTGTTGCAAACAGCTTTTATGCCGTAAATGTAGGCAATGTTTGGACACAATGACTCCAGTTCTGTGACAGAATGTTACTAAATTTTAAATGACATACTGAATTACCAGACATCTTCATTACTCCTGAAAGAGTGTTTTTTGTCTAAATGCAGCACAACCGGCACACAGATTGTGTCTCTAAATAATGTCTTGCTAACAGTAGATATGCACTCGTATTTACGATATTCCCTGTACATTACCAAATTTCGCTAAACGCATCAGACACGTAAAACAATTTCGTCTAGTTTTAGGTTCTTGTGACCGTGCATCATGGGACGTAGGGTGAAGAGAGATAAACCAACAAGATGCAACTAAACAGATGTTTATTATCAAACTTCTATTTCAACATGTTTCGAGCATCATTATACCCATCATCAGGAGAACAAGACTTTCACACAGAGCACACAGCTTACGACCCAGCTCCACACAACCACAGCCAGCACAACCAGTGCAGAACACCATATGCAGTAATAAACGGTCTTGTTCTCCTGATGATGAGCATAATGATGCCTGAAACATGTTGAGATAGAATTTTTATAATAAACATCGGATTAGTTGCATCTTGTTGGTTTATCTTTCTTCACCCTAATTTCGTCTTGATTTCTAAAATGAATTGGGTCTCTATGCTGTCTCACTTTGATATTTTCTTCATTCTGTATCATTGACATGAAAATAAATATGCGTAAGAATTGGAGGTAATAACTCTACAAAACAAAGGCGTTCTTGAAAGCTACCAGTTGCTCATCTAGTCAAGAAGTTCCTCATATTTTTGGTCCCTGAAATTCTATTACCATTTAAAAAAACCGCCATACAAAACTGCCCTGAGCCAAAAGATGTAGGTACATATCTTGCACCCTATTTATTCAATGTCTAGTTTAATTTCATCTTCCAATCCGAACCTAGTTTCCCCAGGTGTTATAGAAGTTTATGTTTTCAGAAAAATACTTTGTGTTTATTCTCGTATTTAACATGCATGCTACAAGCCCGTCCACTCATATTCTTGGATCAGATTATCGTAACAACATTTCGTAAAGTATGATAACACTATTCATCAATGTGCACTTTCAGAGCTAAGGAACTGCACGGCATGACGGTCTTTGTATCACTGAAGTTGCGAGTACTTGCCTGGAATTGTGGGTTACCTACACTGCTTGATAACTCCCGGGGCGTCAGTTGTACATGAATGTCGAACTCTGTCACATAAAGGAACCCAGCACCCTGCCAGATCATTACGACACGTGGAGTACCGTCGGATCACTAGAGGATCGCAAGCGGCCACGAGAATCAACAGACGAACAAAGAGAGGCAGCCCAGGCTAGCATACAGGAATGCAGCTAGTCGGAATATTTATGTAATAACACTGAAGAAAGGGACCGAAGGCCAAATAGACGCAGGAAAAAAACTTCTCCATGACAACACGAGGATCCGACCATGGACACAAATGGAGTAGTGGAGTACTGGAACATTTGGGCTCGTGATTTCCAAAGTTCATACCACGAGATAGGTCGTCTGTTTGTGGGGTCATCAGGCCGTACACAATGACTTCAGAAACGCGGGTCTATTGGGCGCCTATGGCAGCGATACTGGCGGTCTGTTGAAGAGGCAATTTAAAATTCATTGATCGATACTTAGCATGACAAACCAAACGCTCTGATTTGCTGCATAACAACTACACACCAATGGAACCTAATTTGGGGGCCACTACCAACACAACTGATTCCAGGTATTTGGTATTTAAGACGGACTGCAGTCACAAGAGAGACGGAGGAAAGACTTGAACAACAAACGGTGTAAAACCATAAACCTTCCAGCGATTTTGAGGTGTGCCATCCCCGTTGTGTTTAAACTATAAGGCGGGGTAAATTCAGTTTAAAACATAACTATTAATATATGGCTAAATGATGGTGTTTATTAGCAATAGAAAACTACATGTTTCGGCCTATAGCGGCCATCGTCAGGTTTTGACAAATTTCTTGCTATAAGAGTTATATAAAATATGCTTAAACTGCGCGTCAATGTTGAGATCTCATCATCATTATCACTTGCGTGCGTTTTTTAAGCTTAACAAACGCACACAAACGATAATGATGATGAGATCTCAACATCGACACGCGGTTTAAGCATATTATACAAGGGCGTATCAAAAAGTTCCGAGACTGGACCTATACACTAGATTGTATTTACTTGATTTAAGTTTGGGCAGCATCCACTTCAAAACAGTCCCCTTGTGCAACGACACTTCGATCCTAGCGCCGTTGCCACTGCTGGAACGCGTGCTGGAAGTCCTGTTCTCGAAGCGTACCAAGAACATTCTGCGATTCCCGCTGGATCTCTTCCATTCTGCCAAAGTGGCGATCCTTTAGCTGCAGCTTCATTTTCGGGAAGAAGAAGAAGCCGCAAGGGGCCAAATCTGGTGAGTACGGCGGATGCGGAAGTGTGATAATGCTGTTGTGGGCGAGAAACTCACAAGATACGAGAGCTCGGTGAGAGGGTGAATTATCATAATGGAGCAGCCAATTGCCCGCGCGCCACAATTCAGGTCGTTTTTGCCGAATGTCCTCCCTCAGACGGCGAAGAACACTGCAGTAGAACCCGGCGTTCACAGTCTGGCCTTCGGGAGCAAATTCATGGTGCACAATCCCTCGAATGTCGAAAAACAAGATGAGCATGCTCTTGGTCGCGCTGCGGCTCTGCCTCGCCTTCTTCGGTGTGGGGGATCCTGGGCTCTTCCATTGCGAAGACTCTTGTTTAGTCTCGGGATCATAACCGTAGACCCAACTCTCGTCCCCAGTTATGAACCTCGACACGAAGGATGGGTCATCCAGGACACGCTGACGAAGCACTTCACAAATTGCAACACGGTGCTCTTTCTCTTCGGGGCCAGAAGCCTGGGCACGAACTTTGCAGCAACGCGGT
>Ga0123352_10014953_pt1 | contig 12363 bp, 4 predicted proteins | sample TergutLab28metaG_FD_89700 | JGI IMG/M metagenome (GOLD analysis project Ga0123352, IMG submission 89700) | Labiotermes labralis P1 segment gut microbial communities from Petit-Saut dam, French Guiana - Lab288 P1 | ecosystem: Host-associated > Arthropoda: Insects > Digestive system > Gut ... | reverse complement strand
TGCATCAGTATGCTAACCCCCTCTGCCAAACCACAACGTAATACAAACACACATCGAACTAGAGCAATACAACCCATGAAATAACTCAACAAATAAGTCGCAAGCTCCTGAGGATGGATGTATTAACATCCGAAACATGTTGAGCATTATATAATGAAATAATACAGCAAGTGACATCAAGTTGGTCCCTCTTTATTCAACTGCGTAAGAGAACATTCTTTTGAAAAGTTTAACCACAAATAAATTGCAGTATATTTTCGAACCGAATGACATACTATTCGCATGGGAAAAATGAACCTTGTTGAAACCAGCGATATATATATAATATTACTGCTGTAGTGTTAGGGGTTAGACTACTCATGACGCAATATTATTGATCATTTTACAAGGGCTACAAGTCATTGACTAATTCCGTTATGATAGTTAGAGAATTAAAATAAAAATAATTTTAATATTATTCAGAGATGATATTATCAGGTGAGGGTTCGTGGGGGTTCCTTAAAAACCTTGGTGAACAATAAAGGACATTTAAAGCAACATTTTAAGAATCCGATGATATTAGAGCCAAACCACAGATATATATAAAGAAAATAATGGGGTAAAGGGGGAGAAAGTTAAACAATAAAAAATAACGAAGAAATAAACAAATAGTATTAGTAAGTGAAACAGGAAAAAAGTCACCGACAAGTGAGAGATTTATTAAAACCTCAATTTGAATTTGAATTGAATTGTATTTGGGTTCAAGCCCTTCCGGGCCCGATGCACCTAGGCCCTAAGACAGGCCCTTTGTGCCCCACGTTGTGTACTAAGTTAGAGGAGCCCTGTTTCTTTATCAAAGTTCAAGACGACCCCTATACTTAGTTTCCTAACATCCTCCGGGTCCACAAAGAAGGAGCCCAGATATGTATACCTAAGTGAGGTCAAGGCCTCACACTCACAAAATGTGGCCTGAGTTTTCCTCCTCAGTGCAGCATTTCCTACACTTTGGGTTATTATTCAGCCCCATTATATTCTCAAGGTGTTATGCCCAGTAAGGAGACCAATAACAACCCTGGATTGTGTCCTATTAAAGGACAATAATCGGGCTCCGTGTAGCCAGGTCAGGACCAGAGATCAATTCTCGAGCATGTCGCTGTGTACTTACACGGACCACGCCACAATACCAGATGCTGTACTTATCAAAATCTTATCTTGGGCTGCCTAAACACACACACACACACACAAACACACACACACACACACCACACACACACACATACACATACACACACACACACAAACACACACACCACACACACATACACACACAAACACACACCACACACACCACACACACACACATACACACACAAACACACACACCACACACACACACATACACACACAAACACACACACACGCACGCACACAAAGTCTCTTACATTAAATGTAGCGTCCTTAACATTTGTGAACTTATTGCCACGTATTGATCGTAAGACAGGACACGAAACCGACGGATACGCGCTAAATACTTCGTTCACACTAATCTCCAGATACTTATGTAAATTGTACGAACAGGTGCAGGCTATCAGAAAACAGAGGGTCAGCTGCATAATACTCTTGTAAAAACAAGTTGCTTTCTCCGAGATTTGTTTGGTCTTAATTTAATAATAAAGGTTATTTTTAGGACTCAGAATATAATGGCATTAAGTAGGGCATAAGGCATAGCACATCCACGGTGAAGGTAAGGGATTAATACAACATTTAGAGGAAGCAACACTGAAGTTTACGGGCTTCTTAGAAGACAGTTTTGACGTTCACAGTGCTAAGTCTCGGGCTGACTAAGCAGTGCTTATAGAGAGACGAGACGAAGCGTATCGCTGGCTCGTCTTCAGAATTCTAGATACACTCTAGAAAAATATATCGAAGATGTTTGTGAAATACAATCGAACTCGGTTAAATTAATTTATACCGCAGAATATATGACGCTATGTACGAGGTTTCGCATAAACCGATGTCGTTATAAACGGGTTGAACTCTAATTACTTATACCGCGGTAAATACGAGTATAGCTGTATTTCTGGACCAAAAGAATAGTTCATGGGACTTTCCAAACCACTTGTACTTGAATAGTTTTTGAGGGTGACGAAACTTCAAAAACTAAATTATCCACAAATTTATAGAATCTTCAGAGGTCACACCGGAATTGATATATTACACAGTGGCTGTAAATTATCTTTACAGGTGTAATATATTACTGCGAGCATGTTTATGATGCAGTGGCGAAGTAAAATCACACGAAAGCTCAATTCAGAAAGCCCTTTGAGTAAGTAACAAAGTTCAGTGTGAACACCGCGAGTTGGTCTGGAAGTGACAAATATATGTTAAATATTCCATCACAGTTTGAAAGAATATAGTAGCTCATTCCTTCGCAGACCTCTGTGTTCTGTTTCTTAATACTATGTCGTCAGCAAGTGACGACACGGGCACTGTCGGTGAGAACCTTAAAAAAAAATTATGAATGTGAGGTTTGGTGGTATCACGAAGAGGAGGATGGAAGGCATTCATACAGTAACTGAAAAATCGATGGTTTACTTGATGGAATCCTCCGTGTGTACACCGAAACTGTAGGACTGTCACAACACATTTTGTTACATGAAAATCCATTACCCAAAACGATTTCCCTGACCAGGGAGACATCAAGCAATCCTAACCCATGTATGAGAGCCCTACCTCTTGGCCAACAAGAGCAGTAGGCTGCAGCTTGAAAGCCACATTGAAAATTTGATTTTGTGTTCCAACTTGTATATGTTTCGAAAATACTTTATTTTGTGTTGTAAATAATCCATTCCTTGGCCAGTTATCTTGTATTGAAATAAACAATAAATATTAGCGCATTCACCAAAATAAAAGTCTGGCAACTCTTGAGGTGTGAAACGAAGCAACTTGTTCATTTTGAGATTTAGTTCGATATCAAGGCTAAAAGTGAACCCACAGCTCTGTTTCTTTTGCGACGTTAAGGTATAATGCCATCTTATACAATAGCTAGCACAACGTGCTCCGAGCTTTAAGCATAATTAGGAGAATAATATTAAAATAAATGTTACAATGGGAACAACTTGCAAGTTTGTGAACGAAATTTCACTGACACGTGATGTGCTCTACTGACTTAATCTTGTTGGCAAGACATTCAACCTTCGGGATTCTTAAAAGGGAGGAAATGTGCTTATTTTAATGTTTGTGTGACGGTGCATCATAGATACAATAATATAAACAGCCAACTGGATACAAAAATAATAGTTTTATTAATTAATTTCAATCAGCTCAACATGTTTCGGGCGATAATTTCGCCCATCTTCAGGAGCACTAGACTCTATTTACAGTTTGTGGTGTAATGCACCGACGATGCTGCCGGTTGGTGACTAGCAGGTGGATTTTTCATTGACATAAAGTCCTTTTGATCGTACTATGGCCCTGGGGTCGACTCAGCCTCTAACAGAAATGAGTACCAGGTGTATTTCTTGGAGGTAAAAGCGACCGGTGCTTAAGACTGACAACCTTACACCATCCTGTGCCCTTGTCACGAAATCTGGGAACCTTAACTTCCTGGAACCCTCTGGGCCACTCCAGACCTGTAATGGGACGGCTTTACCTTTTCCTACAAAGTAACTGTTCGTGTACAACACAATAACGTCTTATGAGTTGCAATCAAATATTTCGCTATTTTGAGAGCCAATAGTTCTACCGTAATTGCTAAATGATATTATTAGATGCTTTCCTGGATTAAAATTCGTAGAAGTTTACAGAAGTGTAAGACATTGGTACTGGGCCCCTTCTGTTTGTATTGGAGACATCTGCAGCGCCTTGCCTGCTCTATGTTTGGTTGCCTCTCATCAATATTCTAGACAGTCAATCTGTGAAATGGATCCAGTACCATCGCTTCCACTCCTCCATCGATCAGGCAAATAAGAGAAGACACACAAACACAGACAGTGAGGAATAAAGGAAACTGGCTTGCGAATGCTAAATGAAAAGAACAGAAACAGGACAAAATGTAGTGGTACTGAAAGTTATCAACAAATTTGGATTAAAGGGTAAGGCATGATTCTGGTAAAGAGGAAAATAAGAAGGAATTTTACTTGAATAAAAATACGGGGAATGCTTCCTATATTCTACCAATTTGTTGAACACATTTGGATCTATGATTACAGACACATAATATATATTAATAATGAGAAAGCATTGAATTACCGAAGGAAAAATTAATAAAAGGACGGAGATGTGTCTTTAATGTGAAGCTTCACATAGGAACCAACACTGAGGAAACAGACATTAAGGGAAGGATAATATTACACCAGATCTCAAAGAAATAGAGTTCTTTCAACACTCAATTTGCAGAGTATGCGCCCAAACGAATTTCATGCATCATCGTTTTCCTCAAGAGATGAGGAATTTCCAGGTGAGACAAGCGAATCTCTGTTTCTGGAGGAGAAATCTGGTTCAAGGAGTTAGTATTTTATTTAGTTAGTTATCTACTCAGAAAATATGACATAGTTTCACTTTACAAACTTGTGCGCCATTTTTGCCACCGATTTAAACATCTCGTTAGTTTCACATACAGTCCCCTATGCATTGTGTTATGTAAAATTAGCTTTTACATAGCCCTGAAATTCACGTGAAAGGAAATTAGACCTAAACCATCATTCGCAGGAAACAATATTATCTAGCCTTCGGTTGTTTCTCTTCGTTACAGTGAATCTTGGGAGGTGCGAACTTGTCACGCCAGTGATGAAACTGCCGTCTTGTTGAATGTGACGCCGCATACTTTGGTGAACTGATACTGTGCTTGCTTCTTCAGGGTAGCCCAAAAAGAGTGGTGGCAGCGTTGCAGTGGTGCACGCTGCTTCTGCCTTCAGGGTGGCCCAAGAAAAGTGGATTTTTCTATAACTATTCTGAAGACGGAGAGTACAAGCTCCTCGAAAATGCTGGTACCTATTTACAACTCTACAAGAAATGAAATCCCACAAGACGAACATCTTCAATTTCAAATTGTATTCCGTATTGCATTTCTCCAAAGTTAGGAATTTGTGTAACTTCCGAATATGTGTTGTGGAAGGCAAAACATTAAGTTCTTTAGAGGCTTATACTTGTGTTAATTAACAAATGACGTTCGAACAGAAGGGAAGCCTAATTTTTCACATATGCATATGCACACACACACACACACACACACAATTTTGAAACATTATTAATCTCAATTTGGTAATAAATGCAAATCATTTTGTCAGAATATTAATATCTTCAACAGACATAATGTTAAGAAATAACGCTGTGTGCTCTGTAAATTACGTACCTGACACTCTACGAAGTAACGAATAATTCGAAATATTTCACTGACTTTTCTACAACAAAACCCATACGTTACGAAAATGTAGGTATTATATTATAAACTATATCATGAACAACTCCTCTTTAAATATTCTTCACTCATTAATCCTAAATATAATTCTTCTTCAGTGTTAAAGTCCACGTATCTGAGATCCGAAAAAACCAATAAACCTTTCTGGCCACAGGGATATGGTGGCTCAGGAACGTAACGTGCCTTAATGACAGATACGTTAATACATAATTTATTGCTGTCCTTAAATTTCGAAATCAAGAAACAGAAAAGTTAGCAAGACGCTATATTCTAGATTTGTCTGTCGAAAGTCGTCCCTTCTTTGTCTAACTTCACTTTTCCAGATAGTCGGCATTCAGAAAGGCTTTGAAACGAAACAGTCTTAAGTTTCGTTTCTTTGTTCACTGCTTCACTGCACTGAAGGCATGGCACAGGGCGGGTGAGATACTGAAGTAACGATCATCCGAATATAAAAGAACCAAGTACCAGGTATGTTGTATGCTTTCTTCTGGGTAATACTCTGGCGCCTGAATTTTACACTCTATCTGTTCCATCTTCATAACTACCTGCCTACGAAGATGGAACAGAGTGTTCCGAAACGTCGGCATATAAAATTCAGACGCCGTGGAATTACCCAGAAGAAAGCACACAATATTCAGAACAAGGTAAAAGTCTGAAATCAGGTACGAGGCACTATATCAGTACTAGCTGTCGGAGATAACCGGACATAATAAGCGAAGAGATGTATTCATTATATAATTATTCGAGAGATAAAAAATTATATATATTTAATGTACAGTAATTGTGAGCACTATTTAACATATTCTTTGAAATAACCAAAACTATGACCAGAAAAATCCGACATAAACCTAAACATTGATACCATGGCACTAAGTTAGTTCTCCACTGCGCCCATTGTCATCACATCCAGGTAAATTCTTCGTAACATTGTTTGATATAGTGCGACCTCCCCCTTCATATCACTTTCAATTTACGATACAAAATCACATTATCAGATAGCCTAACCTCCCAGATGTTGTTCAATATGTCGAATAACCGGAAATATGTCAGTGCATTATTATGTGAGCCACTCTTACATTGTAGAGTTGATAATTTTCGAAGACACAGTACTCCATCTTCTTCATTCAAAACCATTATACCAAATTTAATATCTTCAGCAGCTGCAGCTTCAGATGTTAAAAATATGCAAATATTCAGTTCCTTGAGATGTAAGCCTTAAGCCACTGTTCCGTTCCAGGGCTGATACTGTAAGAAGCCACAGTACTCCAGATTCCATCAATTGGCGTGTCGGTTATCTTCTCCTTCCCCAACTCCAGAACCTCTCTTGCCTCGAGTTCAAATCCTCTGGATGCCATCAATCTATGTTTCCCGATGCCTCCATTTGCCACAGTGCCCATTTGTCAGGCTCCTCAAGAGTGGGACAAGCTTGCTTCGTTCGAATGGATTTCACTGCACCATGGCAAAGCTATCGAATCTATCTGTTATTATTGTACTGTGTGAACAAGCTCTCAAGGTGAAGAATGATTTTATTTACTGCGGAGCAGCAAATAGGACTGGTAGTTGCGCACTTCCTTCTTGTTTAGAGTTTCGTTAACAAAGAAAGTTTTGTAGTGAGTGTTTTCAATGAAGCAAAACATTCTGGTATATTTTAACCCAAATTTTTATTAAATTACCCGGACACAGTACGGTTTATAACCAAACAGTGTAACTCCTTTTTCTATACATCAATCGAAACTTTGGCAGATGCACCAGCTACTGGTCCTGGTGTCATGTAACACGTACTACTATAATATAAATAATTAAATGAGAGGAGGTATTATTTTGTAAATGGCTGAGAATATTTTCCCACTGACAGGAATTTCACTAATGTTAGCAACATTCCTTTCCTAAGACCGTACTAACTGTCAATTCATATGCCTTCACAACTTGCCTGAATAATTTTAATTCTCTGAAGGATAAATGTGTGCTATTTAATAGCATCTCCCTGCCATCACACGTGCCTTAATTCGTCTAAAATGTGCATAATGCAAGAATTATAAATGGCGTAGTTCATTTAGTTTAAACACAAGTAATGAGTTACGGAGAGCTGCTAAGTTAAAGCAATCCCTGTACATGCCTGGAGAGGCCCTGAATATTCCATATGGTTGAGGTTTCCAGAATTTCTGTACAATCAGCAATTAAAGTGATCTGGTTATCAGCCCTAAGCATCGACTGCCGTTATCCCCAAGAGACATTCCTGGTACTCATTTCTGTAACAGGCTGAGTCAACCCAGGTCCATGGTGCAGCCGGAAGTTATAGTCGAAGGAAAATTCCATTCACCGCATAGGGAGTCGAGCCCGCGACGTCCCGGCAAGTAGCGCATTGTTTCAACCAAATTGAACCTCCACGTACTCCAGAAGAGTAGCAAGTTAGTTATAATATTCTTAATTATAACTTTAACACGAGTTTGTCAATGACCTCTATATAACCCAGTAGAGAAGGATTATTTTTGTAAGTTGCAGTGGCCCATATCGTTACAACATTCCTCGCATTTTACGGAAGCCTAACATTACTCACCGTAATCATGACAACTCGTCACTGACCCCTACCATTACACAGGTAAATCCAGGCCACAACTTTCTTTAAGATAGAATTTAATACACGTTTTTCTACGTTTCATTCCTAGACATTCTAACTGGGGACTATAAAGACAAATCTGAAAAAGCCTATTATTGTTAAGAATTGTGTCGGTGTGCACAAGTGGGCTATTCAAGAGAAGTTTCGTCTAAATGTCCAATGGACCAGAACCCTCTCCCTTAGCTTCAATACAGATAAACAAGCAGCTTCTGAAATATACTAGATAATTATAGGTCATTCCATAACTTGCACTTTGACAATGGACAGTGTTAAAGACCCCGAGCAGCGAACACCCGTTTCGTGTTACCCAGTGGGCGGCAGCAAATTTCACCAAAACAAAGAAAGTTATGATAAGGTGGATTATCATTATTATTAATTTGTTTTTTAATTAATGAAATGGTAAAACGACCTAATGCCCAAATACAAAATCAACATTAATACACAAAATAAGGGAGAAATTGGAATTAAATTACACAAATGCCATTGAAAATTGAATGTAGACCAAGAAGGGGAAGGAGAAGGTGCGATTTACAGAATGACATTCGAGACGGCAGGCTCCATACTTACACGTCCCAAGCTTCACTCCTACACGAGTTTTGTCAGTAACTTCTTGTTGAATTGAGAATACTAAGTAACCCTCACTATAATTGTAACAGATAAATTTCACCCTAGTGAAGGTCATGAAGGCCCAGAGGGACAGTACAGATATAGCTTTACTCCTAACCTCGGCGCTAGATGGGTTTGGGGGGTCAACGCCACGCCCCAGCCGCTTTAATGCCGAGAAAGGGAAATGTTACCCGTTTTACAGGAGGCTGGTTGGGTCCCAGGGCCGGTCTGAACTGGTGCGGAAAGCCTATACTCCACCGGGATCCGATAACAGAACCAAGCAGCCCGTTGCGAACAACTATACCAATTGAGCTACCCCGGCCCAATAATAAAATTGTGGCTGTCTTGAAATATCACTAAATGGACAGTAAAAAACAGAAACTTTTTTCGAAGCGGTACTCTGTAAGGACTGTAGCAACAAATTCCACAGATCGGAATTGTGCGAATTGATCTGGGTTACATGTGTGTGGCAGAAAAAAAAAGTTCTACACAAGATTAAGAATGGGTCTTTTTATGTTCCACCTTCCGAGTAATAATCGGATCCAAAATATATAAACAACCTCTTATAATAAAAAAAACTAGATGCGCTATTTCCTCAAATTTATTTTTGGAATAAGACTTTACATGTTTCGGACAGATCCTCTGTCCATCATCAGGAGTTTTTCATTACACACACAGCAACGGTATATGTCACACACTTGTATGACATATACCGTTGCTGTGTGTACAGTGAAAAACTCCTGATGATGGACAGAGGATCTGTCCGAAACATGTAAAGTCTTATTCCAAAAATAAATTTGAAGAAATAGTGCATCTAGTTGGTTTTATTATAAGGATTTATCACGATGCACGGTCACCTGAACGTCAAAAACATAAATAACCATCAAAAGCAATTCGATATTAATGATATATTTTATTCACACAACTCTCACCAAAATGTTGCGGCCGACATTATGATGAAGTCATGGTGACGCAGTTAAGCACTTTTGTGTTTTGTGTCCTTGTATATAAACATCACCTTGCGGACAACCGGAATACCGTCCGAAACATGTTGGTCAGAATTTTGTGAATAAATGCATCACAAATGTTGAAGTGCCCCCCCCTTTTTTTTTGTTATTTCTATATTTTGGATTATGAATGGGATTTTCAAGACTTCAGGAAAACAGTTTTCGTACAGAAAATGTCAACAGATTGAAACTGCAGCTCCTCACCCCACTGCTTTCCGTTTATCGAAGGACACCTGTCCATATAATAGTCGGGTGAGACATAAAAACATCTGATACATTTCAGGAGTGTATTGGAAAGGGAGGTACGAATTCTTTCATATTATAGTTTATAGAACCTTTCAAATGAGTAAAAGAAATACAAAAACTTAAAAAAAGTCCAAGTGCAGTAGACATAAAAAGGAGACGTGGCGTGAGATCAAAGAAGTAACGCCGACACAGGGCGACATCTTGAAATTCTTTGGAAGTCTCCAGGAAAACATTTTCTATAGCTCTGCCTGTTTCCATCTGTCTATAAGTACGTCTACTTTCTTCTTCCTTTAAAGCAGCTGCAGAAGTAGAAACCTACTGCTTCATGTAGCTCTCGAGCACGCCCTTTTCCGATTTGTACGGTTTATGTTTTAAGAGGTCTAATCGAAACTGTAGACGAGAGACTACTTCGAAATAAAGTGAAATGCCAACTTGATGCAACAAGGTAATTTATTAATGTATCCTTAGCTCGACATATTTCGGGCGCATAAGCCTATCATCAGGAGCATTGGATGTTGAGTTGCAGCATATGGTTTTCTGCACCGAGTTTTTGGATGTGTGGTGGTCTTGAGAGCGCTGCTTAGGTCGTGCCTACAGTGCGGATGGTGCCGTGCTTCCCATATGCTGCAACTCAACATCCAATGCTCCTGATGATGGACGTATGCGCCCGAAACATGTCGAGCTAAGGATACACAAATAAATTACCTTGTTGCATCAAGTTGGCATTTCACTTTATTTCATGATGAAGATGCACGGTCAAACAACCCTCGAAAGACTACTTTGTTAGCCAACCGTCTATTACAATTTTTACTTAAAAGAATTATTTATTTCATTTTGAGAAATATTTCAAACATTTAACACGAATAGTATTAGAAATTTGCAAGTGTTTGCGAATATCATTGGAACACTGCAGGTCTACATTTAATGTATTCATTGCCATCAAAACATCTGATTTTAAGTAATAACTGTTCATTCAAAGGCAAACATATTTCTACTTATTATTAGATCACAATAATGGTTCTTACTACGTACATTTGAGGATCAGTTAATAATAATTGGAAACTCCTCGGCCTTTGGATAAACATTTATTTTCCTTTGACTGTTTTAGGGAAATGAAAACAGGTAATATTTCCCTACTTTGTTAATGCATAGGTAACAGTTAATTTACAACATGACATGAAGAAAGAGAAGGGGAGTAGATATATAGCTCTACAATTTCTTTAACCTCAACGCTAGACAGGAGTGGGTGGTCGACTCTACGTCCCGACCACCTTGCTACCAGGAAAGACCGGCACCTTCTGTAGAACTGGGTAGCCCAAGCGCCAATCGGAATGGGTGTGAAGAATCTAGCCTCTACCAGCTCGTAGCGATTCGCTATACCGACAAAACTATCTTGACCCATATCAACATTAAAGTCAATTGGTAAAAGATGATGCAGGGTTGACTGGCCAGTATGTATCAATTATCAAACTACTATAAGACAATTAAAAATATCGCAATTTTTATTCACATTTCATTTGGAACCTAAAATGTTATTAAGTTCGGGATCTGTGGTTCTTGCAGTGGCCTTGCTTAAAGTTCTTACTTTCTGAAATTTTCCAGCATAACAACCCAGAAAATTGTAATCATTATATTCGTTTATGTCAAGTAACGCATTGCTATCTTTTATGGAATAATTTATTTTTTTTTCAGAACAGCTGCCAATGTACTGTACAATCCAATTCTGACTGTACAATGAAATATTTAGCATTTAAAAAAATCAGAGTTTCACAACAATATACAGGGTTTCATTCGAGTTTCGATTTCCCAGAAGAGCACAGTATTTGTGAAAGTTTACATAGGAATATAAGGATAATTTAGGGATTTCTCAAGCACATGTTTGCGAAGTGTTATAGTCTTGTAGTGGCAAGAGGTAGTTATGTATGTGTTTAAGCACTGTCGAATTCTAGAAATTTACCAACGCAATTAGTAAACTGTTCTAAAAGATAGTTTTCGTATAAATCCGTACGGGTATATATATATATATATAAAATATGTAAAATAAAAATTTTTTTTTAAATCGAAATCTCGCTGCACACATTTTTCTGTTATTCTTTTTTTTTCCTCCCTTACTTAGCAGTCCTGCTTTCGGTGTCTGCTTGTAATGTAATTTGAGGATCTCACAACGCCTCTTTCACATTGGGACGCATTTAGTTACAGATACAAGAATTCCACTTACAGGAACTTAAGTCAAACATTAATACCTTCCCAGCAGACATCAGGCTTCTATAAATATAATTTTAGAGTACTAGTGTGTTTGATACTTTAAATTGGTTGCATATATGTACATATACATATATAATATATATATATATATATTTGACAATTATGGGTGAGGAGAGGGGGTGTATAGAGTCTTGGTGGGGAAACCGGAGGGAAAGAGACCACTGGGGAGACCTAGGCGTAGATGGGTGGATAATATTAGGATGGATCTCCAGGAGGTGGGATGT
>Ga0123352_10014952_pt1 | contig 12363 bp, 8 predicted proteins | sample TergutLab28metaG_FD_89700 | JGI IMG/M metagenome (GOLD analysis project Ga0123352, IMG submission 89700) | Labiotermes labralis P1 segment gut microbial communities from Petit-Saut dam, French Guiana - Lab288 P1 | ecosystem: Host-associated > Arthropoda: Insects > Digestive system > Gut ... | reverse complement strand
TGTATGTAGTTCCCCCACATTGCCATTGATTTTGTTTTTGTACTAGATATGGTCATTTTATATTTTCTTGCTATAAGGTTCAAGTGGTGTGCCATTGTTTGTAAATCATCTTCTGATGTAGCCGTTAAAATCTGGTCGTCTGCATTATTTATAGATTTTAAAACATCAAATACAATTTGTCCTTGTATACTGTGAAATGTTTTTCATAATCTATAAATATTTGGGTTTACAAATTATATTCCTTTCGTTTTTCATGAATAATTGAAGTAAAAAATTTGCATCTGTGCATGAACGTCCCATTCGGAATCCATTTTGTATTTCTGACAGAAACTGTTCTGAGTAACGTAGCAGTTTTTATTAAGGACTTTAGAGGATGTCTTATAGCAGGTGTCAAGAATACTAATTCCTGTGTACTCATTAGGGTCTTTTCTCTCATCTTTCTTAAATACTGGGATTACAGCGGAATTTCTCCATTCATTCGGTTTACAATTTTTTTGTTTATACATGATTTAAAAATTGTAGTAATCTCAGTTTGAACTGTTCTGGGGCGTACTTGTATAACTCTGAATTAATGTTATCTATTCCTGAGCTTTATCATTTTTCGCTAATTTTAAGGCTTTTTCTAATTCATTTGATATTATTAAAGTATCTATGTGAACTCCAAATTTTAATACTTGTTTTTTTCTTTAATTTTACATTACAAAAGTCCCATTATTAAGTTCGAATAATCGTATCCTCGGGATGTTAAATAAACAGCCAATTTTTCAAATAAGTTCCAAATTTATCAGTTACTTTGATACTGTACTCTTGCGATGTGCTCGGTACCTCATATACTTATGCAATATAATAATAATAATAATAAACGAATGTGTAATATGTAACCTAAAACATTCATTAATTACTGTACAATAATACGTAATTATACATTAGTACTCTATTTTAAAGCTATGTCCACAAAATAGTAAGTTCTCTTCGTGTTAATCTTAAGTATATTGGACCGTGCATCATTGTGGTAGTTGAAGAATAAGAGACCAACTTGATGTCACTAGTTATTATGTTTCATTTCAATTCTTCTATGTTCAACATGTTTCGGACATTAATACATCCATCATCAGGAACCTGCGACTTATCTATCGTATCACCACTCCAACACACATCGAAACAAGAACACACGACCAATGTGGTAATAGAATAGATAAGTCGCAGGCTCCTGATGATGGATGTATTAATGTCCGAAACATGTTGAACATAGAAGAAGTGAAATGAAACATAATAATTAGTGACATCAAGTTGGCCTCTTATTCTTCAGCTATCTCTTCGTGTTGTTTTCCTTTTTTATGTATTTATTTTCTTGCATTAAACGAAATAGCCCACATACCAGCATTGTATAGAAAATACAGATGATACAGATGGCTGGGGTGATGTAGTGTAGACTCATTCCAGCTACTGAAAATAGTAAGATATATTTTAATTGCAGTTTATAGATGTTAAATAAATACAAACTAGTAGTGCAAAACATGACGTAGTCCTGAACTACGCTTTTGGAAACATGTCTTATACGGAAGTATGACTCTTCTGGCTTTTTCGTGAGATTTTTTTGCGAAATCATAAGGTAATGTGAGGTAATGTGAGGTAATGTGAGGTAATGTGAGGTAATGTGAGGTAATGTGAGGTAATGTGAGGTAATGCTTTTCGTATTTTACATCTATGTAAAATTTGCAATTAAGTCAGACATAACACAAGAATTTCATGTTTATAGAGAAGTTGCATAACAGCCTGACACTTAAGACGACAGAATTGTATACACATCGTAGGTGTATACTACTCCTGTACCAATAATTATTATGCCGCGCAGCTTCGGATAAAAGTAAGCTATAGAGAATGATGGTTCGTCTTCATGTCTCTCACCTTTATAGTATTACTAAGTGGCAACTTTTGTTTCTAGACTGTGACGTACCTGAATAACCTACAATTTGTTATGCAAGTCAGGAAAACCAGTTGTTATAATTTTAGTAATTTTCTCCTTAATAAATGAAAATTTCTTGTCTCGTAATTTGTAGTTTCACACGTTTGATAGGAGATTAAAAAATAATTGGCGTCCGTAAACTTTACGATACCCATGTTACCTTCAGCGTACCATAAAGATGGAGGAAGCAGGTTCGTCTGGAAATTACGTAACCTCTTAGGAGACTACGTAACGTCATAACTAAGAAAAGACAAATTGCCAACACTGTAAACATTAAGCTTCAAGTATGGTTTCGAATTACTCTTGTTAATATCAATTCTTTACTGATTTAAATCAGTTTTAATGAGTCTAGGAAGATAGTATTGATGAAAACACAAACATAACATACCATGGCTCAGAGCTAGTGCTGGCACATACATTACTATAGGGATGTAGAAGAGCATTCCAATTGTACATAGTACTGAAGCCATAACACGAACGCTTCTGTTGAAACGAAGCTGTAAATACTGGAAAAAAAAGTATTTTATGATATAAGGCAAATCAGCTGGACAAAATATAAAGAGACGGCTTATTTAAATTTCAGAAATTTTATTAGGCTAACTAAAGTGTAAATATGCGTGTCGCCTGTTTCTATAATAAATTATAAGGCTACACTTACTTTATGGCTGCTGATTGAAATAATGTGGTTGTAGTTTCACTTTTTCCATTATTTATTACATGAGTACCGTCAATACACAACATATGCAAAAACCAGATTATTAGTACAACTGGGTTATATCTGGCGACATGTTTTGGCCGTTAACCGGTCATCCTCAGGCCAACAAGGAATAGTATTATTAAAGTACTGTACCTTAATAATACTATTTCTTGTTGGCCTGAGGATGGCCGATTAACGGCCGAAACATGGGGCAAGATATAACACATTTGTACTGATACATCTGGTTTTTACATACGGTGTGTTTTGAAGGCACTTAATACGATAAATAATTGACGGTACACAACGGGATGGCTCCCTTCAAATTCAGTTTTTCCCTTTATATGATTTATAAATTTGCAGAACTTTTTTTGTCGCCTTAAAGTAAAGCTTAATTTGTCATGTGCACACCATGGATGCATACGTTAAGTGAAGTATACGTCCCGACGTTCTTAAACAGGGTAATATTTCCAGTAATTCAGCAGTTTTCTCCGAAACGTCGGCATATATCGACAAAATTAGACGACCCCTTATTTCTGAAGCCCCTTGTCTTTATAGTCACTGCAGTGAGACTAAAAATCCTCCCTTATCCTTGGCAGTCCGTCTGTGTTGCCCTGGTTTAAGAGCTGATGAACCAGTGAACAGAATTTCATGAAATCTGATTACAAAAAGTTCAAATTAACTACATCAGAACGCTATCATGTTGTTCAAATCGGAGAGAGGTCAAGTAGGGTTTAATACAATGACTTCTGTACCTCTCCGAATTTATCGCGAGCTGCAATCCTTGAACATTTATCGGAGCGAAAATTGTTTCGAAAAGATGCTGTGAAGAAAAATAACGCACGTGATATCCACACGGGTTTCTGTGCAAATCTGGACGATTTGCGCGAACGTTAGAGAGAAGTGATTTAGTGCCCCTGAATTTTTTGCTTTTTTTTCAGAATTCATACGTACAAAATTCAAATTTGGTCTTCGGAACCCACAGAATGATCAGTTGTGTTTGTCATTGGTAATGAATAATTCAAGTTTACTGTCATATATATTTAAAAGTGGAAAATTATGTACAGTTATATGCATTTATGTAATTACAACAATACTTATCGTCATGCAGCTACAGCCGCTCATTTATTATATATTTTTTATATCTTCCGAATTCCACAATGTATATTAACAATTACTCAGGCTATGAAGTCTCTAGTGCTTATGCAGAGACTGTGTGTTTATCAGAGTATGACTTTGACTGACCTCATATACGGAAGTAATCTGAAGCTCGTAGAATACAGGCAGATACAAATAGTTGTTCAAAACGCCAACAACTGGAGCACAAAAGCAGCCTAACCAGTACAGTGTGCCGTACGTGTACACCTCCGACGGATCTCCCATGACTGTAACGCCGGATACCAGGCTGAAAAACACACAAATTATTGCTGGCTCTTTTTTACGGTGTTTATGTTCGTGTTACTTCCACTCTTCTTGAAATTTTACATGTATTCATAAAACTTTATCGCCCTGCTCTCGATTGAAACATATAGGTGTACATGGAATATCATAACAAAACATTGCGGCTTCACACAACGACGCAGGTTTTAATATTCGGAGTCCACAGACGTTCTTGACAATAAAATTGCCGGTTTAAAAATTTTTCTGTAAAACACTCAGGGAAAAGTTTGACTTCTGCGTTCATTCAGGTAGAGTGAAAAAGCAGCAAATAATTCTAATTGGATTTTCCTGATGTAAAACCAAAGTTTCAAACAATCTCCATTTTTTAAAATTAACCTGTGACGAAATGATTCCTTCATAATTCTTGGACGTATATCAGTATCATCTGTAGCGGTAATCCCATGGAAGAGGATATTTTATAAGGTGATAGTTACTAAGATAGTAAGGAAATCACCCGCTTTGTATGGAGCCCGAATGTTTCTTAATGTGTTCGAAATATTCTGCAGTGTACGTCCAGGACTTCTAAGTTACCTATTTCCTGCCGATTGCCTAATAAAAATTCTTTAATAATTTCTGTTCTCTCTCAGGCTTTGTACCTTTATCACTCTTCTGATTTATTCACCTTAAGAATACTCGACTAGGAGTAACAATCATGAATATCCTCCACTCTCTTTTTAATTTTTGTCTTGCATATCCTGATATTTTCATCGGAACTCAATTTTCGAACATCCGTTTTCTGCCCCTGATGTGAAAGACCAATATGTTATATCTACGTGTGATACGTAATATGCCCTTTTTCATTGTTTTGTACGTTATCGATATTACGTAGACTGAAATCTACATAAGAATCAGAATCGTCCTTTATATGTATATATATATATATTTTTTTTTTTTGAGGTGTGCAATCCTCGTTGTGTGTTTAAACTATAAGGTGAGGTAAATTCAGTCAAAAACACACCTATGAATATATGGCTAAATGATGGTGTTTATTAGCAATAGAAAACTACACGTTTCGGCCTATATAATATGCATATTATATATAACTCTTACAGCAAGAAAGTTTTCAAAACCTGATGATGGCCGCTATAGGCCGAAACGTGTAGTTTTCTATTGCTAATAAACACCATCATTTAGCCATATATTCATAGGTGTGTTTTCGACTGAATTTACCTCACCTTATATATATATATATATAGGCAGGCCTTCTTTTCATATTTATCAAGATCTGTCACCACACAGATTTTCGGAATCGTCTATTGACTTTGCTGCTAGATTTTTACCCGACAGTTTTTGCAAGTACGTCTTTTTGTTATTTATGGTGTAATCGTTTTCAGAGATAGAAACGTAAATTTGCCTGTAGCTTCAAGAATGTTATATCAATTTTTACATAAACCGGTCAGTTTGTTCAGACTTTGTAGAGGTGTTATGAACTAGATGCCATAAAACTGTACGACTGTTTCTTCACAAAATACCGCCTTTAGACAATGTCCTTCTTCCAGCACGAAATATATTTTTCAGCGAAAACCTAAAACCATTCCTTTGCTTTCCGTGAAAGCAGAAGTTGAATGTATAAATATAGCTCTGTTTCTTCCAAGTGACGTTTCTAAATGGAGGTGACTGTATCAGCTTCACGTCCCGGCTAATTTACTTTGAAATAAAAGCCACTGGCAACAATTGAATTGGAGAATTGTTGAATTCCAGAGCCAGTTTAAATGCTTTGGAATAAAGTCTTGTTTCCCCAACCTCATTCTAAGCACGATCCCTCGAGTATCCGTCTCGTAAACTGGAATTACGCAGTAACTTAGGGTCATATTTAGTCGAAAGTCAAATAATTTATTCTGTCGAATTTTATTTTATCACCCAAAATAATTTACCCTTTTAATTCAAATTTCTGAATGATTATTTACAGGCACTCTCTTGCGAAATTAGTCGTATGTAATTACACTGCCACCGTTACGACACTACAATTTTGTCAGTTGATTCCGTAATAGAAAAAGAAATGTCTGTACTTTATGGAATTATCCAGTTAGTGGGTCTTTAACTTGGCAAATAACGTTACAAAGAATCAGAAATACTATTACATTTCTTGTCATATGTTATCAACACAACGTGAAACTCACCTGGCCACAAGTGACACTGCTACCGGCAGCGTGCTCATTGACTTTCCCGCCAGGAGATACTCCTGAGGAGAGTCTTCTTTCTTGCCCCAGAATCCAAAGTATACTCCAATCAGCGTGGACAGTACTAACATCAAAATGAAGAGCAAAATATCCAGCCAGCCAAATAGAAGCCCAGTGGTGTATCCAGTAGTATCCGTTGTTAAATTCATCGTTACGCTGCAAAAATGCCACGAGTCTTATTTTCATAATTGCATAGCTTCTAGCAAAATCATTATTTGGTCATATGCAGAGCATCCGTAATTAATTATTCTCTGAATTCTGAACGAAATACTAAGAAAAATATTTTGTAATTCGTTTGTATACATACAAAGGACCACTTTGTTTTCAACTGTTTTTTAATGAAAGAAAAGTTAGTCTGAGGACTAATCCCAGTACTCAACACAGCACCACTAATTATATCGGTAATGGCGGTGGTGTCTAATTTATTTTTGAGCTTATACACATTACTTGCACTCAGTAAAGAAACTCGCATTTCGACTGTGGTGAAAATTTGTAGCGTCCGCGTTGAACCGAAACTCAAAATTGCGACGAGACTAATTGTGAAATTTTTTAAGAACGTAACGATCACATTTTGCGAAAGATCGACTAATATCAACGTATTTTTCATTAAATAATGGATTCGCAACGGGGAATTTGAAAGGTCTCTGTACATCATACCTGCTGTGATATTCACGGCCCTTACTCAACAATTGTGGGCCGGGTAGCTCAGTCGGTATAGCGCCTGACTACGGGCTGGACGGGCCGGGATCGAATCCCAGTGGGGACGAGATTTTCTGCCCGTCCAGACCGGCCCTGGGGCCTACCCAGCCTCCTTTAAAATGAGTACCGGGTCTTTCCCGGGGATAAAGTGCGGCCGGGGCATACTGCTGACCACTCACCCCCTTCTAGTGCCGCGGTCACAGAAGAGTAGAGCTATACATCTACCCACCCTCTGGGCTACACCGGGCCTGTAACGGGATCACTTTACCTTTACTCAATAATTACAGGGCTTCGTTCTGCAAAGTGATTAGTGGGCAGTGGTGAATTTTCGCTTTCACTTGCAAGTGACATCAATAGAGGTAAGATTTTCAGAAGAACAGCCAAGTACGCCTTTCTTCACCACAAAACGAATGAAGGAATTTTGGATGAGTTGAACCCAGAAGAGGTTAACGAGAAACTAAGAAGATACAAATCAAATTGGCTGCGACATGTAACATGAATTAACAACAACGACAACAACAAAAACTGGCCACGACATGTCACATGACTGAACAAAATCTTGCTACGACATGTAACATGAATGAGCAACTACAACTTGCCACGACATGTGACATGATTGAAAAACAACAGGGTGTTAAAAATAATGCTGATTTATAGAGAAATGTACGAAGTGGACTTGGAAGACCTTTGAAGAGACTATTAGACGAGGCCGACGCAGGTCTATCAAGGCCTGATTGGTGACGGGCGATCATGGTGGTGACTTGAAAGTGGTCAGTGGCACTGGAAGCGTTGTGTATTATCTGCTGTTGATTTGTCTTTCGTCAGAAAAGGGAATTTTCCCGCTAGAAGCCGTAGGTCTACAGAAACAAAGCCACAACCCCAAATCTGCTCGATTTACATTCAATTCCAGGTGCCGTGTTATGAGAAAAACTCTTGGCATTGAATCGGTAGGTTTATGCTTGCAGTGGTTTACTTTATGCAGTCTGTCCATCGTCCCATAATAAAAATATAAATATTAGGGTTACAGTTTCGAGTGCCACTCAGCGGATGGACACATGTCCCAGTTTTATTTGTAGAAAAGGAACCAATAAGGATGTGATACTACACGCACCGTAGAAATCTTCTGTTGCCCTATATCTTCAGGGTAGTGTGAGAGACAGTGCACGGCACCATGAAGAACAAGGCTCAGAACGGAGGGCGATAAAGAGAACGAGAAAGAGAAATAGAAGACTTCTGGAATGCTGGCTGTCTCCCCGAATTACGAAAGGCTGATAATGTAGGTCTTATTTCTTATCTTAACACCATTACACTCAAAACACAAAGAGGGATATATCTTGTTTCTTAATGTGTCTTACAAACGGAAACCTTTGACGTCAAGAAGAAGTACATTCCAGTAAAGTTAATTATCACAAAGCAAAATGAGATTCGAGGTTACCATGAAGCTGAGGATGTAGGTTGCAAACTTTTGTTTTGTGACATCTTGTAGTTTTACACATACTTATCAAATTCTCCTTGTAACATATTGCCTCTTCCTTTACTGGTGCAACAGTGAATATGGAATCAGCACACTCTTTCGAAACACGTACCTACTGATAATAATCTAACAACAGGGAAAAATGTTCATCCGAAACGTCGGCTACACGTTGTTACTTAACAATCCGCAATCTAGAAGGAAGTGACTGAAGAAGAAGAACCAACTAGATGGTACTTATTATTTTATTGCACTTCTTATAGGCTCAACATGATTTGGGCAGTACTATGCCCATCATCAGGAGCTCACAACTATAATGTAGATTACCATATTGGTCGTCTCGTTCTTGGATTGCTGTAGGTTGGGAGTTAGGTGCTGGTAGGCTGGTGTAGTGTCAGGGCTGCAGGTTATAGCACATGCTATAACCTGCAACCCGAACACTACTCCAGGCTACCCGCACCTAACCTTCAACCTACAGCAAACCAAAAACGAAACGACCAATGTGGTAATCAACATTATAGTCGCGAGCTCCTGATGATGGGCTTAGTATTGGCCGAAACAAGTTGGGCCTCTAAGAAGTACAATAAAATAATAAGTACCATCTAGTTGGTTCTTATTCTTCAGCTATCACAATGATGCACGGTCCAGCACACATCAAAAACTAGAAGGAAGTCTTTAGCTGATACTTGAATAATACGTCGTGACGACTGACTTATGTCTCTGAAGGCATTTTATTCGCTAATATGAATATTGTCTATTTTTCACGGCAAAGTAGCATAAAGACAATAAGAGTTCAGAAAACAAATTATTTTTTGAGGGACTAGAAAAATGTTGCGCCCATTGCATTTAGATATTACGAAGCGTAGGCTTCATTAAAAATTTATGTTGATCGAGAGAAAATATGTAGAATTTATAATGGAGTGCATACCAAGTGACTGATGCGTAATTAGCCTTAATGGTAATTCGTTATGGACACTTGTTAGTCTACACGTAATTGTTAGAAAGGTAAAGATTAGGTAAAATGGAAATTTTAAGCTCTTGTGACCGTGCATCGTGAACGCAGGGTGAAGAGAGAGAAGCCAACAAGATGCAACTAATCTTATGTTTGTTATCAAACTTCCATTTCAACATGTTTCGGGCATCATTATGTCAATCTTCAGGAGAACAGTACTGTATACTACCGCATGTGGTGTTCTGCACTGGTTGTGCTGGCTGTGGTTGTGTGGAGCTGGGTCGCAAGCTGTGTGCACTCTGTGAAATTTACTTTTCGACACACCACACGCGGTAGTACACAGTCTTGTTCTCCTGAAGATGGGCACAGTGATGCCCGAAACATGTTGAGATAGAAGTTTGATAATAAACATCAGATTAGTTGCGTCTTGTTAGTTTCTCTATTTTCACCCTAGGTAAAGTGGGTTTTATAAGTTCAAAAGGCTTGACGTTTATGATACGCAGACAAGTTTTGCTCCATATAGTCACTATAAATAGAACGAACAAGGATTTGAACATCCTGTATTTAAAATGAAAGACTAAAATTTGCCTACTGAAAGACGTGTTAAGTAGTGCGATGTGCAACGTCAGCACAGTAACATGTTTACAAAGTGGCAGCTGTCTCACAGAAGGCAATATGCATTCACAAATTCGAAAAGAAAACATAATTTGATCATCCATTTTTACCTTCCAAACCGTAAAACATGATCTTTGAATTAATGTAACTATCTCAATGCTGTAACGCGTTTAGAGCATTCCTTTTCGTGTTCAATAATTCATCGCTTCTGATTATTTTGAGTAATCCCAGGAATTCTAAGCAACTTTCGCTTTGGCTGAGATTCACAAAAGACTGCAAAGAATATACATTCGCACTAGGTTATAACGGCATGAAAGGGACCGTATAAATTGTGTCGTTATGAATGAGTGTTGCTGCAAGCGGGGTGTGTGGTAAAAGTGAGTGAAAAATATTTCAAGACAAAATGCAGGTGTGCAGGCTTTATTACTTAATGTTAACGCTACGATATATTTCTAATTTCAATTACAATTAGAATTTAGAAATAATTAAATTTAATTTTTGTAATTGTAAATTTACATGCAGGTTTACACTAAAAATATATTGACTCAAAATTAAAATTTAGAACGAAAAAATTATCATGAGAAGAGGACCGCTTACTGGTTCACTGTCATTTCTGCTTTCTTAAACCACTTACGCAGCGCCTCATCGACTTCATTTCGTTCAGGCTTTCGAAATTGTTGTATTCTCGACCCGTTTCTCCAAACGCACTAATCATTCTGGTTATGTTTTTTGCAAATCTTTTGGACCGTAGAATATATACGAGACTGAATTCTCGACGCACGTCAGCTTTATCTTTTCCATTGGCAGTTTGTCGTGTCACTTTATCTTATCTTCAACGCTCAAAACCTTCCTTTTATTCGTGACCGTAGCCATTTTTTCACATTACAAGATCCCTGCTAACTGCAGGAAACGTACAGGACAACTTTACGCACAAAGTGAATTACCTTTAGTATTGTCATTTTCGTGCATGCAATTTACGTAGCTACCTGAAGGCGTAAAAGGCTTGCTTTTTCAAGAATGAGTAGATGGTAGAATTTTCAAAATAGCCTGGTTCTTGGAAAATCACTTTGGGAGCGATGACTGGCAATGTCGTTATATCCGAGGTAATGCTGTTTTTTTTTATTTCGTACTAAGGAAGGAAAAAAAAAACAAGTGTCTTATGGGGAAATTGTTGGTACCACTGAAGGTCTGACGCTATAACTGAGGTTTTGCACAAACCGAGGTCGTTTTAACCGAGTTCAAGCGTATTTTACAAGATGCTAAAATCACAGCCTAGGAGCATATTTTTTTTTTTGCGATGAAACCACATAGAGAATATTAGGAACGTGGGCCAGTTTTGGTCAGTTCACCTGGTTTTGTTTTGTATGACACCGACACAGATGCAAATGTATTTAACCCGACATTATGCAGCACAGACAGTTAACACTAAAGTTTACAGGGTTTCATTATCTATAGGACACATATCAACAGACCGACGACAGGAAATTTGTCTGTATGAGAGATGCTTAGCTTAAATTGCTCGCGAAGAATGCCCCAACACTGACAGATAACTGGATCGGCTAGATACCTCTTTCAATTTTTTACACCTGAAGCAATTATATCAAGGGGAAGAAGAGGAGGAGAATAGAAATTTCAATAAAATTACACTGGTAAATCGAGAATAGTGACGTCTTGATTCTGCATACAAAGTTTATAATCTGAACTTAATTAAGTCCACAGTTTAGCGGTTGAAACTTGTTGCAGAAAAATTACCTGTGTGTGTGTGTCTCCAATCTTTACTGATATTCCACTCTGTGGGACCACAACGGAACACTGCTTGACACTGGACTACTTCATCTACAATGTGACGATTATGTGCATAGAATAGAAGCCTAGAAAGATAAGATGCTTCTATTATTTTCAATGTCATTCCCTGTATTAAAGGGGTACTTGTTGGTACTCAAGTTATGCAGTGTTTATCCTCAGATCCACACGTGCTGTAAAACTTCTTACTGCCGGAAACTATAAACATATTTTTAACGCCTCATGCTGACATATCATTTGAGACATGTGTTACTTTCTACACTTGAATGACATATCTAAAGATAAATGCAGAGACCTGGTCTGGAATAACAACCACAGCGATTAGGGTACATGTTGGACAAGCGGGCAGTCGTGCTACGATTCAGGGTAGAGGCAAGCGATTTGTCGCTGTTTCTAATTATACAAGCTGTTATAGACTCCTCAATTGAGGAGCTACTTGAATGAAAAAAGTAGCGGCTCCAGGTCTAGAAAACAGAGATTAACGGCTGGGGGGACCCGTTGCGCTGACCACGTGACACCCCTCTATCCGCAAAAGTTGGCACT
>Ga0123352_10014948_pt1 | contig 12366 bp, 7 predicted proteins | sample TergutLab28metaG_FD_89700 | JGI IMG/M metagenome (GOLD analysis project Ga0123352, IMG submission 89700) | Labiotermes labralis P1 segment gut microbial communities from Petit-Saut dam, French Guiana - Lab288 P1 | ecosystem: Host-associated > Arthropoda: Insects > Digestive system > Gut ... | reverse complement strand
GCTGAGTGGACCCCGTTCCAGACCCACTACTACTCAGAAAATCTGGTAGCGCCGGGGATCGAACCCGGGACCTCTGTATCTGTAGCCAGAAACTCTGACCACTAGACCACAGAGGAGGTCCGTTGTCTAAAAATGCATAGATTAAAATATGCATAAACATAATTTTGCACATTGTGCATGGGTGTCAAATTTGGTTTCAGATATTAAGGGAATTCAGAGGCTGAGGGTATTTGAGGATGTGGCATTATAAATATAAACAATGTATAGTCAAGCACAGCTCAATTAATGATTTTATTAAGGTGTATTTCTTACATTGTTTCGTTCAACGGCATGTTTCGGCTCTAGTTATGAGCCATCTTCAGGTTGATTACTTTTCTTATTAAGTTAAAATATACAATTAGCAATGGTATTGTTTTTGTTACCTACGAGTTCTCGTATAACACATAAAAATTTTACCACTGATTCCACTGTGTAACAGTATTAAAATGAAGTTAGTGGAAATTAAATCTACAGAATATTAGAATTACAGGATGTTATAATCATGGAATGTGGTGGAGGTACTAAAAATTATTCTTTTTTTTACTGTGTTTATAGATTCTTCATTGATGCAGTGGTTTTTTGTTACGATGTAACATAGGTCTATATTGACTATGTATTGTTTATACACAGTGTCCCACTCGCTACCGAACCCGGCATTTCTTTAATAACTCTAACACCAATGAAGATATTGGAACGAAATTTGAACAGGATTACGTTCGTTGTGTGAGAAATGAAGAGGAATATGTCTGTAGTGCGCCTAATTGTTGCGACACGGTAAAATTATTAAAGAAACTTATTAAAGGAACTAATGCCGGGTTCGGTAGCGAGTGGGACACCCTGTATTTATAAATTCTATACAAAACAACGGGGCTGTCTCACCTGAAAGTAAGGATGTGGCTTAAGAGGGGCGAAGTAGGAAGAGAATGGAGAAAATTGCATAAGGAGGAGCTTCATGGTCTGTGCTCCAAAATGTATACTGTTCGAGTTAGCAAATCATGGGCGATGAAATGGGCGGGAGGTGTGGCACGTATGGGAGAAGGGAAAGGCACACAAGTTTTTGGTTTGGGAACCTCATTATAAGAGACCTTGTCAGACCTAGGCACAAATGGGTGGATAATATTAAAATGGAATATAAAGGAACAGAATGGGGTACGTCGACTGGATTAATTTGGCACAGGAGAGGGACATGTGTTTGAACGTTGTGAAAACGGTAATGAGCCATTGGTTTTCATAAGTTGTGGGGATTTCTTGACCAACTGAAAATGTATTAGTTCTTCAAGAAGGATTGTATTCCATGAAGTAAGCTACTGCACTGAGTTTATGTACAGTGAAAGCCTACGCGTAGCGCTAAATGTTGAACTATAGGCTACCCATACAATTTGTGCTCCATGCTTCGAATTTTTGTACCAAAACAGGTGGTTAGAAAAGAACTGAACATTGCATTAAGCCAGTATTTTTATTAACACGTTGTATTTTTTATCTTTTATGGGCGCGACATACTCAAATATAGGTTGATTGCTAGGTGCTTAAAAATACTAAGTGCGAACCTGCTAGGCCTTCTATTATTTGTGTACAGCAAGATTAGATCCATAAAGTCTCCGTCATTTTGCACTACAGCGTTCAGCGCCAGTGTCACAAACCTTACGGACACGTCAGTCACATGACTGCAGCTGCTACGTAAACAGACGAGTACTGGCACCTCCGCCGCTCTGAATGCGGGAAACATGTTCCTACACCCATACACGAATTCGCTCAATCTCCCGACTTGTAGCAACAGCCTAGGCTCGCTAACGTTACCTGCGCCTGAACCTGGATACATTGTGGAACTAATCTTTCTACAACTTTGGTTCCGAAGTAATAGTGCACAAATATCGTGAACAAATTCGATGAGACGGACAGACATCGGTTCCTCTAAATTTCTGGCAGCCATTTAGATTTTAATTTAGTTTGGACACTTGTTATTTTAAGCAATGGGTACTGGGTCTTTCCCGGGGTTAAAGCGGCCGGTTTGTGGCGCTGCCGCCCACCCCCATCTAGCGCCGAGGTTGAGGAAAGTGTAGAGCTATACCTTTAGTCCCCCTTAGGGCCTTCGTGGCCTGTTCTAAGGCGATCTTTACCTTTACCTTGTAATTTTAAGGGCTTGATTAATGCTTAAAGGAAATTTTACCTAGGTCTAGGGAAGATTCAGCCGGCCCTAGTGGCCGCGCGGTCTAAGGCGTAGGTCTGCGGCCGCTCGCCTGCTGAGATTGTGGGTTCGAATCCCACAGGGGACATGAATATTTATTGGGAGTGTTGTGTGTTGTCAGGTAGAGGTCTCTGCGTCGAACCTAGCGACTAGGGTGCGTCGTTGTTTGTGATCTATAAATCTCGTGAACGAGGAAGTCCTGGCACATTGAGGGCTGTCGCTCCAAAAGGAAGAAATGGAAGATTCAGGTGAAATGTTAGAAGAACCAGCTGGCTTAGTGTGTATTTATAAATTATTCCTACCTTCTCTAAAAATGTATGTAGGCTCTAAGTATGGAAAGGTTGTTGACAGTGATAATTACTGTGGCTGTCAACTGATGTTGCTTGCGATATGCTTGTTTGAGATTTCCATCAGTTCAGTTAGTTCCATCTATAATGTGCGAAGTAACTGGATCTACTGTAGTGTTTCTGTGATGCTGCATTACTAACGGATCGCCTACACGTGTCGAGCGATTCAGTGATGGAATTTTACTCTTCATAATTGAAAGCTGTGTGCGTACTTCGTTCTACGTGCGTGTAGAAAGGCGTGAAGGAAAGAATGCAATCTACAAGAGGGAGCGAGTCTCATATCCGTGATGGGGTAACTGAAAATAACGTGAAGGTCTCTATCTTAATATAATGGTGACGTATGAATATTTGTCTGACATATTTCCTGTTTATGGTGTCTTGAATCAAGAAGATGCTCTACAGAGATCGCTTCTAAACTTCGCGTGAAGGCTGTAATGTGCTGCCATGAAGGTTCAAGAAAACTAGAATAGACTGGATAATAATTAAATTCACCATTTGTAAAATGTATGAACAACCAACAAATGCACTCTAATTTTATGACGTATTTTTATTTATTTATAACATTCTCACAAAAATGTTTCGGTCTGCAATCCGGCTATCTTCAGGGTGATGATAAAAGAAGACAATTGTAGTTAAGTGTGTCAGAATCACTGACTAATATTAAAAATATATAATTTGATAAATTTTTAAAAAAATAATAATGTAAAATAATACAGGATAAAAGTGGCTAATTATACAATAGTGGAAGTTAAAATTATTTAGTGTTTATGGCGTGATGTATACAACAGGTATATGGTGAGTTTTTTTTTACTGATGATGATATAGCTGCTGTATACCATCATTGCACAAACACTAAGTCATTTTAACTTTCACCAGTTTATAATTAGCCAAATTATCCTATATTATTTTACATTATAATTTTAAAATTTTAAATGAGTTTATATATTTTTAATATTATGAAGTGACGGTGACACATGTAACTACAATTGTGTTCTTGTATCATCACCCTGAAGATAACCGGATTACTGGCCGAAACATGTTGGTGAGAATATTATAAATATATAAAAATACATCATAAAATGAAATTGTGTTTGTTGGTTGTTTATATATTTTACATATCGGATTAGTGCATGGAATATGGAACGTACCGAAATATTTTCACCGCCCTATTTTCTATGCTGAAATGGTGTCTCTGGAGAGCGAAAAAAAATCATGCAAGCCCTCTTACAATCTCATTTTCACCTCTACATACTTTCATTTTAGTGATCTGCACCTTTCGGATTGCTGACTCGACAGGTTGTATAGAATGGCCGTCGAGATCCCCTGACTTATTAGCCACATAGGTATTTGTGTGTGGATCTGTGAAAGAGCGTGTCTGAGAGTGCACGAGGAGAGCGCTACGGTGTTCAGGTTCTTCAGAACCTGAGAATTATAGCTTCGTCCCCGTGTTGTCGGTGGGAATGTGCGAAAATGCATGAATCATTACCGGTGTAGTACGAATGATGCCATTACTGACTGCTAAGGTGAAAAGTTCGAAAATTTCAGTAGCCTCCCCCCTCCCCCCCCCCCAGTAAAATGCCGCGACTGGGCACTTACATCATCGTCATTCTTTGGAGTTACCGGTACTGTTGAGCTCTTGTAACTTCGCCAATCGGGTATGTGATAGGACAGACAGAAGACAAAACACATACATACATAACTTTAAATCCGCCATGGTTGCACGTCTTGAGTTCAACATTTATTTCTTAAATTAAAATTTCCTAGACCCTCTCAAATTTGACAGATGAAGTGGGGCCTACGTAATTATTCTACATCGCGCGCCTTCCTTAAACAGGCTATTTTGATTGTGTCGATCAAAATATTTCATAGTTTTAAGCTCATGGTTCCGTGCATCGTAATTCAATGTTAATAAAAATCCAACCAGATGCAACAGTATGCAGATATTTATTTACTGCAAAGCCACTCTACATGTTTCGGGTGTCACAGCACCCATCATCAAGACAGTCCCGATCAGGCCACGTTGGAGGGTTGCGGTTACAGTTTTTAGTACTCCTGGTGATGGGTGCTGTGACACCCGAAACATGTAGAGTGACTTTGCAGTAAATAAATATCTGCTTACTGTTGCATCTGGTTGGATTTTTATTAACATTGATATTTCATAGTCTTATTGAGCCTGAAAGACATTTCATTATTAAAAGCCTGCAATTTTTCTTTGTCGTAGTTGATTTCAGTCCATACATTGACCTACATCAATTAACATTTACCTAAAATTACTCTTGTACTCCAATGGGTATGTCTCCCGAAGTCGCCATTTCACTTGTGTAGGTTTTATAGATAAATTATGTACATAGTTTTAATTTCTGTGACGTTCCAATTATCTTTTTTTTTGTCTCGCTAGCCTAATACTAAACTTAGAAGCTGATAGTTGTATACTTCCTTTTTTCGAATCTGTTTCCTTTATATCGTGTCCAAAACCTCTCTAGGCACATCATAATTGAAAGCCATTCTGTGCGGTCAATCCGAGTTGTTTCGAATTCCACTTTCATTCATTAACAAACACGACGTTAGATTTTAGATTCCGGCTTCATAGATAAAATGAAAAGGTACATTTGTCCCGTTCCGCGCCATGAATGTATATAAAAGACGTAGATTATGGCTTCATTCTTTTTTAACTTTTGGAGCCAGATGGTGGTGAGGAGGGTGGGTGGGCCCCAGAATCCGTCCGGGCGTTTTGGAGAACAGAAAAATCTTTTATCTCTGCCGGGATTCGAATTTCGGATCGTGAAGTCCGTAGTCTAGTTAATACACCGTCTGCTTCTGGTTGGGGTACGATATAGGAACATAGTGCCTCTGTCTTCAGGTTACAATGAAGACGGAGTTCATCGGTTCTTGTGAAGTTGGTCTACCGGTAGGTCTAACTACAGGACTGGGCCTGCACTGGGTCAAAACCCAGAAAATCTAACCTAATCTCTCACTGCCAAGAATATTTCAAATCTCACTAAAATCTTAGATAGGTTAACATATTGACACTGGCAGTAGGCTCCCAACCTCGACGTTGCATTGACATTCGGCACTAGTTAGGCTTATCTGCGTCCTAAAGAGAATGGACAAGCACAATCCGCCAAGTAGCTTATAATGGACAGGCAGCGAGCTTAGAGAATACGGCAGGGAATCCCATTTAAACCGCTACTGAGAGTTCTGCTCTTCCCAGAATGGTATTTGTGACAACAAAAGAACTGCTTACCGACGTGTTCTAGACTTCTTATTACTGTGCTCTTTGAATGCACTTGTTGTAGGCTACAAATTAGACATCCTTTGCTTAGCGCAGTACTCATTTTAAACAGATATACAATGGCAAGCTTCAGGTATTATTGTCTTGTTTACCGTAAAGTCTGTCTTCTTTTCTTTAGCGTTAACACTTCGTTTACCGTAATCGAAAGCAGTTTTAAGTGAAGACGACGGATATACCGTTAGAACAAAACGAGGGGACGGCACACAGCTGTGGACCAAGCCCAGACCTGCTGCACCTTTAGTGTGATGCTGGAAACTTCAGCAGAATTTTGGTGTGTTTGCTGGCTACATGAGATTCAACAGTCAAAACGAGGTGTGAATAAAAGTATGCATAATTGTGTGTATAACTTGGCCTGTGTGTTTCTTTATACATTGTGTGCAATAAAAATATGTTGATAATAATAGGAGAAAATTATATAAGATGCAATTCATTGTCTAGACCGAGGTGTCTCTATTTTTACCTTATTTTTACGAAGTGATTATTAATGAAATTTATGTCTTCATAAACAAAGAACTCATAACATTTCAAAATTAATCCGTTGCCCTATCTCGGCTTGATTAGGGAAACGGGTTTAAGAGGCTCGTTTTAAATGTCTCTGCGGGAAACCTAACTTAGCCACAGGAACCACTGCAAGACTTTCTTTTGGTTCTTGGGGTGGTTATTGAATCATGCTTCTTCAGCTGAAATAGTCAACATCGAACAGTTTGAACATTATAAGGGACTTAGCGGAAGCGAAGCGTACGAAATGGTTGTTGCTAATTCAGGTACTGCACCATCAAGACATGGTATGGCCTACGTCGGCGTGTCGGTCTGTATTTCGCAGTACACCACTGCAAATTCGCCATGAAATTAGGTATATGTTCGACGGTTATTTTTAATAGTTCTCCATAGTTTTCTCCATAATGGATTGGCCTAATCAGAAAATTGTGCTCGTTTACTTTTGACCTACAAGGTTTGATGTTTTCGTGGCTGTGAAAATCGGTACCCTGATCTTTGGCCTATGACACCGTATATTCTGATAGGTGGTTACCAACGCTTCAGGGTAATGTATTGTCTTCATATTCAGTTTAGAATTTCTGCCCTTACACTTGAAGGTGCCTGCAGATTTATTTAAATATTTTGTACAAAATTAAATTGAAATTAAAATACAGCATTTTTCGTGCATCGCTGATCTATATTAATAATTGTCCAACGAGATGCAACGCAAAGCAGTCTATTTATTATTCTGCAAGTTCACTCTACATTTGTCGGGTGTCAACCACTCCCATCATCAGGAGTACACAAAACTGTAACTACAGCGTCCGGTAGCTATAGTGACAGTTTTGTGTACTCCTCATGATGAGTGTGGTCGACACCTGACAAATGTAGAGTGAACTTGCAGAATAATAAATAGACTGCTTTGCGTTGCATCTCGTTGGACAATTATTAATATAAAATATATGCAGTTTTATGGCGCAATAATTATGTTTGTGCTTTTGTTGTGCTATAGATACTTACTGTATGTACATAATAGCTAAGTTATCATAAGTTACACGAATTACCATCTTCAAATACAAAATTATGTGGGTCCATTAATTTTGTTTGTTATTAATTAATATCCATTTAGTTAGGCGACAAGCGTACCCTTTATTATTAATATAATACAGACATATATATATGGACACTATTTTAAGAAAGTGACAAAACCAATTAAGGAATTGCATCCAAATAAATAAAAACGTTCTAAGTATCTTACCATTTATGTTGGCGTTTACTAAATTACTGCTAATTACTGTAACTGAAGATGGCTTTCATCGGGTATTATGTATATTGTAAGTATTATTTGTAAGATATACAACTTTAGAATTCTGTTTAAATAAAAGTCATAATTTTGAAAGGAATTGGGCAAGTTAAAGGAAGAAAATTATTGATAACAAAGTAATTGAATAACGAAAATAATTTGATTATTTATGATGTAAGTAATAGCATTTTATACGTATAATAATAACGTAGGTCTACATGTTAAACTACAAAACTTTTAATGTAGTTGTAAGACAGTTACGACCTACATTTAAAACAAATAGTTTTTAAAACTGAATTTAGCTTTTTTTAAGCGGACTAAATTTGTTTCCTTTTTGCTGTGCTGCGACTAGCAACTGGCAATATATTTTAGTCAGAAATTTTTAGTGTCCTAATTAGAGATTCGTCGAAACAAAACTTGTTATTAAACTCCATATTCTGTGAACTATAAGCCCAGAATATTGGCCTAGGCTGGTTTGTTTATTCGTGAATTCAAAATACTGTGAAGAAAGTATTCATCTCACGTCTGTATTTTATTTTGTTAAGTTTAGACACACTTAAACTCAACTGTGAACGAAGACACTCAGTGATTAATGAACTATCAGTCTAATGAGATAATAAGAGAACTAATTATTTTTATAATTATTATTATTGGAACAGTATATTTTGTAACAAATTAGAACCACCAAACCACTTTTTACAGAGAACCCCCAAGTTTCTCACAAGTTTCGGCCCTTTATTTTTATAAAATTTCTACTTTTTCAACCATCAGGCGAATACAGTTTGTTCAAGGACACTTGTTGTTTATCACTACAATTATTTTCACAAGCCTAAAGATGACCCGGTCGGGTATAAACATGTAGAAACTTTATACAAAACAATCAATTGGTTTTGTGACAGAGTAGTTGTGTTAGACTGTAGATCTCTGTTATATCGACACTAATGACGAGTCGATTTAATGACGTAGGTTTAATTTTAATTTCTGGTGGCCTATGTAGAAGTGGGCCTGTGGGACATAAATTGTCAAGTTACAGTTTTATACAAACAGCCCATGTGGTCTGTATGTGTGACCAATAAGGCTTACGTAAGCTGATGATTTGGTTCGTCAACCAAAATGCGTGTAATTGCCCGTCCGTACTCTGCGGGATAGACTAGAGTGATTAGCCTTGAAATAATTGCTTTCTGCTGGCAGTAAATCAATATCAAGGCTTAGATGTAGGCTTATGGAAAATTACACGGAACCCAAGTGAAAAAATGGGCCTATATATGGGATAGTGTAGGTAGCAGCAGGACACACCAAATCCTGTGCCACTGAATAGTAGGGACTGGTTCATTAACATTTCAAGGTACAGGTAGCGCCTTAACGGCCTTTTAGGCGAGTTAGCAAAAATTGTGCAATGCGATTAATACATTTCCTAGTGTACGTCTTTCCATCCGTCCGTTCGCATGGAACAACTCGGCTACCACTGGACGGATTTATAGAGAATTTTGTGTACTGAATTTTTATTAAAATCTGTTAAAAAATAAAAGTTTGGTTAAAATCAGACAAAAATAACAGGCATTTACCTGAAGATCTACATACATACATTTATGGTGTAGGTGTTTATGTTGGAGACATAATGGAACATGATTTAACCTAGAGACTATAAGCAAGTGAACGCGCCAAAAATATTACATCTTGCTTATATTTCCTGACTTGTCATGTTATTATTCAGAGCGAACAAATTTTTTAAATCTATAATACAATGGAGATTATGGTTACGGAAAGTATATTGAGCACGAGATGCATGTTTATTTACTGGACAATCTTTATTCTAAATACTCCCCCCCCCCCCTGCGATGCACATTCATCCTGTCGGGTACTGTCGATAAGCACACACAAATGCATTTAGCCTGCCTCTCTTGGCGTTATCCAATAATAAAAAAAAAATAATTGCGAAGTCTCGATACATTTTAGTAATATTCTTCAGTGTGAATCTTAATGAAAATGATGCCATAGGTTACGGAATTGTTAACACGTGAAGAGCCGGGCGGATGCGGAAAAGTAGCGAAGCGATTGTTCTTCGAAAACACACAAAAAATCGGTCGTGGTGGGTGACCTTGGCATTCCGTAATTCGGCATTAATAAATTGAGCGGTGGTGGGGGTGGGGGATAGAGACGTATTGAAATGAAGGACGCTGTCGTTTACTGAAAGTATCTAGTGTCGTTGGTAGAGGGATCAAATGTTGAAATGTTGAAACGGAACATTGGTAGAAAGGTCCTGACGGGGAAAAGTGAAATACCAGGAGAAAAGCTGTCTCCTTGCCAGTTTGTCCACCATAAATCTCATATGGACTGGCGTGGGATCGAACCCGGGTCTCCAGGTTGATACGTTGATGACAAACTGTGGCTTCAGTTTGTCCAGCCTGACGTCAGGTAGTCATTCTTATTGGGTAGGTTTTTGGTGGCCACAGAATGGTACTGAAAAGCATGTCTTTGTCCGAACTGAAGCTTGGTCTTTGTCAGACATTTACCCACCCTGCTAATTGCTTAAGCCTATAGTGTGCCAAGGATATTTATGTCTATGCGATGTCCGAACGGAAACAAATTATACCTCCGATATTAGGGGAAAGAGTTAAAAACAGCACAAGTCCAAAAATTTGGATTTTTCATGAAGAAGAAGATATATTGTGGTACTCTTAGTTATGACACCGTGTAGTCTGGTAGGTTGGTAACAGCGCTGGAAGGAACGTATTGCCTGCATGCGGGAGCTACCTGACCACTTGGTATCATGACGCACATGATGAAAATAATGAAATGAGTTTAGAAACTCAAACTGCAGAGGCTTAGCTTGTATCAGTGCGTAATGTTTGCAGCTGATGACGTATAAGTGCTGTTTATCTTTTCATAATTAACTTTGGGAAAGGAGCACTTAGCATGGGGAAAAAATCAAAATAAGCAAATTCATACCCAGCCTACAACAGGCATAAAAAAATAACGTTTCATTGCTTGGCCACGAACCAAGAACATGAGGCAGCCTGATAGGCTATGTAGTGAAAAAATCATTTGTCTTTGTGCGGCCAGTTTTTTTTTTTTTTTTTCGTTTAGGATGTTAGAAACTACCATATCGGCTGGAAGGGTAATCCACACGTGTTTTCATAACCTTCAGGGATTTCCTCCGATAATTACTTCTATTGATTACACACATTACGTAACTCTCTCTCCCTGCCTTGTGTCACCCAATGCCTGCTCGAAATGTTTCCTACAGCCAATCAAAACCACGCTCTCCGGATCAGCTTTGTCAACAACCCCCCCTCCAAGCAGACAGTCATAATACGGAGCTAGCGCCAACGACGAGCAAATTGATTAGTTACCGGCAGCACTATTGGTCTGTTCATTTGTACCACGCATGCTCATTGGTTGTTCGCGAAACGTTTATGACTTTCATCTTGGTATTAGTCGTGGAGACGGGAGCGGGCGTAGGGGAAGTGGGTTTTGTTGAAGTGAGTGATAGGGGAGTTTTGGGTTCATTATCTAAGTGACTGTTATGTGGAGGGTTTGTAATTGAGTTGGTGTAGCGGTTGCTCGCAGTCTGACAGTGCTTACGGGTTGGGGCGGTCAGAATGATGGATCGGACAGGTTGTCAACACCACTCAGAGGAAGTGCCAGCAGCTACAAGACCACGCGGTGTCTACAGCATCGATCAGATACTCGGTACTTCTAGGACTCCTGGCGAAGAGGGTCATCTGCATCAGTCAAAAGACGGTAAGTTGTAATATTGACGGCAGTCATGTTGGATATTTCGAATCCTGTGATTTTCTTGTTACACTGCTACCAACCCCTCCACCTATGTTTTTATTATCTCCGCAACAAAGACTGTTAAGCAGAAAACCAAAATTCGTGTAGCAAACATTCATATAGCTTATCAAACCAGTACAAAATTTCAACCTTGGCTTGTAATTCTTGGAGCAGATATACAAGTTTGCAGCTGTAATTAGACGTACTTAATGGGAGAATCGGCCGGGTGGCCATTCTATACTTCACCGATCATCGCCTTCAAATGATTTTTTTTTTATTGGCGAGTTGTCGCTTGTTGCCACAAATAAGACACAATTAAATGTGGAATAAATTATAGGACTAGTGTGTTTCAACACCGTAACCGCTACATTTCATTTCGGTTTTACTTGTTCTGTCAGTTAAAGTACGATGGACAATATATCTACGTATTTTACATAACTACAGGGCCGGAAATACTTAAACGACATCGTTCAATAAAACTGGCGAGCTTTACTATGCATTATTGATCCTTTCGACCAATTAAATTCGTTAAAAGACGGGTTAATAAGTAACTGACGCGTGTTTAGTGATGTCTTACGGTTATTTGGAAGTTTAAAAGTTGTTTATTTGTTCCCGAAAAATAGGCCACGTTATCTTTGGATATAAACGTAAAATGCAGAAGATTTGTTGTTGCATGATGTAACACTGATGTCAGGCAGTCCATTTCTTTTCAGAACGCGTCCTGTCGTGCAATAGATAGATATAAAGAAGTTATCAGTCTTTAGCTGAGAGAAATGACGTGATAAAACTGGCTTTTTGAAACCCTTATCACTTAGACCCTCCTTGTATGGTGTAAACTAACGGCTTATGTAGAGATCATAATGCCTGTATGGTGTAAACTAACGGCTTATGTAGAGATCATAATGCCTGTATGGTGTAAACTAACGGCTTATGTAGAGATCATAAT
>Ga0123352_10014947_pt1 | contig 12366 bp, 8 predicted proteins | sample TergutLab28metaG_FD_89700 | JGI IMG/M metagenome (GOLD analysis project Ga0123352, IMG submission 89700) | Labiotermes labralis P1 segment gut microbial communities from Petit-Saut dam, French Guiana - Lab288 P1 | ecosystem: Host-associated > Arthropoda: Insects > Digestive system > Gut ... | reverse complement strand
CGGCTAACGAGTGACCCTGCTAACGAATTTTTCGGCTAACGAAGATTTTTTTTCGCTGTTTTTCGGACTCGGCTAACGAATGTTTTAGTGGATGCGCGCGCTAACATAAAGCAGCAAACATGATCGGTCGGGCCATTCCAGGAGCTTATCTTTTCCGTCTGTATGTGTGTTTTCGGCTAACGAATGTGATTCCGGAACGAATTATCTTCGTTAGCCGAGGTATCGCTGATCTTCACCTGCAATCCTTTGCAAGCCGAAGCGCGTTAAGAGCTTGAATCCAATGAAAGTAGCCACACACAAAGTTTGAATTTGTCGTATGAAGAGATTAAAACTTGGCGGGGCAATACTGCGCAGCTTGGTTCGGGCAATACTGCGCAGCTTGGTTCGGGCAATACTGCGCAGCTTGGTTCGGGCAATACTGCGCAGCTTGGTTCGGGCAATACTGCGCTGCTTGGTTCGGGCAATACTGCCTAGGACAGTTTTACGCTGCATTATAATGCATATGATTTGGCAGAGGCTAAGAGTATTAAGCATATTTTAACAATCTTCAACACAACTAGGCGAAGACTGGTTGGCTTTGTTTCTCAGAAGAAATACAAGAATTATACTAAGGAAACCACAAGGTACAGCATCCATGTAATCAGTTTTTTTTTCAGTCACGATGTAATGTAGAAATACATCGTCACTCTAGTGACGTCATGGAGAAACACAAGCTCGTTCAAAGAAAAAATTTTACTGCAAACGAAGCACAAAAATGTACTATTTAGAACCTGGTAAAATTTGAGGGCCCTAAGACCAGAAACAGACTGGTGCAGCTATTTCTTGGGAACGATGGAAGAATATAAGAGCTGTGTAGAGTAAGTATGTCTGGTAATTTCTAGCAAATATTTTTATCTATCTAAGAACGCGGATTTCTCTGCAGTTTGGAGAGAGAGTTGTCCTGTTGGAGCTATTGATTGTTACTCAAAAAAAAGTGGACTAATAAAGAATTATTTTCCTCTGGCTTCAGCGTTTTAAGAAATGCGTCGCACCATAAAGTCACTAGGTGGTACATCAGGTGAACGTGGTAGCCAAAGACCACGACCAATTACGCGGCCAATGCAATTCTCTCGCAGTGCTTTGAAACATACCTACGCATACCGGTCGAGTGTAACTCTACCAGGAGATTTCCGCCATATCATCGCCTTTGCTATAGGTGATGCATTTCTCAGTGAACCATTCAGCGCTGTCACAAAATGCCCTGGGTCAGGTACTCTATTGAACAGCGTGTGTGTCTAATGCAACTATATGTCAAATGTGTAGAAACTTTCAGTGCCAGTTTCCAGGAGAACAAGTTGCAAATAAACAAAACGACTTGTGACTTTTGTCGGAAAGTTTAAACGATAAAGTGTAACAAACAAAACCCCCACATTTTGGAAAAACCAAGAATCAATATCCCTGCGAATTTTCAACAATTTCCGGGGAAGAATTTCAGAGTGTTAACAACAACCACAACAAGTTCCGCAGGTAAACCGGATGCATTCGGTGCGGGCGGAGGGTAACATTTTCAGCGTTGATGAGATTTATTAGAATTTCTAATGGTTATCACTGCGATACTTCGTGCACGTCCTTCACCGACTGTTACACCTTTCGACACTCGGCATGCGAAGCAAATCCCTCAGTGTCCAGCCGACGCTTCTCGTTCAAGCAGGAAATGGCCCATCCCGTATAACATAAGGAAGATTTGTGAACGGTTTGTTATCCTCCTCTTGTGCTACAATATGAAGTGTTCTACGAAATTATGCCCCATACAATACGTAGGTGTAACAAGCGGCATCGTTTAATTTACCCTCTAACTGCTACGCCATGAATATTTATGGCTAGCAAAGACCGCGGTATATCGAATCGCCCTGGATATTCCTGTAATTCATGCGGATATGTTTTTTATGGCGTCTCTGCGACCAGGGATAAATCTCAAATTCTCTGCTAAATTTCGATCCAACATTTGGTGTCTTTGATTGCGTGTTTGATACGGTAGCTCTCGCAGATTATGTGGGCGGGCGCAAGTTTTCTGTGCAATAATGCTGCCGTGCTCTGAGACACGATACATGGGACACCCTTTGCATGTACTTTTCTTCTAGGCCTGGAGAATCAATGGACTAAGACATGCTGAATGACTGACATATCCTTAAAGTATTGTGATCAAGTGTACGTGTTTTTTGTTGGTCCGGTGGTTTCCAATGGGTGTCACCGTATTACAGGTAAAATCCCATTGTATAAATGAAGCACCGTTAACGTGGCTCTATATTTCTGTGTTTAGTACTAGTAGCGAAGTTTATTACTTTGTTAATGTTTAGATGTAGGTTTTTATGCCTGGAAGGTATCAGAGTTTGGGGGTAGGTAGATTAATAAGGCCTAATTGCGCAATGTATTGTTATGTTGCTGTAATTATATGCCAGTGGTGGCAAGAGCAAATGCACCAAATTTTGCCTCAAATTTGATTACACGACACATCACGTTGGTATGTAATGAAGCTCAAGAACTCGATCGCTATATTGTGGTATTGTTACCTGGACCGTGGGCTCCTTTATATCTGTTTGTAACCGAGAATGCATTGTGTATGTATATTATTAAGTATTCTGAAACACTGTCGAAACTTGAAAGATTTGAGCTACTGACTGCGGCTACTATGAAGATACTATTTTCAGTAATGCAACTTAGTTTGGTAGAAATTTACCAAAGTTTCCGAGAAACCAGTTTTCTCAATCCCCAGGGTGGAAGAGAGAACAAAGTTCGCATATTTTGATGTTTTACTGACCGTGCATCTCAGTATAATCTTAATAATTAACCAACTTAATGCACAAAACCTTGTTTTATAATAAGATTATTATATGCATCTACATGTTTTGAGCACTATGTGTTCATCATCAGGAGGTCAAAATTGTATTGTACAGCATCTGGTATCATCCCACCTGTAGGTGGCCGTCCCGTGCACAGGTGAGTAACGTTTCTCTGAAACGTTACTCACCAGGTAACACAGAAAACGGTGTCACATCCCAGAAGACAGTGATTTTCATTCCTGAAGAAGTATTACAGTGGCAGGGAGAGGAGAACCATAGGAACCAAGAAAGGTCTATAGTTAGGTTTTGAAGTTTCAAGTATTCTGGAAGGACGCCGCCTTGTCGTTTGCTTCATGTTTATTTACGTCTAGTGACTCAGAAATTCCACTTTCTAGATTATGTTTCTACACAGGTTTAACACCCCACCCACAAAAGAGAAACATGTTGAAAATGAAATACTTTCGAGATGGCTGTCCGCTAGTTTGTTAATGAAGGCTTTCAACTGTCAGGTCATACCATTTATTGAGAAAGGGCGTCGTGATTGTACGGACGATGCAAATTGTTGTGTAAGGTGGCAATACTGATGTGTCAGTTTCCGCGAAATTTGCCCATCGGAAGTGAGGAAAACGCTAAATAATATTAAGGTAGCTAATATTCCAGCCCATATTTAAATTCGGTGCTTCGAGAATACAAAGGGGCAATAGTAGTAATCGTATCATGTGTGAAATATATCATCAGCATGTTTCTGGGTGTTAGTCTTCTCATGTGAAAAGCTGTTGCTCTATTTAGTGTGGGGGAGTAGAGTTGGTGTTGAAGATATTGAGAATGAAATAAGAGGAATTGGAGCGGTGGCGGTGTCGGCGTCATACTCGATGGTTTAGTGCTCAGATGTTAAACAGCAGATTACAACATCGCCTGGAGAAAGCAGAGCAGAGAATGGGAAATCAAATTATACGGTATGAAGCAGTAATGTAAAAAATGCGGTCCCCGGTCGGCATGCAGCTATTCAACATTGCAATGCTACCCACGAACTAATTTCAGAAACACTTAAATGTATGAAATTAGTGTAATCATTATTTTTATCTGCATTCATACAGAAATGTTACTCAAATACGTTATATTATTGGTAATACAACATAGATTTCGTACCATGCATTAAACATAAGTGCAATCTCACATAAATATAACTATCACGCTGTAAATGAAATTATTTATGAAGAGAGAATAGCAAGTATTTATTGGGTAAAATTATTTTCAACTTGTGTAAGATTAATTCAAAACGTCTAAGATTATTGACAGTTTGCTGCCACAATATTGGCACAGCTGGGGAAACCTATTATCAACCATGACACAAGTACATCTAGGTATTATTTATAATGTGGCCCACAAACAATGTTCTTTTGACTTGGTCCTCATACCCAAAAGGTTGCGCACCACTGATCTAAAGAAACGTTCTTACAAAATTGAGTGCAAATTACCAAAATGGGAACCCAACCCAAATATATTTTGCTACATTTAGGAATCTTGCATTTGCTCATTTCAGCTGCAGTTTTGGATACTATTTATAACATATCCCAGTCAAACAAATATTTCAGCCTGATACATTTCTGAAAATTGACATTTTTTACATCAAATCTCTTTATATTAAAATCTTCATTTACCTCCTTTACTTCTGGAGTCACTGGTGGTAGTGATAAATATCGTGGCCTACTCCTCAGAAACACCAGGTATCACTTGCACTTGTCTGTCTTCATTTATCAATTACAGCACATTTGATTATGCCTTATTTAATCTAATAACAGAAGTCAAACTGTCCTATTTTTTTGGTTCCTTAACCATTAGATTTCTTTGCTGAGGTAAGTTCAGTCATTAATTCTGAATTATAATTATTAATTTCACACAAGGTCTTATTTTGAGTTGTCATTTATAACATCCTGTGTTTGACATTAATATCTTATCAGGCTCTTCATCTCATTTGTACCTTATCTAATGATATCTTATAAATGGATGTACACAGGAAGATAAAGGAGTGCATTAGGCTGTTGTCTACACAGTTATATACAGCTGATATGTCATGCATGTCAAATTCTGAATCAGTATTTAATTCTTATGTTAACACTGCTGTTTGAAGAGCGAGAGTTTTATGTAATGTAGAACAAGTACATAAAATAATCATGAGCATAGAATTTGACAATGATGACTGAGCACTTGCTTTGAGAGGCTGAGAGAATCAATTAAAAATGGCCGTGTTGTTAGTAAGCTGCCCAAATTTTACACCAGTTACCTCCTGAATAGAATAATAAAAATTTTCATATGCTTGAGACAAAACATGAATGATTATTACAAATGTTTTCAACCCCTTTGCCTGATGACCCTCAAACAGTGACCATGACCAACACCAGCTGCTGTCCACTGTACATGGGCAACAGAAAAAACTTGCTTCATTGCATGATGCAATTTAACTAATCTGCAACCTTGGCTTTTAGCATTACACACTTCATTGAATAGATCAGGTTTTTGAGTGATATAATGGAAGTAATAATTGTATCAAATTATGTCAGGTTTTTTGAAATTACACCTGTTCAGTGAAATTAAATTGCAAATTAGCAAATTTCAACAATTCTTAAAAATGTGTGTAATGCACATGGTTTCTATATTACTGTATTATGCGGAATGAGGAGCTTCTTGATTTGTATTTCTCGCCAAATGTTGTCAAGGTCATCAAATCACAGGGGACAAGCTGGATGGGGCGGGTAGTGTACATGATTGAGAATATGCATACAGGGTTTTGGTGGGGAGGCTTGTAGGAAAGGGACCACTTGGAAGACCTGGACATAGATAGGATTGTAATATAAAAATGGATCTCAAAGAAAAGGAGACAAGTGGTGAGTTCTGTTGACCAAGGTAATAAGCCATCAGCTTCCATTAAATGTAGAGAATTTCTTGAGTACTTGGAGAACTTTTACATCGTCCAGAAGGAATGTGCTGCATGGAGTTTATTATTACTGCTGTATTTCATTTAATTTTTTTGCTTGTAACATTTTACATAAATTAAATATTTGTTGTTTGCTGTCATTGCCCATGTCAAGAGAGAACTTCATGTAGTACTGGAAGTACTGGTAAATAATGTGTCATTGTTTATTAAAATCAGTCTTGTATGATTACAGAGTGTAAAGCTGTATCATTAGAAATTTGCTTCAAACAACTTATTGTAGTTTGTTATAACCTTTTGATGCAAGCGTGTTTGTATGACAGATGATATGATGGAAACGGAGAATGAATCACTTCGAGAACGAGTGGCATATTTGGAGAAGAAGGTGCTAGAACAGGGTGATGAGATTGTCTGCTTGCGCTCTACATTGGCAGATGTGTTGAGGCGCCTGAACCAGTTTGATTCTCGTGGTGGTGGTGGTGATTACATTCGATCTGGGGTTCCTGTAAGGAATGGAAATGTGGTGAGCTCCAAAGGTAAGTGACGTGAGTGAAAATTCGTTCTGTCAAATTATATGTTTGGTAGGAATGAATGGAAGCCTTATAGTTGGAAAGGGTAAGAGATCTAACAGTTAAGGTTTTTTGTCCCTGTATTATTTTATTTTGTACACATTTAAATGGTTCACATTTACATTTCATAATGTAGTTTTCACATAAAAACGTTGAGCACAAGGTCAGTGTTTAAAAAAGGAACTGTAAATTCAAAATTAATTTATTTGTACTTAATTTTCCATTGTTGTGAGCCCTTGGTCTCTCATTTTGATGAAAATATACATTTTAAGTGATCACAAAACATTTGGACCCAAGCATTGTAAGTTCATTGAAATAAAAGGTTGTAAAAGTATTTAGGTATAGTATATAGTATATTAGATATGGTACATAGATGAACAAGCAAACTAGTCTTCAGATTAGGTAATTTGAATCTACTTCTCTTGGTCTAGTGCAACAAATACAATACACACTTAAATGTACAATACTAATTTTTTTTTTTTTGTGTATCAGCCCCATCAAACATGTGTCAAAAACTAATGTTTTGGAGACTGCTGTGTTTCCATTATCAGATTCAGTGAAAATACAGTCAACTGATGTTGCATGTTCTGCAAAAACTGTGCTAAATTTCAGGCTGCTAAGATATGAATAGTTTTGTGTAAAAACCATTGCCTGTCACAAACACTTTGCTTAATGTAAGTTCATGGCTGTAACTGAAAATTTTACAGCACATTTTATGTCACACTGTACAACATGAAAAGAAAGTTATGACAGAAAATACCACCAAGGAAAGATATCATTAACAATCTGTTGTCCTTTGGATGACATCATAACTTCCCCTTCTGCTGTCAGAAGATAACATGATTTGCTGCGAGATCTGGTGACCTTGCAGTCTGGGCTTGTGGACCAAAATGACAAATCCAGCAATTAGGGTAATAGTGATTAAGGTATTCTGTTACTTGTCAGCCTACCTGCGACAGACATGCTGTTAACTCAATTGTGTCCCGTTTCCATTTAATGTACTGTAACAGTGAGAGGTACGAATGAGTGGTGTTTACCAGAGGTAAGAGTAAGCATGAAGCTGGTTAATATGAACTGATGCAGTACAGTAACTTAAAATTAAGTTGCTCATAGATGTAATGACTGAAAATTGGACATTTGGTAATACAGCACTTTTTTACTCTAAATGACCTGTGGGGTAACATCCAGAAGTCTGGCTCACTTTACACATGTATAAAATGTATACATGTAACTCCAACCAAAAGGTCACTAATAACAGAAACTTATATAAATTAGAAGTAGTCCCTCATTCTAGCTAGTGATTCCTGCATACAACTCGCATAACTGGCTGCGATGTGGAAACCTTTTAACTACGACTGGGATTTTGCTTATGATAATGGATTTGCCATCTTGGCTGAGGGCCTTAACATGGTGATAAGAATGGTTTCTGCTATAAATGATACTATGTTCTTTTGGGGTAGGAGAGAGTAGAAACATAGTTCGATTGCCTAGTGTCACACTGGCTGATGGCCTCTGTGCATTCGTTGTCTTCTATATTTTTTTTTCTGTGGCACAACAGCAAAATTGAGGATTTTAAATCATGTACAATAAGGCACACACACCTGGTAGGGCTCCTTTGAATGACTTACAGCTCATCTTAGAGGCCACTACCTACACAACACAACAAACGAGACAAACATCCATACCCTCAGCAGGATATGAACCCACTATTCCAGTAATGAAGCATCTTTAGATCTTCTGTTTAGACCTCATGACCACCAGGAATGGTGTTTTCTAATTATAGCTTAAGGAAAGTCATGGAAAACATCAATTAAAGTAACCATAGAGTGCTAGGCAAGGATTGTCATTGTGGCTTGTCCACCTTTCCACGGCATGCCGTGACTGACCTGCTCATTTCAGTCACTTTCAGCATAGGCTTCAGAAGACTGTGGTCAAATCTGGGTTGGAACTAATGCCTTCCAAGTTGCCAAAATAGTGGGTTCCCTGTACCGTGTAACTTTGAGTCACAACCTTCAGTTAGTGCTTTGATGTGGTCATCAAAAAGTGGAAGCTTCACATCCTTGCGAATTTACCTTTTACCAGTGTACCGAGGTGTATTAATTACAATCATGTCTGATACCTTGCAGCTTGACCTGGAGAAAGATCCCATGTCTACCTACCACCCTTCATCCTCTGTTGTTCAACCTGATCATGCTAGAGCACATCTGTTCTGTGTCTGTGTTCTGGGACTTCAAGCTCAGCTGATTTTAAAACCTTCTTGTTTAACAAAACTATTTAGGTGTAGCCATATTTATGTCAGTTTGTTAGTGAGTTTGTCCATTTAACTTTATGTTTCTGGTGAGTACCTTGATATTACGGATCTTGTTCAGATGAACCATTTAGTTGCTATGTTCACATCTTGTCTTCGGTTGATGTATTTGTCTGTCCTACATACATTTTTCCAAAATATGGACACCTGGTAGGAAGATACATTGTATTGGCATGGATGTAAATAATTATATATATCAGTGATATAAGGTCATTTCTCATTATCAACCAGATGATGGAGACAGAGGAAGTATCTGAAATGTTGAGTTTTAGTACATCTTTATTGTGGCTGATCACAAAAATATTGGCAAATTTTAGTGTATTTATTCAACACAGGTAAAAGTAAAGGTAAATTTCACCCAAGAGCAGACCACGAAGGCCTAGAAGGGGAGTAGAGGTATAGCTGTACTCTTTCTTTAACCTTGACGCTAAGTGGGGGTGGGTGGTTAACACCACGTCCCAGCCACTTTATCCTCGGGAAAGTCCCAGTACCCATGGTACCCAGTGTATAGGAGGTCGGGTGGGCCCGAGGGCCAGTCTGGATGGGTGGGGAAAATCTTGTCCCCACCGGGACTCAATACCCTGACCACCCAGCCCATAGCAAGTTGCTATACCGACTATGCTATCCCAGTGGACATTTATTCAATTCAAGTCTATTCTAATCTATTCTATTCTTTATTCAAAGCAACCAGCCAAACATGTGACTCTAGACATGTCAAGCATAAACATAATACTATTAATAATATCAACATCTTACATCAGCACAAATACAACAATAAAATACAATATAATAATATAAAATGCCACAGCATAATATAATAAAGTAATGTTGCTAATTATAACTGACTTTCTCCTGCATGTCATCTAATCAGTTCAACAAAAATTCATCTACTGAATAAAATGCTTGATTCATCAGAAAAGATTTTAATTTTCTTTTAAAAGGTTTATGCTTATTCAAGTTTTTTATATTGACAGGCACCTTATTATATAATCAAATTCCCATGTTAATAAATTTTTTAAAGAGATTTGTATTACACAGAAAAACATGTAAATATCTTTTTTTTTCTCTTGCATCATAATCATGTACATGTACATTCTGCTTCAGCAAGAATTTATAATTCTTAATAAAACATATCACTTCAGGTACATATACAGAAGTCACTGTAGTATCTGATAATCCTTAAATAGTTGTCTACAAGATTTCCAGTACCAACACCACATATCATCCCAATAACCCTCATCTGTAGCTTAAATATGGGTACACTTTCATTATCTGCCCCCCCAAAATTATACCATATCTTACTTGTGATTGAAATTTAGAATGACAAATACTTATCATACAAGAACACATAATTTCTTAAATATGGTAAGATACTTTTCTCAATTATAAACTTAATGAACGTACATGAGCATTCCATTTCAAATTTTCTGTAATAAGAATACCATGAAAGTTTGATTCTGATTTGTTAGCAACCATTTTTCTAAAAGTGATTTTAGGTCTTATAGAAAATCTGTTTTGTGTGACATGACACTTACTGTTTTTCCAGAATTTGTCATAACGTTATTTTTTTTTAAGCCAATATTCTAACTTCTTCACAACCTCATTTTCCTTATGCTGTTAAACATTTTTATCTCTTTCATTGATTAATAAGTTAGTATTGTTCACAAACAAAACCAGCTCTGTCTCCTTCACATTTGAAGGAAGGTCATTTATATATATTAAAAACAGAAGAGATCCCAGTACCGACACCTGTGACATTCAGTGTTTTAGAACCTTGTAAGAGGAAAAATATTTATACTTTCTAGAGTTCATGTGACCACAGATGCTCATAATCTAGGTATTTATCTGTTTATAAATGAAATGTTCTTGTTTGCAGTGGTAAATCAGAGTAATCGTGTTGGTGCAGGAAAAGACTCCTCTGGAAGTGCTTCCCGTCTACGCCCGACATCATACCAGCAGCAGGCTGGGACAACAGATGGCACACTTAAAGACTGTCTCCGGAGGACAGTAAGTTGTGCCTCATCTTCACTCCCACAAAGGTACATTTTGTAATTTATTTATTATTCTCAAACTCAGTATAATAGGTAATATGGCACTTTTATTGAAAATACTTGAATTCTGCCTTATATAGAAAATCTGCTAATCCATAGTAACCTGAAAATGAGATTTTACCTTGAATCCAAAACCTGTCAGGTAAGAAAATGAACAGAAATTAATGAATGAGTTTGAGGCAACAGATTTTCATTTCACAGCAGGTTTGCAAGAAGTTGCCTGTTGCAGTTTGAGAATTATCAGCATATACATGAAAATGAATCAAACATATATAGGACCCGTCTACTTATGTTGGACATTCTTGGGTGACATCATCACATTGTGTATTTCTATATAAGGTGCTAATTATCTGACCAAACACAACACATAGATCTAGTACAACAGTCTTTTATCATACACTACAATATTTTTTTTGGCTGTCCAAATCAGCCACATCAGGCAGATATTAGATACACAAAAACAAATACAAAGGGAGAGAGGCATCTCTTTACAATGTTATGAATTACAACAGTATTTAATAATAAGGTTAATACTATGGACACTGTGAAGAGTGGCTTCTCTCCATTTACATATTTCTTTTTGTGTATTATCAGACATCCACCTGATGACAGCTGATCTAGACAGCCAAAACATGTTGTAGTGAGTAATAATAGACTAATGTACTTGACCTACATGTTGTGTTTGGTCAGATAATTAGCACCTTAATGTTGGACATTATTGCACAGATGGTTGGGCGAGTGCTCCATTTTCTGGATGCTGTGATGTTTTGTGCCCAACTTCACTGTGCCTCATTTCTTGTTCTCTGCCATACTGAATGGAACATCCAATGCCCCTTGACAACCACTGCCTTTGAGACACAGGTGTTCCATACATAGTATAAATTTTCCCATGAATTTTGATTGGACGAATGACCCTTGGCACTAAGGAGTTGATTGACAGCTTTCTGGCCCCATGTTGATGGCTTGTGCACCACAAAAACTAGCACTTAACCTTGCCATTTCATTGGTATCAGCTCTTGTGTTGCACAGTGTACAGTGGTCTACTAATATGTCATGCATACAGACACGTGATCATCCTTTGACCAGTTACATTCACTAGCAGTGCTGCACATTTCTTTTTAACACCCCTCATGTAATAATGATCCATGATATAAACAATGATATGTGAGCTTTGAATTGAAGTCTAATGGTGTGAAAACAATGCAAGTTCAATGCATGGTCATTATGTGACATCACTCACCAAAGAATATTGTCATGTTGCAACAGTTCCCACCGCAGGGAGAACAAGAATACTGACAGTGATTTTCAGCCATAATCACATTAAGTGATTCACAGGCTTTAAAAACTGCACATTTCTGTCACAAAATGTGGGTTATTAATTACATTGTGTAGGATGTTAAATCAAATTTTTTTTTTAATTCTGTATAATTTTCTTTAGTACCTAATAGAGACATTAACGTTTACGCCATAGGCCTCCAACCTTTTCATGGCACAGGGCCACACCAGTTATTGTGCGCTGGTTCCTGGGCCGCACGTGGCAATATAGTTAAGTGGTATACTTTACTTACTCCATGAGGCAGACTCCTTCAGAAGCTAACCGGTTCTCGGCTAGTCAAGACAAGTTTATACCTAACCGCCTGAATTGTGATATTTTTAGGGTATATACGTAATTTTCAAACACGGCTGT
>Ga0123352_10014941_pt1 | contig 12367 bp, 3 predicted proteins | sample TergutLab28metaG_FD_89700 | JGI IMG/M metagenome (GOLD analysis project Ga0123352, IMG submission 89700) | Labiotermes labralis P1 segment gut microbial communities from Petit-Saut dam, French Guiana - Lab288 P1 | ecosystem: Host-associated > Arthropoda: Insects > Digestive system > Gut ... | reverse complement strand
TAATAATAATAATAATAATAATCACCACGATAATGACGAGTGCAAATACTGTTTATTTAATAGCAGTAAGTAATAATCTTTTGTACAACGGTTAGAGCGCATGTTTTCGCTGCAGGGCGTCAGGCCTGTCTTGTCAGTGTTTTTGCTCCTTATGGCCGGGGTCTCGGAATCGGTTCTGGGCAATTTCATATTTAAATAACTTTTTGTCAGCCACTGAATTTACAATTGCTGGAAGAACTGACGTTGTAGGTGGAGAAAAACCAATTCAATGCCCCCCCCCCCTTCAGCGCGTCTCAGTCCACTGTGTTTCTATTTTACGCTGTGCAAATTACGAAATGTACTCAAATGTTGTAACATTTAGGAAAATGAATGCCGCATTCTGCAGCTACGTTCACCTAAATTCGGCCTGCGAAACAGAATATGTGAAATGTATACTGAGTTGCAAACCAACACAACATACTATACAACTATAGAAGACTGTACACTGTTATTGGTAAGGTCTGTTGTTTTATTGCCCTGTCTTATTGCATGCTGTGTACACGAAAATTTAAAACGCGTCAACGTCTCGTTTAATGTTGGATTTACTTCGCTGAAAGTGGCAACTTAGAAAGAAACAGTGTGGGACGTGTCATTTTCAATCCAGAGAATTAGTTAAAATACCCTATAAGATTACCGCGGTAGCACAGTGGTTAAGGTGCTGTGCTACAAATCAGAAGGTCGCTGGTTCGATCCCAGTGGATTTTTCATTGACATAAAATCCTTCCGATCGCACTATGATCCTGGGGTTGACTCAGCCTCTAACAGAAATGAGTACTAGGAATATTTCCTGGGGGTAAAGGCGGCCGGTGCGTAAGGCTGACAACCTACCACCATCCTGTGCCGTTGTCACGAAATCTGGGAACCTTTAGTTCCTGGAACCCTATGGGCCCTTCCGGGCCTGTAGCGGGACTGTTTTACCTTTACCTTTTACACTATAAGATTCCACTTGCTGCTAACGAATGCGACCTTAATGCGAGTCCGAACACTCTTCATCGAATCTGGTCACTAAAGCACATCGACCTTAAAACCGAAACGACATTTTTGTGATAACTGTAGTCGAGGACTCTCTGTACTGACATTCCTCTATGGAAATTCTGCTGACAGTATATCTGTGTTACAGGAAACGGTGATTTTCAACGTTTCGTGAATTACATACCGATGGAACTGTTGTGTATTTTCTGATGACCTAATGACCTCTCTGTCTAATTCAAGGGAAGTTTACATATCTGAGTTTTACTAGCTCCTCTGAGAAAGTTTATTTATAATATAATAAATAACCATTATGTGTGGAATTAAAATCGCGACTTTATAGGCCTGCGTGACTTCAGGCTTCCGCCTCGAAGTATATGAAGATGGGACTGATAGGTTGTCCCGAAACGTCGGTAAGGAATTACCACTACACGCTGCATAATATTGGAGAAGGGTATACTTCTCTTCGTAGGCCTGATTGTTTACCCCAAATTTTTGCTATTTAGATTTATGCTGGAAAACGTAAATAATTTACTTTGTCATGAAATATTTTACCAGTATTTAATGGAAGGAAATCGAATCGTAAATGACCGATCCAATAAGCCTTTGTAGAAGAAATCATTTCCATAATAACAAACGCAAAGTATGTGGCCGCTGGAAGAAAACGAAAAACGAAAATTGGCTGGTCGTAGATTGTGATACCAGCGCACCAGCTGCACTAATGGTATGGGGTATGGGGTAGGTTTAAATAGAACAGCAGAACGACACATTCTTCTGATCGCCCTTTGAGAAACACTCTCTGAATGGGTTAAAATAATGATTGCAGGTGATAATCGGAATGTTCAGTTACTTGTACATCTATTAAACGTTCGACGTGTTTGTGAAAGTCAGAATAAATAACGTGTAGGCTGTTTATCTCTTCACTGTGTTAATTTAGTGTCAGGAACGGCCTGGTCTCTTGTTTGACTAGGTTACAGAAATCCTGGTTGATTCATTCTGTTCCGCTGAATGAATGGCTGGCTGCTGCCTTCACAGCTAACTGTACGGCTTTTTGTTTGGTAGGATCACCCAACAGTACTTACACATTTGTCATTCCGGAAGTGGAACTTTACTTTAGGTTGCAAAATACATATACAAGAAACACACAAAAGAGCATTAAGGACACTTTAATCCCAAAAAGCACCATTAAAAAATCCGTTAAAAGCAAAACCCTCGCAAGTAACATTTAATTTATGAACGCGCACGAAGAAAGGACGAAGATATCAAAGATTTACATTGGCTGTGGTTTAAGCTTACGATAATTAAAAGAAGCGTACTTCTGCAATACAATCAACTACATTAATCTTTAAAATGCTTTTTCTGCGAATTGCTTTCTTCAGGCGCATTAAATATTAAGTTGTAATTGTACACGCCCTGTAGGTGTATTGGGGAACGGAGGTATAGCTTCACGCATTCTTAAGCTCGACACTAAATGGATGTGAGTAATCATCTTCACACCTCGGCCGCATTACCACCGGAGATAGAGCCGGCTTATCCATTGAATATGAGACTGAATGGGCTCCAGAACCAGTCTGAAGTTGCTGGAGAATAGAAAGATTGTTTATCACTGACGGGAATTAATCCAGAATTTGCCGGTCACCCAGCCCTTGACAAAGTCACTATAAAGACGTAACTATGTCGAACGCAACTAAATTCCTGTACCTTCTTATAACTCGTTCTTCCATTGTTGTCACTTGCCCGCATTGGTCAAACGAATGTCATGGTAAAAATGTGAGATAAACATAAATTAAAATGAAGTACTGATAAATGAATGTAGCAGTTTGCTTCAGTTGTTTTCACTATGGACCGTTCTTGAGAAAAGGGGTAAACTATTTTGGAGAAAATATATGGGATAGAGAGACAAGGACTTTTGATATGAATTCTGTACATTCGCCCAAGAAATGAATAAATCAGGTTATTATTTCAGGGTATTTACGGGTATTACTCAGGATATATTGGTTTTCTTTTGATTTACTTTGATGAATAATTATTTTTAAGAGTATAGAAAAAACGCGTGGGCCGGCTAGCGTAGTTAGTATAGCGACTGGCTACGGGCTGGACGGTCCGAGGATCGAATGCCGGTAAGGACGAGATTTTCCGCACCTGTCCAGACCGGCCCTGTGGCCCACCCAGCCTCCTGTACAATGGGTACCGTTTATTTCCCGGGGGTAAAGAGCGGCTGGGGCGTGAAGCTGACCCCTCACCCCCTTCTAGTGCCGTGGTCAAGAAAGAGTAGAGCTATACCCGTACTCCCCCTATGGGCCGTACGGCCTGTACAGAGCCTCAGTGCCTGTACAAGGGTGCATTTTATCTTACCTTTTTATAGAAAAAACGTAAAATTTCCACTGCGTATTTCTGACAAATTTTTCGTCTCTTTCGCAGAGAGATGCAGTCATTTGGAACGGTATTTCTCGTAAACCAAAGCAACTGTTAGTGTCTCAGAGTGTGTAATATGCGGACTCCTAGGATAGGTGCGTGGGCCGGGTAGCTCAGTCGGTATAGCGACTGAGCTACGGGCTGGACGGTCCGGGATCGAATCCCGGTGGGGAAGAGATTTTCCGCCCGTCCAGAGCGGCCCTGGGGCCCACAGTGGGTACCGGCTCTTTCACGGGGGGTAAAGTGCCGCCGGGGCGTTCTGCTGACCACTCACCCCCTTCTAGTGCCGCGGTCATGGAAGAGTAGAACTATACTTCTACCCACCCTCTGGCCACATCGGGCTTGTAACGGGAAAACTTTACCTTTTACCTAGGATACGTAATTCTGGCTGTGGTTAGTGCCAGCTTCTTGAACCGAATACATTGCCTGAATAGTCAGGCTGGAGCTCAGTACATGTCACTGTGTGGGGCAGAATTCTCTTTTCAATAAGTGATGCATATCGCCAATGATAAACGGATTTTGTGTGATATTACTTTTGACCACGCTGTTTCAGTTTCAGAACTTATTTTTTTTTCCACAAATATGGTAGCGGTTGACTTTTACTTGGGAGTAAAAATCAGTTCCTTATTTCAACTTACTGCCACAAAATTTTTCCTCAAGATACTGAGGAACGTAATAAAATGTTGTCAGAATAGTATTACAGACATTCGAATCGTGTACATCCATAGCGGTAATGGTGCACTGAACAGCTTGGTCTGAAATTATACTTCAGGGATATTGTTGGGGATTTCGGGCTTCAGCCGTGGCATTGTTAAAATCTTCGCTATTCAGGCTTGTTATGCAGCAGTGGTTGGTAGTTGTTTGATATAGTTGTTAACTGCAGTAGTGTTGACACCCGGTGGCAGACGTACAGTACACATTTACACACAAACAACAGACAGAACAACACAAAAAAACAGAATACCTTGAACGGAACGTACATAACAATAAGGATACATAAAAATAATAATACATAAGCATTACAATAAGAATACATAACATAACAATGAGAATACATAATTTACGGAATTAAACAGAAGCATACAATACATACAACCGTATATACAAAATAGAACCAAAAGTATACGAAACAATGTGATGAACGAAACAGCCATATATGCTGCAGTTCTCATAAAATCTATGGGCCTTCTAATAATGATAGACGCGCTGTTACTAAGACCTTAACTCCACTTCACTACACTCGTCGACACTTCACTTCTTCCCATTTAAACTTCACCCAATTTCACTCCACTACACTTCACTACTCTCATTTGGCTTAATGCCATTTAAAATTCCTACCGCTCCATTTCACTTCATATCACTAAACTTCACCTCAGTTCAATTCAGTGTATTTTAGACGATTTTCGCCAAACATCTGTTCCTTTCACTTCACCCCGTTTATAATTGCTTTCCTAACTCTCTCTCTAAAAATTTTAGGTTTACAAGGGAAAGTCCCTAACGCTTCTGCAGGTAGTTGGTTCTAGATTCTAATGGCCATATTTACAAAGGAATACTTCCCGACATCTGTTCTTTGCTTCTTGTAACCTAATTTTCCGAACATGATCAACCCGACTCAAATAGTAAGGCCTTCGCAACCTGTCGCGTACAGCTTTCCAAGCCCGTTCCCCAGAGTACCGACATTTCGGGACAGCCTATCCCTCCCATGTTGAAGAGTCAGGCATTCCAGGAAGGGATATGATTTTGTGCGTTCGATGGAAGAAGAATATAACAAGCAGAATTCAGTTGCAAATTCGAGGTTCAGCGTACTAGTCACCATTGAGAGCGAAAATTGCGCTGAGTAACAAAAGGTTATTTACTTATTACTTTCAAGTACGTGTCATAATCTGTGAGTCTTAACGAACTAAATAATATTAATACCGAGTTAAGTGATTGTTTCGGTATATATGTGACAGAGTAAGAACAGGGATTTTGTTACGATCCTACAAAGAAATGGTTCTACCTACATTGCTGTCAATATCGACGTGCTAAAGCGTACCTCAGCAACATGAAAGCCGAATCGAAACAGCTTAAATTCGGTTCCTAAGGGTAGGTTCATGTTGCGGAAACAGATCATATGGGCCCACTAGTGAACCAGTCGGTCAGACAAGAACTAAACGCCTCAGATTTCTTAGACAAAACAGTTTAATATCAAACGAATGAGATCTGCCACCTGGAAAGAACGAATGAGATGTTTGCTAAAACGTTTTACGAATACATGCAAAAATACAGGAGGATAAGAAGTAGATTATAGAGGAGGTTAAGTTAGCACTTACCAGTTAAACCGCTGACCAGAAACAATTTAGTCAGGCTAAGCATTATGGAATGATGATAATGCTCTAATTTTGGAAAGTGATGTTTAAAAATTTGGGTGTATAATTTCCTGTACTTTTCTAGTTTCATTCTTATGTCATTTCATTCTTATTACGGTAGATACAAAGTGTCTAATTTTATAATCTGTTGAGATTTTTTAGCCTATATTTTTTCCTTGGATAGGTGGCTGACCTCACGCAAAACCCCCAACCTGGAGGACCAGGGTTTTTATCAGGTTTGCCCCCCTAGAGAGGTTGCCTTCACCACGGCTTTGGACTCCTATCTATCAAATGTAAATAGTGTTAACTCAATAGAAGAAGAGATCCAATACAGAATAACATTTGGAAATAAAGCATATTATGCAAAGAGATTTCTCTTTAAAAGTATATTGGTCTCAAAAAAATCAAAATTGAAACTGTACTGGAGTATTAGAGACCAATAGCAACATATGGCTGTGAAGTGCCTGTCTTGAAAGAAACCACAAAAAACAAGTTAATGGTATTTGAAAGGAAAGTGTTAAGAAAGATCTTTGGTCCTACAGAAGAAAGAGATGGTACATGGGGAATCAAAACAAACGATGAATTAATAAGACATAAGAATACAATAAATCACATAAAAGCACAACGATTAAGTTGGTTTGGCCATTTACATCGAATACCGGAAGAGAGAATGGTTAAAAAAGTATATAAGTGGAAACCGATGTCAAAACGACCACAAGGGAGACCAAAGAACAGACGGGAAGATGACATAAGAAATGACAAGAAGAAATTGAAAATAAAGAATTGTATTAGCTGCATCCAGGATCGTAATAAGTGGAAATCATATAATGAGAGGGCCAAACATTCAAAGATTTAAGTTTTAGCGCCTAAAGAAGAAGAAGAAGAATTTTATAATCTTCTGACGACGGTACGTCATATTTAAGGGGCTGAGAGCAGCTTTAACTGTCAGGCACATCTGAGAATTTCTTACTATTTTAACCTGAAGATGGGAACAGACGTAGCAACCGAAAGTAGTTTTATGTATTTTTATCACTTTACAACACCAAACAGTGGACAGTGGCCACAAAACTGATTAGCTTGAAATCCTGTTGTTTACTTATGGCGTATTTAACGGCGTTCTAATAGCTCGCTTTGCGCAGTACAGCCCTTAGTGATTTGCAAACAAAGCATAGGGGAGGACGCTGAAGGAATGGACCTGGTTTAATTTCAGGTATTCGCAAGAGTTTGCCTAGAGGACTGAAAAAACACACGAAAAATGTCAGTTTATATTTGGCCCCAGATTTGAACCAGGGGACCTTCCGACTACGAAGAAAGTCTTGCTGTCCGTTGAACCAAGATGATCTGTTAAAGACGCTTTTATGACGTCGAACATATGTGGTAATCTGTGCCTCTTGTCCTTCTATAGCTATCCTAGTAGACCGATGTCAGTTCGGTCTTTCAAGATTAAATTCAGAACTGGACGAAAACAATTTGATGCAATTTTTAGGCGCATTCGCAAAACCTTAAAGCGCGATTGTTAGCTTCGTCGTGTCTGTCCGCATGGAACAACTTGTCTTACAATGGACGGATTTTCAAGACATTCGATATTGGGATATTATTAAAAAATCTGGCGACAAAATTAAAATTAATAAGAGGGTACGTAGTCAAAAACACAACTATATATGTCTAATTGAATGTTATATTCTTAATAACCAAAACCTACACGTTTCGGCCAGCAGTGGCCATCATCAGGTTATATTTCACTCGAAATAATTAAGATTGTTCTATATAATTCGCGTTATGGCGTCTTGATGAGGAGATCTCGACATCAGACCCCAGGTGGAACATAGTACCGCTATACTGTGTGTGTGTGTGTGTGTGTGTGTGTGTGGTTGAACCACTTAAATAGTACATAAAGGTATAATCATTAATATCAAACTTAGAACCGTCCTGGGGAAGCTGATGATAGACACTGCTGGTCGAAACATGTGGTTTTTTGTTTATTAAGAATATAACATCCAATTAGACACACATAGTTGCGTTTTTGACTGCATACCCTCTTATTAGTTTGCACACACACAACGGGGATGGCACACTTCAACATTAAAATGTTATTAAAATCTGATAAAAACAACGAGTGATTTACGTGAAGACCTGTGCAAATTTATGAAGATGTCACGCTGAGTTATTCTTACAATGAGAAATGTTTCATACCAATTTGTAGAAAGAGTCAAACAACATTTCACGATCAATATATTTTTTTTTAAATGAAAATCGTGCCTTTTATGAAATAGTGCGGAAAAATGTGGTAGAATTAGACAAGCCACAGATAACAATACAACACGGCACATGCTCTCTATGTGCTGGATAACTAAGCCTACATACACGCACTCAGAATATGCAATACCTACTGCTTCTCCATGGCAACAGTGGTTATGCGAACGCGCCAAATGTTACGTTGTACTGACATTGTGTTCCTTGTATTTTAATGTCTTCATTTTACTGGCTCGATGAAACGCTGTAAGCGATACAGGATATTTATAAACCTAACCGTGAAGTGTCATACTCGTGTTTCTTTCATTACGCAGCATCAAAACAGCTGCAACATTACTCCAATCCTACAGTTCTTGTTTCCTCACTCTGTGATCCAGTAGAAGCATATAGCTTTTGTACGAGTAAACTTTCATCATTGATTAGTGTCAGTTTAAAAGTACATATTATATCGAGCACCTTTGTCTAGTGTATGTCCCTCCTGTTCCTATTAGGAAGGTCGCGCATTCTTGTCTAAGTCGATTGAAGTTTTTATGCAAGTCCTGGTACACTTAATCAAATTAAGCTACAACTTTGACGTTCATAGGGCCGTGCATCGTAATATATTTCTATAGTAAAACCAACTAGATGCATCATTGTCTCAAATTTATTTAATTAGAGTAACACTCTACGTGTTTCGGACGGTCTTTCCGTCCATCATCAGGAGTTCAAAACTGTACATACAGCGACAAGCATATGCCTGTCGCTGTATGTACAGTGTTACTCCAATAAAATAAATTTGGGGCATTGATGCATCTATGTTGTTTATTGTTCGTCTTACACAACAATGTGATTTAAAGTTAAGTTATATATAATTGTATATAACTTAACTTTACATCACATTGTTGTGTAAGACGGACAATATACAACATTGTTACTTTAGCACAACGGGATGGATAACCCACAATTTAGGATTGATACATCTAGTTCCTTTTACGATAGAAATAAGCTACAACTGTTTTCACACGAATGCTTTCCAAGTCATCTTTTCCTTAACCTCCTACCAATCGACAATATAACTGCTGGTTGCTGAATGTGTCTTTACGTAAATAAACCTAAATAAACAAAACGCAGTTTTAATTAACATTAAGAAACTTCTGGCTTGATGCGCCATATTGTCTGGTACCGATGTTGCCTAGCAGCAAGCTGGTTCGATTTGGAGGATACGTACAGAATAAGGTATTTGTGGCCGAATTCGCAGGCAGTAGTTTCTCCGAAACATTGCTACCTACGTACCAAACTGCACGGCTTTATTCTCCCAGAAGTCCGTGATATTTGAATTAATGGCATTGAGACGGTCAAATATAAAAATTTAACTAAATTACTCGGCGATATGCAAATTTATTTTATTTTACAACAAATACATTGTGTCCTAATCTTTATCACAGCGTAGGTTTGTAGACCTACGTCACGGTTTATTTCGTCTTGCTGTTTGCGTCATTCAGAAAGCAAGACCAATATCAATGTTCCTTCTTCCTCACTCTTTATTGACTTTGTTTTGTTAACTGTGTAACGTGTCGTCTGTTTTGTTAACTGTTTCTGTAATATACTGTAAATACATGGTTTCATGTGAATGAACTGTACATTCGTGTTTACGTCACCTTACTTAAGTTGGGTCAACGTTAAGTGTAACTCCTTTATTCTAGGAATTATTATTGTATTAATATGTGTGTGTTGAGTGACGGAGAGGAACACAAATTGTACTTATTTATTTATTTACTTATTTTATAAAACTATATTGACTTAAGATTGCAAAGACGTGTCAGTCCTAATGCCTATGTGTGTTGTAGATGTATACATTGTTTCCCGTATTTTAAAACTCACACAGCAAGACACAGGAAGTCTTTTCCGTCAGAGATTATCAGCAATTTCCAAGTACTGTCCTGAGACCGCCCTACCCTACTTCGCTGCAGGATATCCGGATGACTTTGAAAGAGTTGCTGGCAACTTACCCGCAGTGACTTCGTGACGTTCAGTTAGATCCGTTCATATTGATTTGTAGGTCCTGGTTTACTTACAAATTCTACTTAAGATTCAAGTCTTCTAGGGTGTTACGCATTGTTGACTGATAAATATTTGCCGACTTTTGAGTGATCGTAGTGGTTTCCACTTGAGAGTTATTTGATTCCTGGACTCTGAAAATGAAGGCATTATCATCCTTCGAAACGTCAGTACTTGTTTTCAAATCGAAGAGTGTGACATCCCAGAAGACTTGAATCTTCAGCAACAGCACCCTTATGAACTCAGATTTCAAAGAGATTTCAAATTCTGAGGTCACATATCTGGAATTGTGTTTAGTGCATTCTGACCGGAAAAAGAAAATTTGGAGGGAACGGTCATTAAATAATTTAATAACTTGGGTTCCGTCTACATACGCTGAGAATTATCACAAAAGCTTTGTATAGATCGTCATTTCTCCTTTCCGATGTATGATACCTGGAGCTCTAAGTGGAGTTCACGAACAAGAAATACGAACATCCCAGAAAAGTTGAGTCTTCAGGCCCACAGTTCTGAGGACTTCGTGGCTCTCTTCCTTCAGTTCGTTAAGGTCTAGAAAGTTTATCTTTTAATACATCCGTATCTTTCTTTTATCTTCATCTGTGCCTCTATGTTTCCAGGGAAGGATTTTTAATTCATAACCATTAATAAATGTGAAAATGCATAGATGCGAGAATTATTTTTATAAATGACTCCATTCTAATGTCCAACAGCACTAAATATATTGTTTTGCTTGTTACTGGCAACTAATAAGCTATTCTGACGTCACGCAGGAAAAGCGTTGTGTAGAGAGACACCAGTTACAACTTTAGGTATTTAAGGGCTCCTATTTTGTGTAACAATTTCGTACTTCCTTGCGGCTCGGCATTTTGAGATCGTGTTGAAAAATTTTCAGTTGCTCAAAGTCCGTTATATTAGAAACATGAACAATGGTAGCCAGTTAAGTTTTAAAGTGTTTAACACGCACAGGCGGTCTCTGTTAACCTTTAGCTAGAGATGGAACTATTTATTATAAGGCACATTTCATATGTTTTATAAAATAATATTTTTGAAATTTATCCACAATGCATTTTACAATGTGTCGAGGTAGATAAGACCATGAATGACGAGGTTGGAGGAACTGGATTAAAGTAGCTGTGATCCGTTTTCTGATCATATTGTAAAATTTTTCTCAAGGGACTAAGGAAAAAGACAATAAACTCTCTCAGTGTAGATGGCTTTCGAGGCGAGAATTTAAACCGGAAGTTGCGGTATACGAATATGCTCATTTTTCAAAAGGGTATGGGTGTGATGAGGCGAATCAGGTAACTCGAAACGCGTCACAAGGCAAGAAGATCCGGGTCAAAACCCTGTGAACAGAGGTGCTTTTTTCAATGCCATTCATTTCAGCAATTTCCTAACTCGTTATTAGAAGTGCTGTCGACGCAGGTGCGTAGTGCAGTCCAATACTGTGCCATCCGGCTGCACGTGTCAACAAACTACGTGCGCGCAAATTGAAAAAACACACTCAGGAACGATGATTGGCAGGTCCGCGTATGTTGTATGCTTTATCGGCTGCCGAGGTCGGTCAATGTAATTTCATATTTCCGTGCACTTAAATTACGTCACTGATCCCTACTACATGTGTTACTAAAACACGCCCCAGTCTCTATCCGCTCAATCCTTCTGTATTCTTAAACTGTAAATATTGTGTGACCTTTGCGGCAAGGGATTTTCTGTTATCCAAAACTTGCAGACCAGCTGTGAGTTCCACACAATTTCATATTCAGCTGGTCCCGGGGTTGGGTAAGGCGGTAGGGGTGTGATGTGGACCACTCACCTTAATCGAGTGTCTAGTTTAAGAATGAGTGGAGCTATCAGTCTGCGCCCTCTGTATGCTTTCGTGGGTTGCATAAGCACAACGTTATCTTTAGGGAAAGACTTTTGCAAAATTATGACGAAAAGCATCAGGTCGGCTACCCGTGGTGATAGTGTCGATAATTATAGGGCATGGGGGCCGGGGGGGGGGGCAAAATCTACCAGAGGTATTAAGAATTTTAATTTACAAAGGACTAAAGTTAGAAACGGGGGAAATATTGGTTCGAACCATCCTTAATATACATTTTGTTATTGATATATTTGTTAACTGCAATTGGGTTGACACCCGGTGGCAGTAGTGCAGTACACATTTACACACAAACAATACATAACTTAACTTAACTCCGTGGCCTTAGTCCGCACGCGAACTATACCGACAGAGCGGCCGCCGCCGGTCGGTGAAGTTAGTGCCAACTTTTGCGGATAGAGGGGTGTCACGTGGTCAGCGCAAC
>Ga0123352_10014938_pt1 | contig 12369 bp, 8 predicted proteins | sample TergutLab28metaG_FD_89700 | JGI IMG/M metagenome (GOLD analysis project Ga0123352, IMG submission 89700) | Labiotermes labralis P1 segment gut microbial communities from Petit-Saut dam, French Guiana - Lab288 P1 | ecosystem: Host-associated > Arthropoda: Insects > Digestive system > Gut ... | reverse complement strand
CGGCGATCCCCACCGCTCAGTCTTCAAGTTTCAGACTGCCGTACTTTCCATATTATATGTGATGTTCCTGGTATGGCTGTCTTTTGTAGTGAATCTGTTGAATGTTTGCCTGGTGTGGCTTCCTGATTTGTCGTTAAACCTTTTGATACTCTACCGGTGGCTCCAATTATTGCCAGTATCACACATTTGATATTCCACATTCGGCGTATCTCTATACACAGACTCTTGTATTTATTATTATTATTATTACTATTTACGTTTTATTTTAATTTAATTTAACTGTTGTACTTTGCTTCTCTTTTGTCTTGGGCTCTCCTCTTTTAGTGACTTTGTATGTTTGTTTTCTCCTTGTAAACGTGCTGCCCGTAATTGGTCATTAGACTGTTGAGTCAGCACATATGTAGAGAATTTCATCAATATTATTTTTTAATGTACTCTGCTACAATTGGACAATGATTTTATGTAAAAATGGTATACTGCTAACTGTATCAAATCCAGCAGCCCACTTATATAACAAGAGTAATTTATTTGTAAACAAAATTTTCCCCTTGTGATTGAGGTGCATAACTTTGTAAATCCCGTAGGCCTAAAAACCGTACCGATTCCGTTAAAGACCTAGGAGTGTTTGTTAATTTGAAAGTTCATTATCGTCATGTTACACGTTTTTCAGCCTATTAAGCTGCTGGCTCTGTTTCGCACTGCAACCTGCTTCTTCTGCTGACTGTTACAGGTTACCTTCGTTAGATGTAAATTACAGTACGCCTCTATTATGTGGAATTCTGTTAGGCCTACTGATGCCAACAAGCTGGAACGTATCCAGCGGAAGTTTGCTCTTTCTTATAACAGTTTTTCTTTTCTCCAAGCCCATTATCGATAGCTATGCTACTGCAGCGCGCTATTTAAAACTGCATCCCTTACGTGAGAGGCGGCATCACCTTCATGCATCACTTTTTGTTTGTTTATCTTCTGTCATCCCATTTTGGACATGATAGGCCTACGAGTTCATACTCGGATTCTTAGACTATTCTACGTTCTATGTCGGCGCGTTCCGCAAACATTGTCCTTCACATAGATTCGCATCGGCTGCTAATATCTGCTGAAATGTCTATACAGCCAGGGACACAAACTTCACCCTTAACCACATACGTTACCTACGGTATTTTATGTATTAAATACTGTTATCAGAAGTTTATATGTATTTAACATAATTATACAAAAGTATTTTATTTACACATTTTAACTTTGATTATAATTTAATTGTACTATTTTTTCACCGTGTTGTTTTGATATCTATACTTGTCTGGTCTCAGATCTCTTTCTTTGCCTGTTTGGTGTTTCTGTATTCGTGCCAACTTTGTAACCAGTCATATCGCTGTTCGGTCAGCACGTAAATGGATAAATAATTTAACTACGCAGTTGTCTCCTGTCTGTACTAACGAACGATTATTATTATTATTATCATTATCATTATCATTATCATCATCATCACCATCTCCTTTATGCAGGGTATTTATACTCATACTCCTAAGGCAAACTATGTCCCTAGGGAATACAGTGTTGCAGCTATTCTGTTGTTACGTACATGGTGTTTAGATCGTTAGTTTCACTGTTGAATCTATTGTACTTTTACATTAGTACATTACATTAGTATGTGTGCAGTGCCCAATATGGCTGTTTTCTGGAGTTCCTTAACTTCATGTTTTCCTGGTATGTTGCCAGGAAAACATGAAGTGAAGGAACTTATTATTATTATTATTATTATTATTGAGCTGCTAATTCGGTGTGAAAATACGCAGACCTTTTTCGAAACCAGTAACTTCCATAATTTTCATTGTCATAATCCTCCAAGCCGTACTATGGACCTGGGATCGACTCAGCCTCTAACATAAATGAGTACCAGGGATATCTCTCCTTGGGTAAATACGGCCGGTAAGACCGCCTGGCCTTACCGTCTTCATGTGCTGATTGTCTAGATATTCTGGGAGCCTCAACCCCCAGGAACTCTAAGGGCCTGTCCCGGCCTGTACAGGGATTGCTTTACGTTACTTCCACAAACCAGACTGTGCTAATTTAATAAACTTTCACAGTCAGTGGTCTACGTTGACGGTAATCGGAGTGATGAAGCAACACGTGATTTATATTTTCTATCACTTGTGTTGTTCATGTTTGAGTCTCATTTTATGTACATGTGTTTATATTGCACTTTATTACTCTTTGTGTGTGACTGCGCTACAAGCCGAAAGGTCGCGGGTTCGATTCCCAATGGGGTCAATGAGATTTTTCATTGACATAATCCTTCCGACCGCACTATGACCCTGGGGTTGACTCAGCCTCTAACAAAAATGAGAACTAGGTACATTTCCTGGGGAGTAAAGGCGGCCGATGCGTAAGGCTGACAACCTTATCACCTTCATGTGCCGACTGTCTTGAAATCTGGGGGCCTCAAACTCCTGGAACCCTTGGGGCCTGTCCAGACCAGTACAGGGATTGCTTTACGTTTCACTCTTGGTTAATGGCCCCTTGGCTGTTTACTCAGCAGGTTATTAAACAATAACTGAATTGAACTGAACTGAATTACAGGTAACACGCGTTCGGACCGAAGAAACGTTAAATCTAAGCAGTGATAGGGCTGAAGACCATTCCCTACGATACTTCGAAATAAAGAGGCAAGATCCTACATCTCAGTGGTTAGGTCACGAAAATCCTGAGAGAGGAAATTGACTGTCGGCTGCTTAGCGTTTAAGGCCCTACTTTTCGTGCGGAAAAGGAAATACTGATACGCTGGCTGTGGGTTCACCGGCAATCCGACTGACGCGAAAATCAAACCGTGCCTTCTGCGTCAAGCCTGAAGTTCCTCTGAACAATTCAAACATTCCGCTGATAAAAACAGCAAAAAAACTGTGCCTCCGTTACAAAGAAGATTTGGTTAATTCTGCTTAGCAAAATTACTGCTATTTATTCTGAAAATCATGTAAAATACACCGTGTAAGCAAAACGCTGAGTGTTCTCATGTTAAAACATCCGATATTTATACTAACCACTGTACTTTAAGGGGTGAATAAAACAGAAATTTTCTCATAACTGGTACGTAAAATAAATCAACATCACAAGTTTATTTTACAAACGCTTATTACGCTGCGTCCGGAAGTACAGTCAATCCCCGATGTAGCACCAGTAACTGTTTGGTGCAATGCATGACGGGTACTGACGGTGGCTGTAAATCTGAGTGACGTGAAATTGGGAAAATCTGTTCGCAGGCTTTTGTGGGTGTTAGGTGAAGGTGGCGCTATATCGGGGGTTGACTGCCCGTGTATGCAGTATCACGAATGAAAGCACAATTTCATCTGATATTTACAAACTGACTTCCTACCTCCAGTCTGTTTTTCCATTATAAAGACCAAATGGCTTATGCAGTTGGGGAAAATAATCACCGTTTTTCATTTATTTTACGACGCTGTCAGTAAGCGTGAAGTTATAGCGTCGAATAACGGGACCACTGAAGCAACTACAAGGTATTTTGAAGGGCGCAATCCGTGACTTAAGACAGTTACCAAGAATTTTTCTGGGGAGGGGGAGGGAGGACTGAATAATAAAGCAAAAAGCTTCAGTCAAAATACTGACTAGTATAAGCGAGGTTTGATCTAGGTATCACCCGAGCACAAGCCCACAGCGTCCCGGATACATTACCCCGTTCAGCAATCACGAAACTATGGGTAACTCTGCTACGAACCCTACCTCTAACACTCCATCCAACCGCCAAATGGGTGATAGTACAGGTTACCGAAAAAGTTCCTACTGACCTGCAAGTCGAGGGAATGTGCCTAGATAAGTTTTAGACACATTCGTAAAATTGCGAAAAGCGACCATCACATTCGTTCTGTCTATCGGTCCGTCCATTAGTCCGCAACGAACGATTTGTCTCCCACTGGACGGATTTTCATGAAATTTGATTTCTGAGTATTTTTCGAAAATCTGTCGAGAAAATTCAAGTTTCACTAAAATATGACAAGAATGACAGGTCCTTTACATGAAGACCATTACACACTTCTGGTTATATCTCGTTCAGTTCCTCTTAGAACGAGAAATGTTTCAGAGATAAGTTGAAGAGAAAATCAAAACACACATTTTATGTTCAATAACTTATTTTCCGAAAATCGTGCCGTTAATAAGATAATGTGGAAAAATATGGAGAGCCTGACAGGCCACAGATGACAACACGACGCATGCGCTGTGCATGCTGGACAACTAAGGCTAAAAACACACACTCAGAATATGTAATAGTTATTGCTTTTCCACGGCAACAATGGTTACGCGAACGCGCCTCAATGTTACGTTATAGTACCCTGTGGCTTGTTACTGAATGGCCAAAGCCCATTCAATATACGAATGTAAAATCCTTACGTCGATCCATTTCCTTCCATTCCGTCTGCCCGATCGATTCCAAAAGACCATAAAAGTACAATGCACAAATCTACCTCTGTCCACCGCTGTTATGTGGCTAGACAGCCATAGTCTACAGTTTTACAGTCCAAGCATAAAGCGATCTATTTGTTAAATATTGCCCTTAGCAAGAAGCTGCGCCACAGTGATAAAAAATAGTAAGTCAGAAAATGTTCGAGAACGAGACACTTCCGGCGCGTTCGCGGACACAGTGCAACCAAGGTAGCCATGGTAATCAAGCTAATAGTAGCGACGGTAACAACAATGGTAACAATGGTACCCGTAGTCATACATACATATAGGTCTTCATGTGGAGTGTCTTATTTTTGTCCGATTTTGACCACAATTAAATGCTTCGACAGACGTCACTGCAAATCCTCAGAAGCCAACAGTTGCATTTCGCAACTGCTTGGCGAAAGCGCCTATATAGGATGTCAGATGTGATATTCTTTGTTGTTTTGAACTTGAATTTAATGTGGACTGTCCATCATCTCTGTTGTACTAAAATATGGACACGGGATTCACGCCTACTAAGATGTTACGCCGTGACTATTGGTAATTACCTACCGACGTTTCGAAGAAACTTCGTGTCTTCAAGCAATGCACGACAAACGTACGAACCTTCGGAACGTCATTAACTGTTTACCAGTCGGCACCGTGTAACATCTCGGAAGACTTGAAACTTCAGCAGCACCGCTGTGAGAACCTCAAATCTCGCACTGAGGGTTAGTTAATTATACACAAATAGTTACACTTTGGGAGGGGGGAGACATTGATTCATTCAGTACTTTAACTGAAATATTTATTTTCACTTTTATGTCCCCAAATTTGAATTCCACAGACTGAATCTTCGCGTTCCAAATTACTTGCCTGCCAATAAATGAAAATTATAAAATCACAGTATCATTTTCACGGAAAATTTCGTATCACTTCATGCTCCGTTAAAAACCCGTTGACCAAATACAGCCTCCATAGGGTCAAACATGAGCCCCAAATGTAACCGACAGTATGTCCTTGTCTCTACGGATGTCTGACGGCACTACAGGCGTAATCTTGGCACTCGTAAGACATTTAACATTTCACAAGCAAATAAATAAGAAGGATGAAATGACGATGAAATAAACAACTTGCTGGACAAGGTATTTGTCTTCCGTCACTTTTAAACAGTCGGCGTTTTATACAGGCTAACTTACGCAAGAAAAATTACGTACAAAAAGGGGCAGGCAGCTATCACGAAGAGTTATACTGAAGTAAATCTAAGAAAGAAAAGTGAGGTATTGTCGAAAAGGAATGTAAATGGTTTCGTTTTCTTTTTTACTGTATGGTCTTTTGTACATGCGTGTTCCAGCGGTGTAGTGAAATGAAGGAGCCCAAGACAAATGCGTAAACACATTTTTTATTCTTATGTTTAATCATTTAAGCAGCGGCCTAAAAAAATAGAGATTGGGAAGCTAATGTGTGCGAAAGGTTATGTTCTGATGTAAATCCTGTAAATTGTTCAAGATATTCGACATCACGGGTTTTATTACGGCGACAGAACAGCATGCTTTTCCTCCTCGTTTGTCAGTCCCTTTGGCGACTCTTCTCGTCTGCCACTAGTGCTAAATGGCAGGACGGCTGTACTAGATGAAGCAGGAATAGAATGCCAACAGCAGGACCATGCTTTTCTTACAACATATCATAATGTATGATTTAGTTAAATATGGTTTCAGCCTTTACATCAAAATCTGAAAAGTCACCAAGCAACAAATCTTCGATTTTGTAACGCCTGCTTCACTGCAGGCGGGGTTACATGCATGCGCTTCTTCAGCAATCTCCTCGTCTTCGTATATTGTTTAATTTTGGACTAAATGGATTTATGATGTTCAGTGCACATTGTGTGACAACTTAACCATTCGGAAACTAAATTAATCGACATTATATACAATGAAACCCAGCTAAAACGAGCCCGCAAAGGACTGGGGTTTTTTCGCTGCAGGTAGGTAAGACGTTGGGACTGTGATTATGTTATATCCAGGTTCCGTTAAAGATGGGTTTCACTGTATAAAACTCCAGTTCCAACCTGACAGAGAATTGGTTTGCTTCCAGTCGGTTAATACTGTGGACGGACACAATCCCTGTTTATTGTAGGAAACATAATAAGTGCACAGGAAAAAAGGCGAAGTTTGTAGCGTTAAACCTGGCGATATATATAGTAACCACTGAGCTTCAATAGGTGAGAAATATAGGCCAATCTGAGCTAAACAAACATAAAGGCCAACGAGGTATATCAAATCGCAAACACAGCGTTCATGATATATACATGATACGACTGCCGTGAAGATACCTTTGCAATTTTGCCTAAATAACGCTTTGCAGTACTGTAGAAGTGCGTAAATCAGATGAGTTGTCACAGCGAAACATGAACTTACCAGCGAAGAAGAGCCTTGGTTGAGGAGCAGATGAAGGAGATCTGAACTCCTGCTGCTGCTGCTGCTGGCCTGGGGTGACAGGATCCGCTAGGATGTCGTAGTCACTTCCGTCGGAGCCCACAGCAATGAAAGAGTACGAACCACGGGACCAAGGATCTGCCCGCCAGCGGGTCACTACTGCCTCCTTCGGCTGCAGCAAAGTCATTACTTCGTGCATACAACCACAAAACAAAAAACTCTACTCGGAATATGTAAATCAGAAATCGATGTGTGGAGAACACAATCCTTGAATTGCTGACATAAATTTGGTTATTTCAAAAACTGGCGTAATACGAACAAACCCGACCATGTAGCTGCACATAAACTGGCTACTCGAACTACTGCCATTCCGCGATATCGAGGTTGCGAAATAAGGTAACTCGACTAGGTCAAGGTTTTGTTGTAAGCGGATTCCTCATAGGTAAATTTCTAATACGGGTCTTGAATTAACCTTCTTAGGACAAGACAACGTCAAAGTAGTTTCCTTTCCCATTTTCTAATATATAATAACAAAATCACTGCTTTTATTAAGGTCCCCAGGCTTCACCCACTTGCACAGTATTAAGACGAGTAACGGGGTGTAGCCCTGGTGCACTGACAACGACAGGCGAACCCGAACTACTCGGATATAAATCTACTACGATACCGCCTTGTCCACCACAAATCTCAAATTAAATAATCCGGGGTCGAAACTAAGCCTCTGGGATGACAGACCGGAAACCAGCCATCTCAGCCATGGCAAGGAAATCGGAGACTAAAAAAGTGGAAGTTCTTTTCTATGGAACGCTCCCCGACTGCCGAAACAGCATTGCATTCTGTAAGATTTCCAGGCTTCGCCCGTTTTTCCCTCCCGTAAGAGCAACGTGTAGACGAAGACGAGTAACGAGGATTTGTGGAGTGGTAGTACGGACAGGGTAAAACCGAAATATTCGAAGAAACACCTGTCCCGACCACTTTATCCACCACCAATCTCATATGGCCTAGCCTGGGATCGAAACCGGGCCTCCGTGGTAAGAAGCCGGCGACAATCGGCATAAAGTATGGCGCGGCCACTGAAGACGAAAATTAATCTAAATTATGCATAAAGATTCAATTCGTACCACCTGGAGGACATAGTATCTTGCCACGAGAAAGGCCAGTCGGTGTTGCTGTAGGCCTATTAGGAAATGAAAGCCGTTTATAGCAACTACCAGACATAATACTTTAATACGCAGCGTGGACAGAACCCAGACAATGTACGCGTGTACCTAAGTGTTAAACCTCACGGTGCACATATTAACTATCAGGCTTCCTTGGAAAGTGCTTTCGGTCCCAACATCATGGGCCTCCTGTGGAGAGTGACGAAAAATTATCCTAAGTCGGAAAATAAAACCACACCGTACAGGTTCTTATTCTGATTTATGTGGTAGGAAAAGTACTGATAAAGATGGGAAGGAATTACGCCCAACGATCCATGAAATAGGTAGAGAGCATCTTCGCGACCTCCTGACAAAATAAGATATAAAGAAGAATGGGTCAGAAAACAAAGAGACAAAAGAAAAGAAATGAAACTCAAAAATAACTGTAACATTCTGCCAGTACACTGACACCATGGATAGTGGGGATGACGCTCGAGGATTCCCACCTACCAACCAGCCTAAAGCGCCCGTCGCTAGAAAAGGTTTTGACGTAGTTACCGCTAGCAACAATCGTGTTTACTGAATGACTCTCGAGGTTTTGAGGGAAATACAGGGAAATGTTTTGCAGTGGGAAGAGTAACTACAGCTCGAGGGATGTGTGGCTGGGGTCGATACATGGGGTTTCTTGTGACCCCTGTATAGTTACTTCCTGTAATTTGTACGAAGTCCAAATTCATGGGTTGCGGTCCGGTTTGGTTTTTTGCAATGCTGTCTGTATTAACACTATACAGCGTCACTGTACATGAGTATAGAGCATTCACGAGAGACCATACATACAAGGAGTATATTATACGACGTATACCACATGCTATACGTAGGGAGTGTAATTAGTATAATGACACGGCTGGCTACTGGCTGCAGGATCAGAGGTTCACCTCCTGGCACACTCCCTTCTCCAAAGAGTCCAGACTGGCTCTAGAATGCAAAAAGTCTCCTACTAAATGGGCAAAGGCGACACTTTCCTCGGGGCGTGAAGCTGACTGCTCACCTCTATTTCACTCCGAGATTCAAAATGATTGGAACTATACCTGAAGTCCCCCATACTGGTGTGCACAGAGACTTAACCTCTACCTACTTAGTTAAGACGGACGAGCATAAGACAGGCGTCTGCAGAACAAGAGAACACAATTTCTGGCGTTCTATGGTTCTTGCATACACAGACATAATTACTACCCACGCATTTGAGTGGGCGGACTCGGGAAAATCACGGCACACATAGGTCAGGGTAGTTGATATCCCAGTCGGGATTCTAAGTGGTAACATCTCGAATACAAATCAGAGCCACCCTGCTTGACAAAACGCGTTTCTCCGAATCACTATACTCGTCGGCACTTCGGTGGAGACTTCAAAGCAAAAGGAAACATGAATCTCCGACAAGAATTGTCGGTTTTAACTACGTAACTAACAAAGAAAACAAGCCAACAGTACCGAAATCTGTAGGCGCGAATTGTGTCACAAGTGGCACTCGTTCCCCATTCCTGTTAAATACAGAAGATACCTGTTTCTGGCTGGCTTAAGGAACTTGTAATGACCCAGGAGGCTAGTCGCAGGCCTCACACCGTGGAGACCCTGATTAAATCCTAGGCCAGTTACTGTGGTATTTATGGTGGGCAAAGTGGCACTGGAACAGGTCCTTCTCCGAGTAAGGTCCGTTTCCCCAGTGTTCTACACCCATTCTCTCACCACCAGCACTACGTAAACCTAAAAAGTGGCAGCGTCGTTAAACAACATACTTAAAAATTATTGGCTTACCTCTGGTACTTCAATATCGCCGAAGATGCCCCTAAGGACGGTGATACAGCGACCAACGATGACGTCTTCACTGACATTCTCCATAATATCCGCCGCTTCCCCAGCCACCAGAGCCAGAAGCACTGGAGCACGGCACAAACTCCAGAAGAGAAACAGTTCACCTAGGAATATAAATTGCAGTACTACGTCTTGCATCAAATATATCGAATGTGCTGACAAAAAAACTTTCTAAAAAGACACAGTAGGCGAAACTACACTTCTACATGCCACTTTCTGTCCACTTCCGTTTCTTAAGGTCGTTCGTGAGTATTCTCATAATTTCCTTCCGGGTCACGACTGTAAATACATGACAACTTTATTATATACTATAAATCTCTTATGCAGTCTTTGCTTTCGGGGTGACAGTGGCGCCCCGACACGGTGACATTCTCCGCCTTCCAAGGCGGTCTCGTGCATCGTCCGTAACAAGTCAAATTCGAGATTTGTAAGTACTCGCAGTGAAGGTGTTGAAAATTCTATTCTTCCGGGGTGTTAAGCCACGTCGACGGGCAGTCAGTTACCGCAACGCTTCGAAGGAGCATAGTGCCTTTTCAGGATAAGCAGCTCAAGATGGGCCTCCTCTAGGAGTGCTTGAGCTGAAACGTCGGTAACTATTTACCATCTGATCGGTGTAACGTAACAGAGCAACTGAATATTCTAGATAAAACTCATTCGTATTTACTCCAACCTTCATATTATATACTACTTATTTATGAATTATTTACAAAGACAAGTGAGAAAAGTTAATGCATGACGAAAAGGCTGGTCAGTCGGTGTGTTCACAGACAAGTTTTATCTCAAAACCGCTCAAGTGAAATTTGTTTTGAACATTATACTGAATGCTGGCAAGTTGGTTCCATTCAGTAATTACTGTTCGAAAGTCACCAATAGTTTAAATTAGGCAAATCGAATCCGAATTAATTTTTGCAAAAACGGCCTACAGCACACATTACTGGTAGCCTATGTAGCGCAAATACAGACATCATTAATGGCCATTTATGCATTATGCACTCACTCATTCATTTATGATTTATGGAACGAAGCAGTCGGTAACGTACAATGTAAGGGTAAAGCAGTCCCGTTACAGGCCTGGAGTGGCCCAGAGGGTTCCAGAAAGATAAGGTTCCCAGACTTCATTACAACGGCACAAGATGGTGGTAAGGTTGTCAGCCTTACGCACCGGCCGCCTTTACCCCCAGGAAATACTCCTTGTACTCATTTCTGTTACTGGCTGAGTCGACCCCAGGGTCATAGTGCGAAAGGAAGGATTATGTCAATTAAAAGTCTCAATGACACCATCTGGAATCGAACCAGCGACCTTCCGATTTGTAGCATAGCACCTTAACCACTGTGCTACCGCGGTCCCCAACGTGCAATGTACTGTATCGAATATTTGGACTATTGTTAAACAGCGTATTGTGAAGCAGATACAAGTCGAAGGTCGTGGCCTAATTGGAAGTACTATCTCGATTCTTTCCTGGAGGGGAGGGGGAACACAAGGAAAAATCTGGGCAAGGATAGCTGGGGACATGACCGAGGCTTTCGACGTTAACAGGTGTAGCCTACAGTAGGCCTTATCTCACCTGAAATATTTTTGAACGACAAAGGCTTAATGTATATGTAATGTCACATTTATGGTCTTGTACCTGCAATACACTGTCAAGAATGGCAACAAAGCACAGAAAACTGCAAACGACATAATTAAGAAATACATGTACGCCTAATTCGAAGCTTTACGTATGTTCGCTACTCATGCTTCCCTCGAAACAAAATACTGATACTCATATTTCTCCAACGTAAAAAAAGGTAACTCAATCCCTGCACAGGCTTGGACAGGCCCTGAGGGTTCCAGGAGTTTCAGGCTCCCAGATTTCAAGACAATCGCCACATGAAGGTGGTAAGTTTGACAGCACCGGCCCCCTTTACCCCTCAGAAAATTTCCTGATACTCATTTATATTAGAGGACGAGTCGACCCCAGGGCCATTGGGCGGCCGGAAGGATTATGTCAATGAAAAATTCCAATGACACCATCGGTAATCGAACCCGCGACCTTCCGTCTTGTAGCTGAGTGCCTTAACCACCTGCGCCTCTGCGTGCCCCATTTCACCAGTGTAGCTCCATATACCGTCTGGTAGTACTGCTGAGACACACAAAGTTCACGTTACCTCTACTGGCAGTGGTGCTGCTCACGTGTCCAAACATGTCGCCACTGGGATCCCAGAAAATGCTTTCGAAGCACAGCACTACTTTGTTCAGGTTTCCAAAACCAAGTCGCTGAATTGCTGCCACCTTCCAGCCGGGTAAAGGAGGGACGAACTGCACGGTATTCGGCTCACCTTGAGTGTTGGCAGCTGTGCACTGTTTCAGCACGCCCAGTGGCAATGTGCACAGCACAGCATCTCCTGAAAACACACACATTTCGTAACTTAGCTCGGCTGATCGGATGAAGGAAGATGCGGTGGGCTAAACGTGTTGTATGAACGGGGGGGGGGGGGGGGGGAAAGGCAGG
>Ga0123352_10014937_pt1 | contig 12369 bp, 11 predicted proteins | sample TergutLab28metaG_FD_89700 | JGI IMG/M metagenome (GOLD analysis project Ga0123352, IMG submission 89700) | Labiotermes labralis P1 segment gut microbial communities from Petit-Saut dam, French Guiana - Lab288 P1 | ecosystem: Host-associated > Arthropoda: Insects > Digestive system > Gut ... | reverse complement strand
CCTACCGTATTTACCACAGCAAGCGTCGGGATGCACTCCTGCATTGACCTGATTATGCTGTAGTAAAAGTGTTGACTTTATTTCATGAGACTATTCCGTTTACACAGTTTTTGTTACACTCCCGATTTTTCATATGAATAATAATAGATATAGTCATTGCGGAGCTTAGGCCCACAATGACTATGTTTTTTTTTGCTAGGCTTTACTATAAAGTTGAAGCACTTGAAAAGACAAACACTAAACTTGCTATTTTTCTACTAAACATCGTCGTGAGAACCCCGCCATACCTTTGGGTATGGCGAGAACCTCTCTCCTTGTTTAACAAAAAAATATCTGCTTTTACTTATTTTTTTAAAGTTTATCGACTATACCATCCTACTAATTTCCTTTTTCAGCCGGTTAATGATTTTCTTTTCCAGCCGCGATATGTATGATTGAGAAATTCCTAATAAATCAGCTACTTCTTTTTGGGTCATTTCTTCGCCGCAGGCTTTGAGCCCAAAGCGTAATTCAACTATCTTTTTTTCACGGTTTGAAAGCTTTTCCATAGCTTTATTTAAAAGCTCTTTGTCAACTTCCTCTTCAATATCACGATATATAATATCAACATCGGTTCCTAATATGTCGGATAATAAAAGTTCATTGCCTTCCCAATCTACATTTAGAGGCTCATCAATAGACACCTCGTTTTTGGTTCTTGTATTTCGCCGCAAATACATCAATATTTCATTTTCAATGCATCTCGAGGCATAGGTCGCAAGTTTTATGTTCTTATCCTTTTTAAATGTGTTTATCGCTTTGATTAGGCCGATAGTGCCAATGGAAATCAAGTCCTCCACATTTACGCCCGTGTTTTCAAATTTTCTTGCTATGTAGACAACAAGTCTTAGATTGCGCTCTATTAAAATTGCCTTTGCGCTGGTATCATCATCACCGCCCAATTTGCTAAGAAGCAAAGCTTCCTCGCGCGAGTCAAGCGGCGTGGGTAGTACACCGCTGCCACCGATATAATAAATACTTTCAGTATCATCGCCGCTTATTTTAAGACGTATTTTTGTTATCCAATCCTTGATATTTAAATATGCAAGTTTGAAATAAAGCATATTATCCTCCTAGATATCATTTTCTCTTTTTTTGGTACAAGAGGGTGCATGGTTGATTTTGACGTATGTCTTAACTCGCTTCGATGCCCTCTAACACATAGGGGCTTAGAAGTCCTTGATAATCACCATTTTTTGTTAAACTAAGATTGTAAATGCCTACCACCACATCGTATAGCTTTACGACCTCATTATCTTTCGCAATCTCGACGGTATCAGGCTTGAAGCCTATTAATATTCCATTTTCTGTTCCAAGGCTCCTAAAAGGTATCATCCGTATATTTTTCTCAAATTCTTCGCCTGAAATAGCTGATATAATCAGGCTCAAATCATCTTCTTGGCGAGAGGTGTACAGCGCTTGCATTTTTTTCGGCAAGAATTCGTATACATACTCGAACTCCGCTATTATTACCGGCGATTTGCTGACGGGATCAATTAGGCTGTTGCCCGTATCAACGAGTGCGGAAATCTCAGCACTGCGCTCGCCGCTTATAATTTTTATATTGTAGATAGCTTGCTTTTTGATAATAACTTTGTTTATTGCCATCAAAATAAACTTAATTATTATGTACGAGATACAAGCGGCGGCTATGAGGACTCTAAAGGAAAAATAGTTTATGGTAAAGCCAACTACATTACCAATCAGATTGCCCATGTTTGTGGAAAAGAATATTGCGCTTCCTATGCCGCCTACTGCAAAGGCTGATATATGAGCAAAGACTACAACTTTTCCTAGTTCTTTTAAACATATAAACCCAAACGTAATTAAGACGCCTGTTAAAAGTACAATGAGTGCCGAGAAAATATTGTAATACTGATTTATTCCTGGAATGAAAATGAGAAGGCAAAAAAGCAATGCGGATGCGCCCGAGCCAAGCACAATCCTCCATACCTTTGGCCGTCTTTTTACAATCATTGCTGTTATGCGAAAAATTAAAAAGTTCATTATCCAATTTATTAAAAAAACTACATCGGCATAAATATCAACCATTTTACCCTCCGCACACAAGGCTATTAGTTTTATTATAGAGTTTCATATCTGTCATATTTTGTAATAAAATTTGAATATTAATAAAAACAAAATGACAGCAGATTACAAAAAATGCACATAGTAGTACAAATGAAAAGTTCCCAAAGAACGGCGCATTCGTGAAAATCAAAGGTTTGCACTCAAAGTGTTCAGGGTTTATCTTGGTTTACGTTTCAGCGGAGGGCGCACAGATAGTGACCTGTCTGTGAAGCCGTCAGCGAAGCGGAAGATACCGACGGTGTGATAGCACTGTTTTTGCCACGCGCCCCTGAAAAACGAATTTTTGAGGTAGGCCTAAGGCAAGCGGGAGCCCATTAAAATCAAGGTTAGAGTAAAGCAAAGTTTTACAGGGTAGCGAAAAATCTTGAGATGCATTACGGAAAAAAGTGCAAGTCTTACTCTGGCGGAGGAAACGACTGTGCTTATTCGGTGTTTATGCGGTTTGAGGGTAACTAGGCAGTTTTAAGTTGCGCGACTATAGCAAAATGGTATTGATTCATTGGATAAATAAGTATAAAATAGAAATAGATGGTTGAGGGTATCTCAATAGATTTTTCGAAGAATCTTTCGACTATTTTCTATTACTTTACGCCAGCATGCAGATGTATCGTTGAACACACCCCGTGCAAATCTTCAATTTGCATGAGCGCGGCGCTTGCGCCTCCGGGGCTGACGAAAACTCAGACTCGAAAGCTTTTTCCAAAATTTATGGAGACATACCCTAAGAAGGAGGGAAGATAGTGATGAAAGAAATATTGTTTAGTGAAATAGATAAGCTAAGGCCTGAACTTGAAGAGCTTAGCCGGAGTATTCACAAAAATCCTGAGCTTGCGTTTGAAGAGCACAAGTCAGCGGCCTTTGTAATGGAACTTATGAAGACACATGGTTTTGAAATTGAGTTTCCGGCGGGGGGACTCGAGACAGCGTTTAAAGCGACCTACAATGGCAAAGGAGACGGGCCAGTTATAGCTTTTATGGCAGAGTATGATGCTTTACCGGAGATGGGCCATGCATGCGGGCATAATCTGATTGCCATGTCTTCTGCTGGGGCGGCCATTGGGGTAAGCAAAATTATTGATAAACTGCCCGGCAAAGTTGTGCTGATGGGCACTCCAGCGGAAGAGCTTGGCGGCGGCAAAATACATATGATAGGAAACGGTGCTTTTGATGGTATAGATTTTGCGCTTATGGCTCACCCGGGGCGTGAAAATAAAATTGGCGGTAAAAGTCTTGCGATTACGGACGTAACGGTGGAGTTTTTTGGTAAGCCTGCGCATTCATCCCGCCCCGAAGATGGCATAAATGCGCTGTCAGCGATACTTCACACATTCTATCTTATAGATTCTTTGAGAACGGCTATGCCTGTAAAGACCAATATAAACGGCATAATAAACAGCGGCGGCAAGGCGGCGAACATTATACCTGAGTACGCTAAAGCTACATTTGCAGTACGCGGGGCTACGGTGAAAGATTTACAAACAGTGCTGGAAATGGTGAAGGGCGCTATAAAGGCCGCAGAAAGCTTCACCGGCGCAAAGGCTGTGGTCGATATTGACGTTCTTTACGCCGAGTCTTATGAGAATATGGAAATGTCAGAGATATTTAAAAAACATATGGAAGATATGGGCGAGAAGGTTATATATCAAGACCCGAATATTAAAGCCGGTTCATCCGATACCGCCAACGTTCAGATAAAAATGCCTGCAATTCAGCCAGGCGTTAAGGTATGCGATAGCCATTTAGTAGGGCATACTTTAGAATACAGAGACGCATGTGTCACAGGCAGGGCCCATGACGCTATGATGAAAGCGACTAAGGCCCTTGCAGTAACTGCATATGAGCTACTTAGCAATGAGAGCTTGAGAGAGGCTTCTTTTAAGGAGTTCAAAGAGACTGTGCCTGCGTATACTGATGATGATACGAAAATTATTCCGTATAGGTAGGCGTAGTTTTTGTTAGAAGTTCACAAGAAACCTTCCATAATAAAAATTTAAAGGGGTGCTTTGTATGAATATTATAAGAACAGCAGCAGTTGAACTATCGGCAATACCTGCGATTGCTTATAAGCAAAAGCTTAAGCAAGGCGGAGCGGGTGTTAAGATTATCAGACTTGACTGTGAGTCCAGCGGCGTTGCTACAATTGATAAGAGAAGCGGTGAGCCTGTGCCCTACAGTTCGTATGATGAGAGTTTGTTCCCATATGAGGCATTCACCGAGGCAATAGACCTAACGGTAGGCCTTCCTTTCTCTGCCCGAGGCAAAATTAGTCTAAACATATCTTGTGACGCAGAGGAAGAAGATATTGTAGAGGAAGAAGTAAATAAGACAGATATGACATTAAGCGACGAGTATGCTGCGATAGTCGAAAGATACAGCGACGAGAAAGGCAAGATGAACTACCAGCTTATGAACAGGGACTTTATGTCTTTTGCCGCTAAAAGTAAAGTCGTATCAGAGATGGTTGGTAGAATGGAACACACTGATGAAATAATTGTGCATGTAATAAAAAATCGTGCAGCACATATAGCGGGCAAGAAAGAGAGTCTCGCAGATGATGAAGTTAAGGCGCTTATTCAAGTCTTGGATGAAATTGACCCAAGGAGTGCGTTTAAAGAGCTTAAGGCTTATATAAATAGGCAGCTGGCGGCGAATAAGGGGAGATAGAGGAAGGTAAAGTTTAACGGTAGTAAAAGAGCTGACTTAATGACGTTTGTCCTAAGTCAGCTCTTTGTTGTTAAAAACGTAGATATCATTAAGTGTAAATTTCCTTAATATCTACAAAATGTGAAATTTATTAACTATACATTATCTGTTTGCCATATGCTCTAGGTACATTTCATGTAGCCTTGGCGGACGACCTCCGAATTGAAGGTCGAAAAGCGAACGATCAAAGTATGGACTGTCTATGTCACGATATGGATGAAGCCTATAGAGCTCTGCTCTTTCAGCCGCTTGCTCTAAAAATATTTCTGCAACAGTTTCCGAGCTCATAACAAGACTAAATCCGTCCCTACTGCGCGAAAGCTCTAGTGGAGTATCAGGAATATCCATTAAACCTTCATAGCACTCAGACATAAAGGAAAATTCTGCCATATGGTTTCCTGAAAGTAACTTGATTCGATCATCAGGGAAATGCCCTCTAAAATTTTCTAAAGTAGAATCGAATAAATCGGCAATTTCTCCAAACATAGCAATTGCAAATTCGTTATATCCCCAGTCTGTCCAGTCTCTTACAATTACGAAGAATTCTGCGTTTCCATTATTTCTGATTACAAATAACCAGTCGTGGGAAGGCGCAAGAATATCTTCAAAGCTACTCATTTCCGTATAAGCAGTGTGCAAATCTCGCCTAACATCTAAGATAGGGTAGGACTCAGCGAGAACTAGATTCTCAACTTGTAATCTTCCTCTAGTTTCATCTTGCTCCGCACAAAATGCTAATCTAGAAGTAATGCGTTCAAATTGTGACTCTGCGACTTCTCGGGCTAAGAATTCATTGTTGTAGTTTCTAAAGTTAGCTTCATAAGCTTGTAGCATATTTCTGAAGTTCATGTTATAAACTTGAAATATGAGTGCCATGGAAAGAAAAGTACCAACAAGAAAAATAATTTTTTTCATAAACTATATCACTCCTTTTTAATAAAAATATATGATATTATCTCATCGTAACCGTGTCAAACCAACGCTTTTGAGAGCCAGAGAGCGGACTTAATGTTCTAGCACTAATCCATCTTGATCGTCCTTCCGCTGGGTCCATTATTCTATAATCGTCCCACCAACTATCATAAGCAGAGATAACCACCATATGGCCCCAACCACGTTCAACATACCCTGCAATTAAAGGTAGCCCCGCTCGGAGTTCACTTATTGCAACTCCAGCTCCTCCAAAATCCTGATGCCCCGCTGCTCTCGTATTCCACCCACGAATACCAAAAGCTGTTTCGAATACATTCACCATTACGTTATCTTGGTCATTTCCGAGGACTCGCCTAGCGATTGATAATTGTGAAACTGTTATGTCGTGGGTACTTCTTATTACGGCTGCACTTGCCCCAGCCCAACACCAATTGGAACGTATCTGCACTACATTAGGAACCCCTACAGAATAGAATCCATCCCATTGAGGCACAACGGTAATGGCATTATATTCAATTGCCTCTAATTCACGCACTACCTCATCATCAAAAAAATACTCCTTATCAACTTCATCTACTGAATAAACACCATCATTAACTAGCTCAAGTTCGGTCGCATTCACTGGGTAGCCACCAAACAAAAAACTAGCAGCTAAAATATAAGCACACAAAACTTTTCCTAACTTCATCTTTTTCATAAGTAATTCAACACCCTTTCATTCTAATTGTTATCTTGATGAAAAGCAACCCCTGTCAAATAAAAGACATATACTCCTAGTCACCCCCTGCAATACACATCATGTTACAAGACTTGATAAAGTTTGCGTCGACAAGCTTACCATAAATCACAATTGATTATTTATCAACAAAAAAATATCGACAATATGTGCATCGAAATAGTCCGCTTTACTTATGGTTGAGCTCATCTAAAGTCAATAGATACCTGCTTATCATTCACTACCATAACTTAAAAATCGAACAAAAGATTAAATTTTGATTAATAAAGGCTAATTCTACTTCCTCGCTGGATAAAAACTTGATATAATCGCAGTATTAAAGCTTGTTGATGGTCTCATATTATATATAAACAAGCTTTTTGGAGGTTTGAATCATGGATTATTCTAGACAAAGTAATAGAAACCGTAAAAAATCTTCTAAACAGCGAGCCAAAAAGGGGCGCAATAAAATTGGAGTCTTAATTTTTCGGATTTGTCTTTCTTTGGCGATTATTGCCTCGTTCGGCGTAGCCGGGCTGGTTTTTGGTGCCTATATAGGTATCATTGAAAATGCGGATGTGTTTGAAGATTATAGAGCCGTTTTACCGGAGGATTCTGTTTCAATTGTATTTGACAGGCACGGCAATGAGATAGAACGCTTTATAGGTACGGAAAATAGGGAGTTCGTGACCCTTGACGAAATTCCTTTGCATATGCAGCAAGCTATTATTGCTATTGAGGATGAACGTTTTTTTGAACATAACGGGATTGACTTAAGGTCAATTGGGCGTGCGCTCCATCAAACTGCTATAGGCAACCAGCAGGGCGGAAGCACCATTACTCAGCAGCTCATAAAAATGAGTAGGGGATTGCAGGCTAATGATTTGGAGTCTAAGCTGCAAGAGCAGTATATGGCCATCAGATTTGAACAGATGCTTGCTGAGCAGCTTGGCTCAAGGCGTGCCGCTAAATATTATATACTAGAGGCGTATCTAAACTCTATCCCTATGCATCATAATATATCAGGTGTTCAGGCGGCAGCGCATTTTTACTTTGGCGGGAAGGATATATCAGAGATTACACTGGCTGAGGCCGCTGTGCTTGCCGGGATAACTAATAGACCGTCTTTTTATGCTCCTACAATAAATCCAGAAAATAACAGGCGCAGATCCAATTTAGTGCTTATGAAAATGTTAGAACTTGGATTCATAGACGAGTATGAATACAGAGAAGCTCATGACGAGCTGGAGACTTTGCATGACAGAATAACTCAATTCAGGCCATCAGCGAGTGGCACAGTAACTGCAGGTGGGCAACATATTCAGAGCTGGTTTATAGATGCGCTGATTGAGCAGCTTATCGAGGATCTTGTCGCCATTGGATATACAAGGCAAACTGCCTCTCATAGGGTTTTCAATGGAGGGCTACGGATTCATACGACTATAGATATGGATATGCAGCGGATAATGGACGAAGTTTTCTTGGACGAATCTTTTTTCCCGCAGCGTGATTTTCATATTGATGTTACCTACTTTATATCGATTAGAGATGATATTACCGGCCAACAGTACCATTTTGAGGAAAATAGACAGGTTCCTAATGTTTACGCAATAGAGCCATTTCTTGAGGAAGTGAGGGAGAGGTACCTTACTGCTAACAGGACGCTTATTGCTGAACGTTATGTAGCCCATCCACAGCCTCAAGCAGCTATGATCGTTATAGATCAACACACGGGCTTCGTTAAGGCTGTTACAGGCGGACGCGGTGAGAAAACTACAAATCGTGCCTTCTGTAGAGCGACCCAAGCTACGAGGCAGCCGGGTTCTGTGTTCAAAGTCCCGGCAGCTTTCGCACCGGCTATAGATATGGGGCTGATGGGAGCTGGTACTGTACTAAGGGACGAACCGTTTTCGGTTGATATGGGCGGCGGTAACATTTATACGCCCGGGAATTGGTGGGGTTCGTCGTTTAGAGGGAACGTAACCGTTCGTCAAGCCATTTATGATTCGATGAATGTGGTTTCTGTTAGAGCGATGGTTGAAACAGGTGTAGATGCATCTTTTGATTATTTACTTCGCTTCGGATTTACTACTTTGGTTGATAGTGAGGTAAGGCATGGAAGAATATTTACAGATAGAGGCCCTGCGACGGCTTTAGGCGGATTGACGGATGGAGTTACACAGCTTGAGGTTACCGCCGCATATGCGGCAATGGCTAATGGAGGGATATTCAGACGCCCGATGTTTTACACGAGGGTTTATGACCATCAGGGCGAAGTACTGCTTTCGTATGACCTTGACAGGGATTCACATGTGGTTTTGAGAAGCACCACTGCGTTTTTACTTACTGATATGATGAAAGATACGCTGACTCGCGGTACGGGTACAGCGGCACGCTTTAGAAATGTAAATATGCCTACTGCCGGTAAAACAGGAACAAGCCAAAACACGAGAGACCAAACATTTGTAGGTTATACTCCGCATCTTACAGCTGGCATATGGCTTGGCCATGATAATGATAATTTCTTAAACGTGAGCGGCGACGTACACTTAATTTTATGGCGTACTGTTATGGAGCGCATACATGCTGACCTTCCGTTTAGGGAATTTGAACGTCCTACGGGATTTGCGCAGGTAACAATTTGTAGGGACTCAGGGCTTCGCGCAGTGCCGGGTTTGTGCAGTGCTGACATTCGAGGTAATCGTGCAATGACCGATTTGTTTGCTGCCGACCTTACGGGCGGGCGCTATTGCGATATACACACTAGAGCTACTATTGACACTGCAACCGGTAGGCTTGCGAATGATTCAACTCCGTATTGGCGTCGGAGAACTATTGTAGGTATTATAGTGCCTGACGATGCTGCTGAGGGTGTTCATCAGATTCCTGCGTCAATGGCAGCAGGCGATACTAGTGTGAGAATTAATTACGATTTTACAGTTGAAGAAGCGCCTAGCGATGAAGGCGGAACCTGGGAGGTTGACCCGGATACTGGCGAGCTTATATACAGGCCGAATGAGTCTAGCGGTAATGAGCCTGGAGGCCAGTCTGGTGAGGGCATAACGGTTGACGGAGGTTATGAAGATGGCGGCGTGTATACACCACAGATGCCAAATCAGCCACCGCAAAATGTCGAGATACCTGATCCGCCGCCACAAACATTAATAGATGGTCCACCACCGACAAGCACAGATCCGCCACCGACGATAACCGATAATGATCCACCGCCGATAATAGGTGACGGGAACAATATGCATGTTCCAACGGTACCGAATAATCCTATTATGCCATAAAATAAAACTATCGATAGTAAAAACCTGCCTTGGAGAATGCAAGGCAGGTTTTTTGTCTATGTAATTAAGTTGAGTTTTGCGATGTGGTAGCCAAGCTTACAAAAGATGCATTTTAGTAGGAGGCGTATTGTAATTATTAATTCGTCATTGCTGGGCCTGCTGCCTTTGACAATAGGAGTTTCTAGGCTTTACTGTTTTAGATGCCCAGTTTTTAGCTTGAACTTCGTGCACAGGGCAAGTCTTTTAACTTTTACTGGCATGGCTTTCGTTCATCTTGACCTCCGCAAATTTTGTTATCTGAGAATAAACTTCACAAAATCATAATATTTATCAATATATAAAACAAATAAAGTGCAAAAAACAAAATACCCTCTTTTCGTGCTAAATGTCCTTTTTTTCTTCTCGCCAGAACATTAAACAGAATCAATGTAATAAGCATAAAAGGGATATAGAAAATGTTAAAAATTACAGGTACGTCAATCCCGTTTCTTGTTACCACCGCCGATACACCTGTCACTAATAATATATTAGAAATGCCATCGCCCACAATGCTCCCAATAGCAAGTTCCCCATGTCCCTTCTTGACAGCAGTTACTGCGGTAACTAAATCAGGCACACTTGTTCCGAATGCTACCAAGGTTGCGGCAATCACGCTTTGGGGAATACCCACTCTTATTGCTGTAATTTCAATAGCAGGGATAAGGATATTTGATGCAATGATAATTAAAGCAAGCCCAGCTATCAGCTTAACAAATGTAAATATAAAAGGGGGATTTTCTTCTGATTGCTTATATTCATTTGAAACTGATTCTTTCGCCCATTTGAACGAAACAAAGATATATAAAACCGCTAATAACAATAAAACGCCGCCTGTAATTTGACTGATGTTCCCATGTGTTCGTCCGAACCCAAAAGGCAAAGTAATTACGGCAAGTAATAAAGCTGCGAGAAGCTGTATTGTGCCGTGACGTTTCATAAATATTTTGTCTACAGGCACTTTTCCTAAAATTGCTATAATGCCAATTAGTAAACTTATATTTACTATTATCGAACCAACTGCATTGCCCAAAGGAAGTTCATTATTGCCGCCTATGGCGGCAAACAATGATATAGTTATTTCAGGTAGATTTGTTCCAAATGCTACAATCGTTGTGCCGATAACTATTTTGGGGACACCCCAACGTGTAGATAAGTTGACAGCTTCATCAACAAGCATATCCGCACCTTTACCGAGCGTAAAAAACATTGCCGCTATAATCAGCAGTATAATGAGAATATGAAAATCTGAAATCAAGTTGTTTAGAAAAGCATCCATACATTACCCCCAAAAAAACATAAAAGCCTATGCACACAAAAGAGTGTGTATAGGCTTACAAATCCAGTTCTGTCTATTCTCAGAATAGATGACTTCAATACCTTGAACAAGGTATAAACTGCCCCCGCCCTATACGGATATATTTATTATACTCAAAATCTTCAATTTCGGCAATGTGTTTTCGTTAGTTAGTAGGATCGGCTAGGAGTTTGAAAAGCTTTGCCTACAGTCAAAATCAGCCTCGCTGGCAAAAGCGAGGCTGATTTGTTGTTTAATATCTATATTAATGTTTCTTTTTCTCCCAATAACCACATAATATCAACCTTCATGGCCTTTGCAATCGCAAGCAACTCTGAATCTAAAACTGCACGCTCTTCATTTTCAATTTTTGATAGTATGGATTGTGAAATTTCCAAGCCATTTAAGTTTATCTTTGCCAATAAATCCATCTGGGACATGGGAGGATTTTGCATGGCACGGTATATCCGCATTTTACGACCTATTATATTTTTCCCCATAAGATTCAACCTCCCAATATTATATATTGCATTATATATTGGAATATGTTATATTATTTTTGATATTGGAATAATTATTCTCAATTAGCATTTAAAGGAGTTTTTTTATGAGGATTTTAAAAGATGTAAAGAGGATTTATTATCCAAAACAAAACACCTGCTGTTTCATAGGCCACCAAAAGTTGCCATCAAACAAGATTAATTATATAGTAAAAAACCTTGACGCTGAGATAGATAAGCTCATACATCAAGGCGTAACTAATTTTGTTTCTGCTGCTACACCTGGGTTTGCTCAAATTGCAGCATCGCTAATTGTCGCAAAGAAAGAAATGGGAGCAAATATCAGGCTTGTTTTCGCTTTATCGAATCACTATCAAATCAGAAATTTGGCTGAACCTGAGCGGCAGCTATATCGCTCCTTGCTACTCGAAGTAGATGAGATAAGATTTACTTCATGCATATACACCCAAAGCTGCATAGAAGAGCGCAACTGTCAAATGGTAGATAGTTCAGCATATTGCATATGCGCACGATTATGGCATGAAAGTGAAGTAGAACAAACAATTAGCTATGCCATCCAGCAAGGCTTACATATCATAAATGTAGCCAAATAAAAATAAACGGCGTGAATACGCCGTTTCAGACTGTCAAAGAAAGGGTATTTTCACGCGAGTGAAAATACCCTTTTAAAATAAAAGCAAGTAAAAGTTCAAAGCATCATAAAAACACATATTCCTCCATCGCCAAGTAGCCAGTTTTTTG
>Ga0123352_10014936_pt1 | contig 12369 bp, 6 predicted proteins | sample TergutLab28metaG_FD_89700 | JGI IMG/M metagenome (GOLD analysis project Ga0123352, IMG submission 89700) | Labiotermes labralis P1 segment gut microbial communities from Petit-Saut dam, French Guiana - Lab288 P1 | ecosystem: Host-associated > Arthropoda: Insects > Digestive system > Gut ... | reverse complement strand
GGGGGGGAGTGGGAGGAAGAGGGAAAAATGGAAGATGGGGGTGGGGGGGGGAGAAAAATAAAAAATGGGGTTTGTGGGGGGGGGGGGGGGGGGGGGGGGGGCATAGACTAGATTGATGTGGCTTGGGATATGGACAGTTGGTAGGCTGTTGTTAATGCTGTAATGAACCTCTAGGTTCCATAAATTGTGGTGAATTCCTTGACTAGTTGAAGACCTGTTAGTTTCTGAAGAAAGGCTGTGCTTCATTGAGTTCATTGATTAGTTAATTACTCAGTTAGTTAGCTAGGTAGGTAGGTAGGTAGATGATTGGATAGTTGGTTGGTTAGTAAGTTAGTTAGATAGTGAGATGGGTAGGTAATGTTGTAAGTATGTGAGGATACTAATATGCATTGTTCAGGTATGAAGAAAGTTTAACTGTAGCCAGCATTACACTTGTTGAAAGGACAGAGGACTATAGGTTCAGGATTGGACACATGTTGGGATATGGTAAAACTATTGTTTTCCAATAAAATTTATTTGCAAAGGGAGGGTTTGTTGCCTAAAAGCCTAATACTATTTGTGAGTGTGTTGTATATTAGTATAGTTCGCGTGCGGACTAAGGCCACGGAGTTTGTTTTGTTTTGTTTTGTTGTATATTAGTTTTTTAAGTTTTGAAACCCATTTCCACCCTAGAATTGACCATAGTAGATATGCTACTGTCGTAATGTATTGAACTGTTTTCAGACTAAGATTACTTCACATTATAAAAAGATTTAGTTATACCTTACAGTGAATATAGTGTGCTTCCATTAGATAGACCATTCAGTGAAAGCTGTTTAGGGGCTTGGTGGTTGCCTGTTGTTTCTATGAACACATTAACAAACTGTGTGGACAAAGTACAGAATTTATAAAGTTAAACCTGGCAGAGCATGTAGCTGGGGTGGCCAGTTGGATGAGCATTTGGAGGTGCACTTTGGGAGGCAAATTTGGCATGAACCATATCTTTAATCATCAAGAATAGCATCTGGGAACAACATTGTCAACTACCTCTGAAGATGCAGTAGGCACTTTCTGTTAGTAACACTGGGAACTACTGTTTGTTGGGAGTCCTTTAGATGTGCTAGTGGTCTGTTTTAGAGTGTTCTATATAAGAAATTAAGGTTATTAGATTTATAGACCAATTGTATGAGTCAAACCAGTGATGTGCAAGCAATGTTGCGGCCACCCCTGACATATAATAACCACTAGGAGTTAAAGGGTTAAGTAAATTGGCCATAAGCTAGACAGACAGTGAATACATGTGTCCTATGGTTGTATTTTGTTTCAATCACAGATTTTGGTTTATTTTGAACCTTTACATAGTTATTACCCCATAGTTCAAGATCCTCTAATTCTTTGACAGCTATACAGCAGATCACTCCATCTGGGTATGATATGTCTTTAATATAAACATGCAGATGACAGTTGTTGACTGAGAATAAAAGATATTTCACACCTCTCCTGTGGCATGTAGTGGAGAGGTGTGAAATATCTTTCTATTTTTTTGGACATATCAAAGTTGCTAATTCAAAGCTTTTGTCATCTCGTTTTCTTAAATGAAGTGACTGTGATGTGTAGCTGCATCACTCTGTTGTGTGTTACTAAGTACATTCACAATATTGCAAAAAGTGGCTATTAGCCTCCTCATGACTGTCTATCCCTATATTTGTCTGTATGGGACCACTTGGCTCCCACTAGATGGATTTTTATGAAATATGATATTTGAGAATTTTTTGAAACATGGAGAAAATTCAAGTTTGATTAAAATCTGAACAGAATAAGGTGTACTTTGCCTTAAGACCTATGTACATTTATGATAATATCTTGCTGAATTCTTCTTGAAATAAGAAATGTTTCAGACAAAAGTTGTAGAGAGAATCACGACACACACAGTATGCTCAATACATTTTTTAAAAAACTGTGTAATGAGATAATGTGGGGGGTGGGGTGAGGTAGAGCTGGACAGGACACAGGTGACAGTATGATATGGTTCATGCATTTTGCATGCTGACTAACTGAGGCTACAGACATGTACTCAGAATGTGTAATACTTATTGCTTTTCCTTGGCTGCATTGGTTACATGAAAGAAACCCATTTTTGTGTTATATGTACACTGCCTGTCATATTCATTATTTCCTTGATGAAAAATTACTAGGGGTTTTGTACACATAATGGTATTCCCATATGAATTTTTTTTATCATTTTAGGCTAAATACATGCTAGGATGTGTTAAAATTTATTCAATATTTGAAGGTATTACTCTTTCCTTTCTTTTAATTTCTTGTTTTCTTTATAGTTCAGTATGAAAATTTTGTATATGCTGTTTAGACTAAACTGACTAATGGGCTAGAAGTTCAGTCTGCCTAGAAGATATAATATTGAGAAACTAAATGCTTGTTATCAGGTGCCGATGCAGCCGTGTGTACCGTCTTGGAATTCGTTGTGCTGCCATTTGGCTGTTGGCTGTAACCTGTTGGATCAATGATCGTTTGTTCTGTGATGCGTGGTCAGCCATAAACTTCCCGTACCTGCATGCATTTTGGCATGTGTTCATCTTTATTGCCTCATATACAGCCTGTGTACTGTTTGCATACTTCTCTGTCAAGGATGAACAGCCACATCAAACACCAATTCTCAAATATTGGCCCCATGATAACTTCGAGCTGGGGATTCCATATGTAACAATACGCTGCTACTACAAATCTGACAGTAACCAGATATAGTTTCAAAATGTGATCAGTTGCATGAGCATTTTGGTTTGAATATATGTTCTCAATATTTAAATGTATTTGTGATGTCTGGAGACATTTATCGAATTTAACCCTTTGCTCCTTCTAATACAGTAGCACATTAATTTAAAAAGGGCCGTGCCCTTTCAGGATCTAGTTTCAGTGTGAAATACCCAGGAGAAACTGGGCTGATAGCACTAGTCAGCACACTGTTTTAAATGGAGTGCGCAAAGGGTTAATTCTGCAATTTTATAGCATAAAAATATATTTAGAGGTACATCAACTTTGTGGAGTAATTTATATAGTACATTTAGTGCTGGGAAATTGGGGTAGGTAAGGAAGTGGCATATTTTAAACACATCCTACTGGGTATACATCAGCTTTCTTGAAAAAAATAATGAAGGACTTATACTGTTTAAAGTACAGGAACCAAATGTATGGCACAGTAGAATTATTTTATGCAAGGAAGTTTCAGGAAATAATGCAACAAACACTGTGATGGCAAGAACTTTATTCTGACTTTCGATATGTACGTGGTACATGGGTAGCAGATGGTATACATCAGACCTCCACATAGAAGAAATTGGTGTCAAGTGTCTATGTAGGAAGTGACAGCTTGCTTCATGTCAGCATCTGCTGCAAATTTCTTTCCATCCAGGTGCTTCTTAAAGGGTCCAAAGAGATGGAAATCACTGGTTCCCCCATTGCCAACTAGACTTGTGACTGATTACGGTGATGTGGCTGGAAGGTTATGGACCATGCTTCCTGCACGTCTGTCTCATGTCCAGTTATTTCCATCTCTTTGGGCCCTTTAAGAAGCACCTGGCTGGTAAATGGTTTGTGACAGATGCTGACATGAAGCAGGCTGTCACTTCCTCACCACAACACTTGGTAGTGGTTTCTTCTGTATTGGGATAGAAGCCTGGTACCATGGTGGGATAGATACTTATGTCAGTGGGGACCATATGGGAGGTGTGATATGCACTATCTGCTATCCATGTGCTGTGTGTACTTCAAGGTCATAATAAAATTTTTAGCATCAGTGTGTTTCTTACCTTATTTTCTGAAATTATTTTGTACATGTTTATTGAAGTACTGATCATATGCTTTTATCCTGTGAGAGTTAAAAGGGACACAAATGCATATACATATAGTTTGGCATTTTTTTATGTGATTAAATTTTTTGGAATCTGTGCGATCAGTTTAATTTCATTGTCATAATATAGATTTTAGTTCCCACCATTCTAAATAAATTTTGGAACTTAAGTACTGCTGTAACACATATACAGTACTTGTGATCTGAATGAATATCCTTTGGCTGGAATAAATACTAATGCATTTTTTAAAACTGTATGTGTGGTTTACAAAGACAAAAAGCAAGAAAGAAAAGTTTACCACAATTTTTAAGGAATATTTGGTTATTGTCACACTGAAGATGGAACAGAAGGCAGTACATTTGAGTATTCTTTAGTTGCTCTCTATGATGCCAACAGTGTTTCAAAAAACAGGTTACTACTGAAACCTGTGTAACAGATTTGTCCAAAAGTACTAGCTGTTTCAGGAAAGCATCATAGCAAGTGGAAGAATGCCAGTACTTCTAAAACACAGTAACTACTTGTCTCATGAATTTGCACTTAGCAGATTTTCAAGGTGACACATGTTTTGTTACTTTACTGATGGTGAATTTTTGGTATAATAAGAATGTGCTTGTGTCTGTTGCCAGTCTTGCCTTAACAACTGAATATTGCCAGTTGTTTTTCTTCTTCATTTTTTACCTTTTTTTTATAACTTGTTTGTTTTTAATTCATACTGTTTATTTAAAAATGAATTCTTTATTTTATGTGTAGGTTTGCTTATTCTAAGGTCATTATTTTATCTTACAAATACTAGTTGCTACTTCTTTTTGGCTTATTTAGCCCACTGAGCCAACCACCCACACATGCAGTGGAGCAGTGGCAACATGTGACCATGCGTCAGGCAGAATAAGGACTCTGTATAAACAGGTTGAGTCAAATGTACAACCCACAAGGATGTCTCAGCTTTTTTTTTTTTGGTCTCACCTTCTGGGATGTAATATTCATACACATAAGATTTTACATCCTTCTTGATTGAAATAAACATTTATTCTAAGATGAATAAATGTGTATTACATTGAAGAAGGATGTAAAATCTCTGTTTACTGCGACACAATGAACAGTATCTGTAGGTACAGCACATATGCACTTTCCACTGTTCTGTTGGAGTTATTTGATGGTGTGGGGGTGTGTGAGCATTATTTTTTAAATAATACTGTGAAAATAAGTTTAACATAGAAAAGTCTGAAGATTTTTATACCCAAAAATTCTTTGACAGTATGCAGTCACCAAAGGACTCTTACAAATTTGCCACTTTGGTTTTGGTTGTGCGGTGTGAACCATCTTGCAGTGACCAGCAGTCTCTGTCATGTTCATGCAGTCAAAGGATGAAATGCATAATCAGTGTCTGGTCACATTTTGTGTTTACATTATGTCTAAAAGAAAAGGGGACCAACAATATGGTAATGTGCAATGGCACAATATATTTTGCTTTATGGAAATCAACACTTTGTAGCCCATTGTGCACGTCTGTAGCATAGTCCAACTTACCAACAGTTTTTATAATTGATTTGCTGTTGGTGATTGCAAAAAAATGTTACTGAACTCTGTTCACTGTTTCACTGCTCAGGATGGAAGGGCAACCATATTGTTTCTTGTCTTTGATGTTGCCTGTTTTATAGAAACTACTGGTGAGATGGCATAGTGTTCATTTATTGGAAACTCGAGAATTGGAAAAGCATACCTTAATGAATTTGGGTAGCCTGGGTATTTACAGATATACTACAGTACTTTATATGAACACAGTTTCCTCTAGTAAACAGTAACCATCTCCACTTTGGATGCTCTAAATAATGTTGCAGCTTGTGGACAGCTCATGGTCACTGCATATTTGTCATGTTCCAGTGTTGCCATATGTATGTACTTTAATAAATATTTGCATTTTCTGTATAAAGAAAGTGTTACAATAGTACAGGTTGTATGACTTCTGGACCTTGTGTATTTATCTCACAGTACTGTCTGTATATATCTGTGTCATTGTAGAGTACTGTATTTATATTAATTTTAGTTCAATAAGAAATTTATATCTTTTAAGGAATGTATTCCTTCTGTGGGATGAGGAGTTGGTGTATGTATTACAGTGCTACTCTGCTTTAAACAGGACAAAAGCAAGTAAAAAGGTTTGTATATTATTTGAGGTTACATCTCCTTGTGTCAGCCATAAACATAATAGATAAAAAAAAAAAAAAAGCATCTTGAAATTTTTTTTAAAGAAATTTAAATTTAAGAACTGGTATATACTGAACTTTAAAACTTTTAAACTCATAAACTTGTTATATTGTTAATTAATATTTCATTGCATATGTGGTGTTCATTTACTTGTGCAAAATACTGGACTGTTACAAAGTTAATTTGAAGTTAAATGGCAACATTTTGAGTCTTGTCGAGTAATATTTTGATGATGAAAGAACGTTTGAAGATCCATGAGTAGAGCTCATGTAAGTAGAGTTTGTCGAGCTTAGAAATGTAAGATTACTGATGGTGGCATGCCAGACTATTATTTTTCTGTGGCTTTGTGTATGCTAATGATTTAATTTTCATGCCAAAGGTATGTGACATATGGCAGTACAAGTGTGTGTGTATGTGAACAACATATTTTACTCATGTCAAAAAGCTTGAATACTGCAAGATCAAATTTAACCTTTTATGGACATAATTAACCTGAATTATGTTTCAGGGTTCAGGTTGTTCTTGCAATAAACACATTCACTCTGAGTTTATACAAACCAGTCATTTAATGATGTATGGGGAAATGAATGTTGTATGTTCTCAGACCCTGTACAGATCAACTGTATGCACTGTGCGGGCGGAATGTAGAAATTTTAATTATTAAAACTGATGGTATTTATAATAACTACTGGACCTTATAACAGCTAACAGACACACTTGTCATCAGTGATGAAAGTAATATTGGCATAAGAATTGAAACCCGTCATTTTGTACTTTGAGTGCAAGCAAAACATGTCAGTTCTCTGGGTAAAATGCGTGAGTGGCAGAATAAATGGAAAAACTGAAAATGGTAGCTTTAATGTTGCAAGTATGAACAATTTTTTAGTGAAATTAGAAGTATTACAAAATATCCTTTTCAGAAAGCTATAGCTGTTGCAGTAGAGCAAACAACTGTTGCTCCTGTCCATTGAACACATTTTAGTAGCTCCATTCAATGATTAAATACAGAAAAATTGTGGCCAGCCTGAAACATGTATTATTTTACTGTGTACCTTATCCAATAATGAGTCTGACATTCCTGCTTGAAGAAATCTGTTAATATTACTGTGTTTATTGGAATGTTTCCAGTAATTGTGTATGGCATGTATTATTTCATGCTTTAATCATGTAATAATCAGTATAATGAAGTATATTGAATGATAGGCTGAGGTCTTCACACCAGCCAAGATTCATATTGTGACTTTCTGGCTTATGCTAGATGGACAGCAATGTTTAGGAGGAACCTACTGTCTACAGTGTCAGGGTACCAATGAAGATGAGGCACAGTGTTCTCTCAGACCTTGCTATCCACCTGTCATATTTCACAGTGTCATAACCCAGAAAACCACATATGAATGTGACGTTAATTCATTGAACGCTTTGCAGCCTTTCATAAAGCTCTCCATGATTCATTTTATAAGACCAACAACATATTTTACCATTCTTTTTAAAGCCTTCAATATATAGATATATGTTTATTTTAATTTTAATTCAGATGAATTCACATACACATCTTTTTTTTCTACCTTCTGTCTTGGCAGCATGTTACATGCATGTGTAGTGATTTGTAATAGGTCTCTCTCTAAATTTTCAATGTGGAATGGGTATTTCAGTTTGTGCATGATGTATTATGATGGGTTGCAAAGGGTTAGTGCTGTAGGAAAGTGAAAGGGGCCCCTATCACTGTTACTGTGTATTTTGCCTAAGATATGTGTGTCATATAATTTAAATATCAGTTTCAACTTCATATATTTGTGTATAAAAAGTAATGTGACGGACTACCAGTGTTGAACTGTGAAAGTTGGTCATATATATTTTTTACGCAAAAGTGGTATGATATTTGTGAATCACCATCAATGCGTTATTTACTCCTGTTTACCAGAAATGCAAGACATAATACTCATATGTTAACTGTTTCGAAGTACGCTGATATAGCATTCACAGAAGCTACTGTTACCTTCAACTTTACTAATTAAGTTCATGTCTCAAGGAATGTATTGTCAGTGTGGTGGGTGACTTAAACTGACTTCTGGGGCATTCTTGAAAGTGTATTTGTCCCAATTTAATACTCTTCATAAATTTCTCATTGCATTCAGAATACTGTATACACACTTAATTTTGAGCAACACTTGAAATGTTCCTCAGAAGGAGTGGTAGATCTTTTCTTCTTTATTGAAATATTAAGTAATAATGTAGGCCATTTATGGATTTTTTTACAAAGCTTAAGACATGTAAAAGAATCAGGGTTTTGTTATGCAGTTACTGTAAATTCAAACTGAAACTATGTATTAAATATTTAATTTATCAGTCGCTTACAGTGGATGAACTACAAACAAATTAGCCACACTGTTTTTAACTGTGATTTATAGGATGATCATTTCCCTTCGGTATGTATGTATACATGTTTGCCTGTTTCAAGAGTAATAGTGATATATCATTAAAGTCATAAATTTATGTAACAGTGAGGTATTTTAGCTGCTAACATTTCATCTCAGAACACTGAATGGCCTTCAGTTTGAAGGTCCTGATTTAACATGGTGTTCTGCTTCATTCAAGTGTTTCAAGTTGCCTCTCCCTCTAGCAGAGAGTTAATGTTGCATAATGCAATGGTGAAGTAGATATTTCACCACAATAGCCTTGTATAAATAAGCATGCTATTGTGATTGTGTGTAACAAGGTTAAAGAGATGGGTTGCAGACAGGTCCCACTCCTTAGCACTTAGATGCATAATGCACTAGTTAAGTAGGTAAACTTTCATTTTGTGTTTGTTTCATGTCCCTCCCTTACACTCTAAAGAAATGACAAAGCTTTCAAACAACCAGAAATCAGGTGATACTGCGTATGAAAATTTCTCTTAATAGGTAGCATTTCATCTGAACGTCATTACTAACCCCTTATCTGTGTGATGTACACCAAAACAATATGCAAACATATAATTTTTTTTCTTCTTTTTTAAAGTTGCCCTGACTGTAAATGATAACATGTTTTTGTTTCAAATTCTAATGTAAGTATACAGTATTATATGTCATATAGCTGTGTGCATTTTTAAAGGCTCCTTTTGTGCATGCATGTGTACCAAAAGGCAGTAGCATTATGCCATACTGTATAAACTGCTACCATATCTACTGTAACTCTTACATTATGTACTATTGCCACATACAGGTTACTAACACAGTACACATGCAAACATGGATTGAAAACATACTCTTTAGTATATACCAAACATGTTTTGGGTGATGGTTGCTTGCATAATACATTTTACTGTTGGAAGATATTTAATTTCCATTAATATCTTCAAATATCCTGATGTAACAAGCAGAACAGGGTTATACAAACATGTAGAGATTTTTAAATTGATGTCTGATTTAGTTAAATTACCTGTAAGCCAAAGATGGTGCTTTTTATATGTCTGTATTGTGACTCCTTTTGATACGAGTGTAGACGAATGGTATATAATCATTTGTCATTATCTATTTTATTTATATGAATGCACTGGAAATGCATGTAATCCTCACCACAATATTACTGAATAAAGTGACAAAGACAAACCTCTAGTTGTCATTTGTGGTATGGAACTTGCATATGGATGACTTCAAATCAATATTGTATATGAACAAGGCCCTGGCAACCGTGCAGTTTAAGGCAGGCATGGTTTTACAACTCCTGCACACTTGGAACATGGATTCCAACCCAGCTTTGAATACTGGTGTTTGCTTGTATTTTCAGTGTTATCATGTGATGGAAGAGGATTCACCTCCTTTGAGTGATATTTATTGTGTGAAATATTCATTACTACAGAATTAGCTCTGACATGGAGAGGTTGAACCTCTGAAAGTAGAAACTTCTGATTGCTACAACATAAAGCATATTTGGGAGGTCAAGCTTTTTTCTTACACAAATGCTCTATTCTACCAGGGGTTTTCAAGTTTTTTTGTTCCTATAGGTAAATGCTCATCCCATACTTTAGAATTTCCCCTTGTAAAATTTAAATAATAGTCCATTTTAGGGTTCGACAGATCCTGGCTGCCAGTTCACCATTAAACCTAGATCACTGGTCACGGCACCAAGAATTTCAGAAGTATGTATTTTAATGTCTCTTTTCTTCTGTCCTTGAAAATCCTAGTTCAACATACACTTTGTTACTCAACAGCTAGCTCATTTCCACCAGTCTTAACTGTTAAAATCAGTTAGGCGTAATATTAAAATGCATGGGAAAACTCGTACGTATCTTGGCCGAAACTGGTGTGGAATACAGAGTGAAAAATAAAGGACGAAGGGCAGGAGGAGATAGGTGGTCTTGCATTTCCATGTATATTGTCAGAAAATACTTTGTTCTGTCCCTCAAAACAGCAGGTTGTGGGCATCTTACAGTAAACCAGTAGGTTCTAGCCATTCCTTAGAACTGTTAATTCACTGACTGCTCTTTCAATACTTTTGTTCTTAAATTTCCTGTCCCCCCCCCCACTCCTACCATTTCTTGATAGTCAAAGCATATATTAATCAGCCCGCCCTTGAACAAACACTGTGAAGTATGTCACATATGCTCAAACTTTCAAGTCATTAAAAATGTCATGACCAGCAGGGCTGAAATACACCTGCCCAAAATATCAGGTTTTGCTGTCTAGCAGTGGTAAATTGTTTGGATCTTTTCCCACCCCATTCCACTTAAGTCCATCATGTTGGGACAATAAAAGAATGCTTTTCATCCAGCTAGGTGATTTGTTGAGGTGGTGGTGTAATAGTGAATGCTGAAAGTGAGATTCAATTTAGAAACAAATGCCCAATGTCTTTTTCTCATGCTTTCCCTAATCCTACAGACTGGTGTATCCAGGCAAGGCCATTTTGAAATTTTAAACATTTCTGCTTCAGTTTGTATAAAAAAAATTGTTCAATTTCAGTTTAGTAAAGTTTCAGTCATGCAGTTTTTTGTACTAACAATCAAATCACTTTTTAAATAACTGTTTCTGTTAAAAAAAGCCTGGATGAGATGTGGGAACATTGGGCATAAAGAATACTCAAAATGAGTCAGTTCAACAATTTTTATAGCATAATTACAAATGCCAGAAAAACAGTCTTCATGAGGCACTGAATTTGAAGGTTTCATTTACAATGTAACATTCTAAACAAAATCAAAGCATGACTCACTTATGAATTGACAAAAGATTTATCTCAAACATGTATTCTTCTGAAATCGAGAAGAAGAGAATTTAAGGGTTTAGAACACTGACATAAAAAGCTGTAAGCTACATGCCTCCTTTCCCAGTATATGAGATCAGACTTCAGATACAGTGAAATGGAGGAAAACAATGTCTGGTTACTTGAAATCACTTCTTCATGTGACTTGCTTCATTTATTATAGCTGCCTTTTGATTTTATATTCTTTGTGGGGTGTCATTTGATTAAAAAAAAACTTTGCAAATTATGGTATTTTGGACGAATATCCTCAGTACATATGAATATCTTGTGACCTGGCAAACAGATACACACACAATACCAGCAGTAGCTTACAGTGGAGGGTTTAAGTTTATTAGACTTTGCAACAAGTCTGGCTCCTGAATTTTTTAGCTAGCCTCTAGGTAAAAGAAATATCTGTCATTCCCTGGTCCATTACATGATGAATTATCACTAACAGTTATAAGCATGTTTACCTAATTAACCAACTCTGGTCAAGATATTACTCATTCCTACTTTTCTTAAAAGTCCCTCAATTTGTAAGATAAAGCTAGCAAAATTTGTAAATTAATCATTACAAGGAACATAAACCAATAAAACGTATGTTGAACTTTGTGATTCACCTTTTTTGGAGGGAGGGGTAGGGGGCACAAAACACTGAAGTTTCTGGGGTCTGTTCATATGTGCTGGACTTCTTTAGTTTCAAAAATAGCTTCCCAATCAAAAGTCTACAACTGAAATAGCAAAAATGTATAATATGGCCTTATTAGGAACACCTGCTCGACTCAAGGCCAGGTATAAAAAATATAAACCTTTATACAAGAAACTATGTTCACTTTTATTGAGACAAAGGAAACATACATGAAGATAACTCTCTAGTATATAAGACAGGCAATGATCATTTAAACTGCAATAAAAGCTAATGAAACTGTTCACATGTGTTCAGAGAATCTAAGAGCACTTACATTCTGAATCACCATGCATGTACTTAAAAAAAAAAAAAAAAAAAAAAGAAACAAAAATCCATAACCCAGACTTCTCAACAAACACCTTTACATAAATTAAAAAAAAAAAAAACAACAGCTAAAAACATAAAAAATATTACTAT
>Ga0123352_10014933_pt1 | contig 12370 bp, 5 predicted proteins | sample TergutLab28metaG_FD_89700 | JGI IMG/M metagenome (GOLD analysis project Ga0123352, IMG submission 89700) | Labiotermes labralis P1 segment gut microbial communities from Petit-Saut dam, French Guiana - Lab288 P1 | ecosystem: Host-associated > Arthropoda: Insects > Digestive system > Gut ... | reverse complement strand
ACTTGTTCCTTGATATTATTTATTGGGAGACGGAGGAAGTCTTTTGTATGGGTTTTGTGGTTGGGGGGCTCTTGGGGGGGGGGGGTGTTTCTGGTCAGGATGGACCACCCAGGTGTGGAACGAACGATCTTGCTGCCACCTGGAAGGCGGGTCAGCTAGCACTATGCTCGGACGGCATAAATTTCAGTGAACGGCGAACTAAGCGTTTTTCTCTTCTCCCAAGCACGCAACTAACACGGACACACACAATTTATTCGTTGTGTTTTAAACAAGAAATTTACGTGTTTTATATAATTTCTTCATTAAGCAGAATCTAATTTATCACATTTCATGTCAAAAGTAACTGCGTGTAGATAGTTTAGCCAGTACATATTAATTAGGTGTGCGTGGATTGATTACATCCGTCATTTGGTAAGGACTTAAGAAGAGAGGACTTTCGAGTCAGTACTCTTCGCATCTCCAGGTCTTATCGCAGTACATGACAACGATCGCAGCGAAGCAACGTTTTCAAAGCTGGAATAATATCTGATCTTCTAGTTAACACAGTTTCCGTCTTTGTAGAAATCACAGCTGCAGTACCGTGCTCCAAGAACACGCCACTCACGGCTACACGGATCTAGTCCCCACGTTCAAAACGCTATAAATTTAGATCAATGTCAATGTGAGTGTTACAGACTGACGTAACCTAGATGCTTCACGCAGTCTCTTTCCTTAAAAACTTAAACAAATCAGATAATGGGCAGTTTGCTTTATTTCGCTTCTCAAGTGAAAATGAACTGATGGAATTACTGGGGACCTGCAGCAAGGCTCTAACGATTAAGAAGGAATACTGAAAGTTGCTAGGCAAGCCAGAATTGAAAAGAACTTTTTGGAGATACATATTGAAAAATGTTAGTAAAAGAATGTTTTTAAAATAATTAAGATAGTAGGGTACGGATTGGATTCAGCTGGCTCCGATTAAGGTCAACTAGCGGGTTGTTGTAAAAGTTGTAACCAAATTTTAGGTGCCATAAAAGTCTGAAAATTTACTGAGCCCTTGAAATACTACAAGTTTTTAAAGTGCAGCAATGTTCCATGGAATTGGATGTTCAAGTAACGGAAGACACGCACACACAAATGAACCGATTTCATAATACTTTGTAACTCTTGCTGTTTAATGATAAAACTGAAAGTTTAAGATGTATTTATACACTTTCCTGAACTTAACAAACTGTTCCCCCAAAAAATGCTTAAAATAGTTTTAATTGTACAGACTTTCTGTCGCTAGTATATCGCATTTGGAATCATTCAAATTTTGAACTTCCCCCATTTCAGTCTCCTAAAATAAAAATTTAAACAACTTTTTAAGGACAGTGAAATCTATTCTAAACATCTGGGACGCGAAGTTAGAGAAACGTTTCTTTTGGGGTCATGTTGACTCTTTTGCCCACGTAAAGGCAAAGAACGCTTCCCCGAAAAGTGGCCTTTTAATTCTCATGTCAAACATGGATTGATGACTAATTCTATAGATTTAATGACTAAATTAAGAATTGTGTTAAACAATGAATATTTTTTAGTTCAACATTGAATTAAAAATAGAGATGTAGTTTGAAAATACTGTAGCAAGTGAAGGAATGAAATAATTTGCTGTAAATGACGGAGATATGTACATTCCAGTGCATAAATACAGACTATTTTGTTTAGTCCATAGGCCTGTCCAAGCGTAGTTAACCTGCATTTGACGGAATTACAAAAATACACGTAACCTAGTGTGAAGGCATGAAATGAAACCGTCATGTGCAAGGGAAATGACACAGAATATATTATCTATTTAAAACTGTAAATACTGTAAGTGTATTTTAATACAAATATTCTTCATAATTTAACCGTAATGTCACTGCTGCTGGCTATATTGCATAGAGAGAAGCGCGATAGACAGGGTTATTAATAGTCTTCTCAGTTGAGTAGGGTCTCATCTCCAAGGCGTTTAGGCCAAATCTGGGACTCGCCCAATCAAATTTAAAATGGGCCTTTTCACGGGGTTAAAACTGCAAGGACGTGAAGCTGAAAAATCATATCTATACAGTACCGAAGACAAAAATGCATGAAACTATGACTGTTTTCTAAAAATAACGTTTCTGAGAAAATTGGCAAAGTATACCTTTACAAATTCACCTTAGTGAGTCGCTTGAATTTCTGGAATACAAATTTTGTATCTCTGGTTTCAGCTTAACTGCTACATTATCTTGAAATATTTCTATATGTTCACTTAAACAACGCTGTATTACTCAATTGAAGTTGCCTTGTTGAGTCCTCTCATTTGCATATAATTAACACTTTTACTTGTTACCTCACATATAGTAATTCACAACAGAGATGGTTCTTGGAGTTTTGCGCACGTCTGAATAGAACTGTTGTGGACATTAATAAGGTCTTTGAGGTAAACTGTTTACAAGTATGTAGAAAACAAGACGTTACAGCACAGAAACTGCTTCTACAAGAATTTATTATTCCTTGATGATATTGTGCCTCTCGTACACACATTTTCCATGGAGTGGGGCGGTTTTTGGATCGGTTATACCACCACATGGGCGCACAGCGGGGGTTTCTCTAAACAGGTCCTCTTGTATATCCCAAGTATACACAGCGCAATAAAGTCAGTGACGACATGGTTTCGAGTTACAGGATAATATAATAAAGCGAGTAAAAAGGAGGAAATGATGAGTTGTAGCCATGTGGTTGAGAACTTGTTCCGTACGCTGGAGATGGGGTTGGGTTTCGCGCTGCCTAATCTCACCTTTCTAATAACAAAGAAGATATTGAGCTGCGTGGAACTGTTATCAAGGGAACTTTACTCTAAGGGAGAAGGTGCATATTTTACCTATTCCAGTATGTGCCAGTCGGTATGCTGACTGCGCTATGGCTCGGAAGACAGAGGAATCATATTTCATTTCCCGGCAGGAGCAGCAAGCTGATGTTTATTTTAGGGCCTCCGTGCAAGCTTCGAGGTCCCAGCCTCATGCTCGAAAGGCTGTGAAGGACCTCGTCCCGGAGCTAAAGCAGACGGGGCTTGGAACTGACAACTTGCGGCGATTAAGTATGTGTGGGACTAAAACTCCGATGTCCTATACATCTTCATACTGGTGACAAAGAAAATAATTTTTCACTGTATGATCTTTGCCCTTTTATGCATACTGATCGTAATATACGATGTAGTTAAGGATTTTCTATACATACATATGTTATAAACTGGAAGAAAATATGGAAACCCGTTGCAAACAAATGGAAGAACAGTATCCTTTTTGGAGACTGGGAAGGCCAAACGGCCTAATCCACGAAGATAATGACAATATATCTTAATTCTAGGTGGCGAGATTGTCCGGAGCTTCGTTAAAATGAAATGTACCAAAAAGTGAAATCCCATATTTATTATATAAAGCTGTTCCAGTTTCATCTTGTTCAGTACCGATTACAAGCCAGTCCGTTTTGGAGTCCTTGTGCAAGAAGTGTCAATGAAAGAGAAAGTAATGCTGCTTCTCTCTGTCAGTAAGCCTTCACAAACGATCCGCACTCATATTTCTTTTCTTTTAACATTAGAACCATACAATCCTAGAAATGAAAACGTCCGAATAAAATATATTGAAGTGACAGCGTTAAGACTATCTTGCCCAAAACACAAATAAAAAGATTAAAATTTTCCTTATCCGTTCCATTCTAAAAATTCATTTTCTAAAATCAAACTTTCGATTTTTTGCGAAACCATTATAAACATATAATCCTGTCGTCAAAACAAACATTTTACTTAATAATTAGTAACAGCCATTCGTCAGGGCTACATAAAATTTAATTGCCTAATAATATAATAATAACAAAATGTCTAAGGAAAAATTTGGAAGCCGTAACAATAAAAGAATCAATGGATATACTATAAACGACAGCTGTACTTGGAACAGCACGCATAATACGGAAAGTACTGCAGTCTGAAACCGGAAGCCTGAAAGTTGGAGATCGCCATTGGTTCGAAAGAAGTGCCAGGAAGAAAAGGTTTGTGACAAGACAAAATGGTAATAATAATAATAATAGTAATAATAATAAAGCGGTATAATTGCTATTTTCTTTGAATTAAAATTTAGCAATTAAAGATGTAATGGAAAGTACCTTTTCCAACATGTGTAACTGTGACGTCAAGAGCAGATCGCTGTATGCATTCAGCTGTCACGCAGCAAGAAAATAACGATATTTTTATACCACTTTTTTTTTGTAAAAGTAATTGATGGCGTCTTATCAGTTATAACAAAGATAAAGTAAGAACGACAGAACATTAGGATTATTCATGATTGGATTTCAGAGCAGTACAAAAATAGAGTTTTTCTGCAGTCAGTACCTGTAAGAGTCATAATTCTTACCCCCGTCACTTAGGTCGGTAAACGACTTACTGACAGAAGTTTTTCCCGTGAAACATTTGTGCGATTTGTACGTGAGACCCATGGTTCTTCTGCGAGGAAACATTTCCGAGTAAGTCTCAATATGCACTCCGTAAATCCATGTATGGAATTGGATGTGTAGCTCACGTCATTCTTAGCCCCGTCCCCAGATTGAGGTGCGTGGCCAGCTTCACGCTTGGCTAACTTAGCCGCCGAGGAAAATCATCCAGTACGCATTGAATAAGAGGCTACTTGGGATTCAGAACCCGACTGAATGTCTTGGAGAAAAGTTTCATACACTTACGAGAAACAAATTACTATTTCTCCGTTGTCCTCTGTGTGTCGCAGGTATAAGCCGATATTGTACTTACTCAGAGTTACAGTAAAGTCAACAGTACTAATGCTTACTGAATTCTTTTCATTAGACGCCGAAATTAACATAAGGACGGAAACACAGACACAATCTTCCTAGCGCGTGTTTTTCATTTTATACACTTCTTACATTATACCTGAAATTGTATTTAGAGCTTCATATCCCGCAATTGCAAAATGCATAACTGCAAACCGGGAAATCTGCGTCCGCATTTTGTCATTACAACTGAATTAGTTTTAAATGTATTTGTTGAGACAGAAACATTGATTACTAAATTAGTATTCTCATCCTCTTCCGTGTTTGCTTCTAAGTGACCTTCGCTTATGGCTATTCCGACCATATAATCGTCTTCCAAATGAGACACCTAAAATCAAATCAGTCATCTCCAATCTGAGTGACTTTTTGGTATTTCAGAAAAAGTATTTCGCCTTCTTGCGTCATTGGTGAGCAGCGTGTTTCTTTTTTTTTTTTGTGACACCCGCTTACTTTCTTAAAGAGCAAAATAACTGTGAAGTTTCATGAATCTATGTTTCAAATTTTTACGTCTGAAGATCGGAGGTTTTCTGATTGATTTTTTAAAAAAATGTTGATTGTTTTATGAGCCAGTATGTATGGAGATTGGTAGGTATGAAATATTCTTCACAAATGTAATTTGTTTGCTGTGTAATAAATAAAATTTTTTAACCTGCGTTTTTCGTTTTCTTTCCGCATTGTTTTCATGGTGTATTAATTTTCCTTTGCCAAGAATTTGTACTAAATTTTTTTTATAGTTTAGCAGTGGAAAGTGAAAACAAAACTCTGTGTAATATTTATTAATGTAAAGTGTTAAATATGAGTTTAAACCACACGTTTCCATTTACGAAATCCTATGAAACTTTTCCATTATCTTGGTGTCGACTCGTACATAATTCCAAACCGAAGTTCCATCCTCAAAGATTCCACCTGAGCAAAGGAACATAAGCCAAACCCGTTAATCCAGGTATCCATTGCCCCGAGAGCGACATATGTCTCGATTTGCATGTTGGATTTGTGTCTTTTGTTCAGGTGGACTCCCGGAGGATGGAACTCTGGTGCCGAAACATGTAGATGTTAATACATTTATGTATTATATGATCTGAAATGTGTTGTTTTTATTAAGTGCATTTTTGTTATTGTATTGAAGACCATACACAATACTTGTATATATCTGATCAACTTTTCAACACAATTATTTATTCATGTAAGACGTAGAAGTTGAAATACACTTCGAAGCAATTATTATAGAAGCTTATATCTATGGCAAATTTCAACTCTGCCGTTGAATCATCCCGATAGTCTCATTAGGCTTGTCAACAGCCGAGGTATTTGCGTGGCGACGGAGCAAGGTCTGGACTGTTTGATGTCTCCTCTTGTACGTCTCTGACGTACAAGAGGAGAAGATTTTGTTACAAAAAATATTTTGATTTTGTACATCTAAAATAAAAGGTCCTACGTTTAATACAGATTTCTGGGCAAAATCCACAGGCCTACATAACCCAGTTTTGCTAAACAACGAATATTGCTCTGCCTGCCTATAAGGCTACATCAGTGGTGCAAGATTTAGAAGCTTGTCACTACTCATTTTCTGAAGCTGGTTTAAATATTTTACACTAAGTTAATTGCTACCTGCTCTTAGTTTATATCTTCAGTTTAAAGTTTTATCTAGTTTGACACATTCTTTGACAAATCTCACTGTCATTCCCAGTGCTTGATATTTGTTGGAATTTTTATTATCTTTGCTCCGAATTTCACGGTCCTATAAAAGTGTGGGTACTGTCAACAATTACAACATTATAAATTCTTTGCTGTCCAGCCATGCATTGCCATTGTTCTGTTTGTAGTTCCAAAAATTTCATACAAATATTTCCCAGCATTTGCAATACCTGCGGACGTTTAGGTTCTCTGTTTTGTAATTTAATTTTCTATAGGGCTGTTGTTAGGAAGAGGCCAGTAAGAAAAAACAATTTTATTTTTTTTTTATAAATATGACGTAGATTAGTGTTTAAGCTATTCATTCTGTTGTGAGTTCACACATGAACAATATGAGTCGAGTTCGACTCTTCAAGTTCCATTATTATTGATATTGTCGACGCTGATCAGGGGCAACCGGTACACATATTTCCTAAATCTCCGGTCTGGAATTGTGAAAGCTCTACTAAAAGAATGAAAATGGATCAGCCTTCTTATTACAGTATGTTGGTACAAATATGTCAGATGTGTGTACACCGAGGTGTGAAGAAGAAAGTTAAACTTGCGAATTTTTTAAGGAGTTACAAATATCTATTCGCTTCCCTCATTCGGGTGATTTAGTCTTTGTTCTCAAATAAGGGAACTAATTTCCCTTATCCTGTACTCTAGACCTACTCGCTATTTCTGAAACTTTGAAAACATTACAGCCGAGTGACTAAAGTACAGTACATAAAATTAGATAATGAAAGAATTCTTACAGAGGGAATTAGTGTCAATATTTACCACTTTATATACGGTTAGGAGTATCTTAAGTTGAGGCGTCCCCTTTGTGTATGTAATTATACGTTAAAGATTAATGTAGGTCTAACACAACTAGTTTATTAGCAGGGTGTTAACCCTGCTAATAAACTAGTTGTTTTAGACTTACTTTATCCTTAACTTACGGTTGTGATTATCTCTAACGTGGCAGCATATTCTATTCATTTTTTAAGATTCTAAATAAATATTGCTTGCTTCTCTAACCTGCATTAAGCAACCGATCATTTCCATGGAATTGATACGTACTTCCCTTGAGAGAGTTACCGCAAATTACATATTATCTTATGATCTCCATGGTTCAGAGTGCCTAATTACTTGCTAGTTTTGTGTTTTTTAATGTGTCAGTTCGGTCAATCATTGTCCTAAAATTTAGGCTAGTTTAATTAACTTTCACGACATTAATATATATTTTATTTATAAATAAAACAGTCCCATGATATCAAAGTTACGAAATTTACAAAGGTTACATCGATAACCGTTAGGAACCCCGGTCATTTACATCGGCTGAAAAAGGAAAAGAGGTTTGAAATGTACGTATGTGAGTCAAAATAAACAAAGAGAGACTACATAAGAAAGTCGAGTGGAGGAGTCGATCAGTTCGATTTCCTTAACAGATCTGATCGTGTATTCTTAAACTTGAAATAAGAGTAACTAAGAAAAAATGTTAGAATATTTCGCTCAGATGTTGAAAGGTACATTTTTTGCTAATATTCTTAATAAAATAACTGCATATTATATGAATTCTGTCTGGAACACTGTGGTTTGCAGCCAACAAACACCTACTGCGCTAAAAACAAAGTCTTTAGAATGTGAGTCTAATAACTTCAAGCGTTTCCTCGTAACTCTTGGACTGAGCCACTCTGGGTCTCTTGATAGTGCGGCTGCTCTTGTGCCTGTCGCGCCATTCCCACCTGACGGTTGAAGAGAAAATTAAGATAGGAAAAATGAGAGATGTGAAATGTGCTTGGTGAACCATTATTAATACACTAAAAAAAACGAAAAGCCAATAAAGGCGTGCTTTATATCGATAGGAAGTGTGTTTAAAAATTAATCTTGCCACACACAAACACGCAGACTACCGAACCGATAAATGTGAAATATCTTCTCTGAAACGTCTGTAGTTATTTAACATTCGACATGGCGCAATATCTGAGAAAATTCTTATCTTTATTGATATCGCAGCAAGAAAATTGTATCTTTCAAATGAAATTAAAAGTGACAATTCTTCAACTTTAGTAATATAATTTTAGGCGCAGGCACAATAAAATATGCATTCGAATTTGCTCATTGGAAACAATAAAAGAGACTTCAAAGATAACAGATTTACAAACAAACACTTTAGAATCTGCATTTATTTCCGACAGCAGAACAGCAAAAAGAGACAAAACTCTCCTTTGTAACGTAAATACAAATTAATGCCACTGAAAACACTTACTGCGAAATAACCTAAACATTACCCGCGCGTACATTCATATGATAATTCCGAACCCTTCACTACGTTTCTACGTGTCACTAAACGGATAACTAATTAGTGATTTTTAAACTACAATGAAAATATCAAATAAAGCTTGTGAGATTAGGCAGCTGGTGGCATAGAAGCCAGCAGGTTATATAAAGAAGAACTCCCGAGACATGAAGAGCAGCCTACCTCCTCCATTATGCCCATTAATAATACAACGCACCACGAACACGACAAGACTGTAAGGATAGTCTCCTCCGATTACAAATATAACAAATAATACCACATTTCATCTGTTGTCTTGCTAGAATAACACCTCTTCCAGGAAAACTTAATTTAAGAATTTATTTAACGTATTCTACATGTAAAATAGCAGAGGAAATTTGTGAAATAATTATTTATATTGTACTTATACACGCGTTTCAATTGTAGTTTTATAACATTCAAGTTGATAAAAACGTTTATGATATTATGTATCTTTCGGAAAGGTTTCAACATTTATATTTTGCGAGATATTATATTCATACAATTCTTGATGAATATTCAAGTCTTCTGGTAAGTTATCTCTAGTCAGTTTGTAGATACATTTTACTAGTTGCCACTTACCAACCAAAAAGAATAGTCTTTCCTTTATTTATTATAATAAAGCTATTATATTTCAAAATGCGAACAAGATTTAAAAATGTAGGCAAAACTTAGAGCATTGGCCAAATTTGAAAGGCATGCCCTTGCTGGCAGAGAGGGAAATGGAGGCCTAGCTTCAACCCATTCCGAACATCGACGGTAAATGGGGGTGGGTAGCCAGCATCATGTCCTGACCGCTTTATCTTCGGGAAGTCCCGGTATCCATTGTACAAGAAGTGCGTTGAGTCACGGTGCCGGTCTGGAAGGACACGGAAAAACTCGCCCCCAAAAAGGTTTGATCTCCGGACCGTCGCTATACAGACTACGCAGTCCCGGCAGCCCATTACCATTAGTAGTAGTAGTCCACAACTTCGTCGTCGTCGTCGTTCTCGTCGTAAGATAAAGACATCTTATGTGTAAGCTTGTAGTACCCAAATTTTTCATCGAAGAAGGCAAAACGGCTGGTAAAGAAGAACGTGAACTTTGGTCTGCTTGACTATAACAATAGCGACGTTTATCGATGAAACTAAAGTGTTTTGATCAGTTTTCATCTCACTGAGACACCATAAATTTTCGCCACGCTTATAAGAGCATTATTTAATAGAGTAAAATAAAAGTTTAGTAATTCGTCAACCTTGGCACCTTCCTCGCCATCTGTGCAGAATTACCCTCAATCGCTTGTTTCCGATCCTTGGGTGGTTTTGCCGTGTTCTTCCAGCTTACATCAGCACCTCTGTCAGCTGTATTCTGTATTCCGAGAGTTTGCTTCTCTTTATATATCTTCTATTTATTACTACACACAAAAAAGTTAAAGAAATACCTGGACATGTCTATTAAAAGCGCAGAGAGTTCCAGGAGTTCGATGATCCCAGATTTCAAGACACTCGGCCATGAATATGGTAAGATTGTTGGCACTAAGCACCTGCCGCTTTACGCCCCAAAAAATATTCCTGGTACTCATTTCTGTTGGTGGCTGTGTAGACTCAATTTCCATATGCGGCTGGAAGGGTTATGATAATGAAAAATTCCAATGGGACTATCGGGAATCAAAATCGCGACTCTCCGGCTTGTAGCGCAGTGCCTCGACCAATTGTGCCACCGCGTGCCTTCATATAATCAATCATAATTCTGACTGCAGCCTGTCTTTTGAAAGTTTTAGTAGGAATTTTGCACAAATATACAGGCTGTCACTCTTGACATGGTTTACACATTTCTTTGCCTTACTCAACAGTCACTTTGTCCATCCCTCCCAAATAATTACCGTTTTATTTCGTATTTATCCGCAGATAAATTCTAGCCCCAGGAATGTAAAGCAAGCCGACTTATTAACTAACCAACACACTACCTAACTAACGAAGCAAAAATCTACCAGCCAACGAAATAATAGAATGGCAAGCCAGACAGGTGGCTAAAGAAAGAACTCCGTGGAACCCAGTTTTCTGGAAGAGCTAATAGCTGGACTTGTCAAAATATCCCTCGCGTTTTATGAAAACAGAAGTTTCTTTACCATTTTCACCAAGGTCCCTTAAATTTCCTATCCTGTACAAAATTTATCGATTCCACACTCTCCTGTTGTTTTTACACAAAACTTGCATTTTCCTTATTCGAAATGTTTTGAAAGTACATAAGGAATTAAAAATTGATGTCTAGCAAAACCTTAGTATGAAGTGTTACTTCAGAACCGAAGTACTTCCTTTGTATGGAGTGGGTGCTGGAGTTCTTATTTCAGTCCGTGTCACGCGTGTTTTAATCACCCCATGAAACCTGCAACCCTTACCCCAGCCAAGGATTAAACTCATCCGAAAAATGAACTAACTCTGTTTCTCTACTTACTAATCCCAGAAACTAAAACTTTTAGGACTATTACACCATGAAAGATGTTTTAATGCCAAGACCCATAAGATTATGGAAGTTCACAAATGTGATGACAGTTTATAAAAGGATTCTCCATACCGTATAGGATTTATTTCCAGCCGTTTAGGTACTTCTTGTGCGGGCTATTGAATTGACGGGTTTGTTGTAGACGTCTTTCCTATCTTACTTTAGGTCTGTTGGGTAATTTGAAGAATCTCTTAATAAATGTTTTCACAATTACACTGAGATATGTCATCACGTTCTTCTTGATTTATTCATAGATATTTTTCCGATTAACTTATCTAATTAAACACTGGATGAAATCTGCAACTCGTATATTGTCAAGTATCAGGACACCATAAATCCATCTTCCGTCAGCGATGACAAACATTCATTTATTAGCTCAGTACACAGACTGAAAGAAGGCTCTGGTTCTTGAGTTTTTAAATTTAATTGGAAATATTTCCTTAATAGATATAACTTCACTTTCGGTCAAATTGCTAACAAGAAGCGAGGATATAAGTTTAATAGAATATAATAGTAATCAGTCATTTAAAGTAGGGTTCTAAAATATAGAAATAAATAAAGAGTGACGGTGCTGTTTTACCGAGTAAATTTCTGTACACGTAAGTACTTTATTAATATTCGAAAAAAATTAAAATTACCGCAATACCAAACATTGGCTATATCCTTCAAAATGGTCATTGCAGGATCTCGAGCTGTATCAGTGCTGTAATAAGTTCCTGTTGTCAAGATACCGAAGTTTACGAATGGGTCTCCAACAGACTTCCTTACCAAAACTTTGAGAGTATGTAAGATTATCAAATAAAATACATATATCGCTGTACAAAAATTACACAAATTTACGCTTTATATACGTATACGGATGGATTAATGTATAAATTACAGAATTTCACATTTCCTTTCCGTGCAGTACAGTTCAATTACTATAATTTAAGCAAAGAACGCACACAATTTTATTAGACGGTGGTATAGAAGGTGTTCACGGTTTTACATTCATTGTTCCGTGCATCATTGTAATTCTTTAAAATAACCAACACGATGTCACTTGTAGACTATCCTTTATTTTCATGGGTAGTCGTCATTCACTCTCTACATGTTTCGAGCTTT
>Ga0123352_10014932_pt1 | contig 12370 bp, 9 predicted proteins | sample TergutLab28metaG_FD_89700 | JGI IMG/M metagenome (GOLD analysis project Ga0123352, IMG submission 89700) | Labiotermes labralis P1 segment gut microbial communities from Petit-Saut dam, French Guiana - Lab288 P1 | ecosystem: Host-associated > Arthropoda: Insects > Digestive system > Gut ... | reverse complement strand
CCCCCCTCCATTCCATTTACTGAAGATCAGTTTTGATATTAGTATACCCTTTATGCCTAGGTCTTCCAAGTGGTCTCTTTCACTCAGGTTTCCCCACCAAAACGCTGTATGCATGTCTCCTCTCCCCCCGTACATGCTACATGCCTCACCCGTCTCATTCTTGATTTGATTACCCGGACACTTGGTGACGATACTCCTTACGCAGTTCTCTACATCCCTATTGTATCATCCCTCGTAGGCCTCAATATCCCACTCACACCCTATTCTCAAACACATGAGGCTGTTCGTAATGTTATTTTAAACTTCATATACAGCTTCCATGAAGTGTGTGCATGCAGTTTTTACATATTGGGTGAATGCTAAAACTACTCTTCCATATAGTTTACTGTTTGCAGTTAACAACTTGGGTGCGTAATGTTGTGTGTCACTTCTAATTTCAGGTCGATTTACGGAGGATGGCTCATTTATCGGGCAGTATGGTCCTGGGAATAAACGGAGAACTGAGGAACAGCAGTCACCTTCAGCTATTGCCACCTACGTGTAGTGGAGCTCTTCATCGACTGATTGCACAGTCAGTGCAGGGAAGTTGATCTGAAACACTTTCCCACAAGATGCCACCACTCAGGGGGTGCCATGCAACAGCACAAATACATCAACGGTTCTGTGCGTTAGTATTTATTATTAGGGTATTGAAACTTTGCGTTGCCAAGAAATTGGTACTACCAGAACTAACAAAAATGATAGGTGTCAAAGTACAGGTAGTGATATGGGTCAGGATAACTGATGACAAAGGGGCAGAACCTGTAGAAGGAACATGTGTTTTTATTTTATTTATTTGTTCATGCATAAAGTCTGGTGTGTGAACAGCATGTTGTCTCCTACATTGTTAAACAAGGTTTCCATCTCTCAATTTTTTTAAAAAATACATTTACTATAGTTAACTTATGTCTTCCTTTTATATGCATTAGATAGACATGATTTTGATATGGCAGTGTTGCACTTGGGACGAAATGCTTCATGGTTAGGTACTGACTGTGGGCAAGAAACCTTCTTTTTTTCACTGATAATGGTCCACTTTCTGGGTTCATGTAGACAGCGTGTAGGTATAGTTATTGCGGTTCTCTAGAGCTTCCAACACTGATGGTGGGAGCTGCTTTTAAATCATGGAATTATCAGCTGCATAAGCACTGGGTAGACCAGATTGTAGCAGGATCTTGGATGTCAGCTTTTCAGGCCTTGACTGTTGACTGCCTCAGTGGTATCAGCTGTTATTCGAGGATTATAGATGACAGTAATGTATCTTGAACTCTTTTGTGTCACCAGGAATCCAACATAATGTTAGGTTATCAGTCCAATCTTTATTCCATTGTGTAATATTTGCATCATCTTTGCAGTTCTTTATATTGAGTCTCTAATAACTTCATTAAAGGTGTATCTTTATCATATTGTCTTTAAAAAGGAAGTAACTGGTGTTCTTACTATTCAGGTCCCATATACTAGAGGGGAATTTAAACATACAGGTTAATACTTATGTTGGAACTACAGTCTGCTGTAGATGTAGTCTGCCTCCTAAATTCCCATGGCAAAGGTCAAGTTGTCACTGTCCACACCCTGAAGGCATACAGAGGGAGTAGAGGTACAGCTCCACTCATTCCTAACCTCCATTGTTAAGCTACACACATTCTTAACCTCATTTTGGCTGTCTTACCTCCAGGGAAGAACCCCCACCGCCCATTGAATGCAGGTCGGGGTGGGACCCAGTGCTGGGCTGAAAATTTTAGAGGTGAGAAAAATCTTTTGCACCTGCCAGAATGGGAACCCTGAATCATCCAGTCCATATCCTGGTCACTGTACAGACTTTGCTTTGCTGGCTCCCCTGAATTCCCATGAGACCACTCAAACAGCAGGGGCCAGTGTGTTGCTGATAGAAAAACGGGGTTACTGATCCTGCTGGTTAGATTCATAAGAGGTTAATAAAAGTTAACACTCTGTTTATTTCACTCATAATTTGCTTACAACAGGCATGGTTGTATGATTATTGTAAGACCGTATCTGACATTATGGATTTTGTGGAGGTTGGTATTGTGAATGTAGGAGCAGTGGTGACCAGAATTGTTACGTGGGATATCTTTTTTTACACCATGTCACACCAGTAATATTATTTTGGATGTCTTCTTCAACCATACTTTGCATCTTAATTAGTCTTTTATAGACATGAAAATATATCTTACGGGATACGAAGTATGGAGCATATGGCTGTGGTGCGAAATACGGGAGGTTGAACTGCAGGGAAAGAATTGACCGTAAAATACCTGATAGATGCAGAATTTGTATGCAATAAACTTCCGATAACAGCTGTGATGCTCAGGGACATGATTTATTTGGTGCTGTGCTTATCTTTATGTCATGTTAGGTGTTTAATTTTTAAAGTGGTGTATGAATTTGTTCATGCCTATGGCAGTTTATTATAATAATTTTAGTGACTCCTACTGGTGATGCTGAAATGCCCAGACAGCAGTATTTGGTGTTCACTCTGATACATGCTGTTGCAGTAGAATGGCCATTTCAGTTTGCGTTACCAACAGTTTGTCGTGATACCTGTGCGAAGCAAACGTTCCTGTGGTCACAGATATGTTGGGTGTAGAGGTGTCTGTTGCCTGGCATCCCATAACATTAGATTTTTGGCAATATGCAAAAGAAGTAGAAATGTGCTGTCGGTATTTTGTTGAAAACTGTTTCTTCAACCTTGTCAGCTGGTCATTTGTGGCTAATATGAATTCGTTTAAGCACATGTTAAAATATGATCATTGTTTTTCAGTTTCTCTTGTTAGCTGTTTCAGAAGAACTTGCAGGACTCTTTATATACCTGTGATGTTATATTACACTAAGTTCAGTTACCTTGCAATACGCAACATTTTTACTGTATTGGAGTTCACGCTAAGCTTGATAGCAATTGTTTATTGTTCTGTTCATGTAGTAACATTTTTTTTGGGGGTGGCTTAGATGAGGTGACTGTTCTTTTGTCTTGTGTAGCATTGTTTGGAATTGTCATACTTTCTTACCTCATGACATATTTGATCTTCCTTGTATTAAAAAGTAGCAGGTATTTGGTTGTTTGGCAAGGTATGAGCACATAACATAATCATGCAGGACCAATAAAGATGCATATACCATAGAGTTAGAATTGGAAGGGGAAACACAACTGTGTATTTTTCAGTGGCCGGAAATGTATACATAAGTGTCGGTGTGATTTTTTCCTGGTGCGTCATAATCGCATGCAGAAAAGACTGGTGGTGCTTATATTAAAAAACAAAACATGGTATATGGTGAATTGCTTTTTGTGATGCATATGTTAAAGAAACTTTCTAAATCTTTGGATGAACTTTTTCAACTATTGAGAATTATGGGTGATGTTTAAAAATGCTTCTAACTGTAAAGTATTCCATTGTCACACACATCATATATTAAAAGCACGGTAGAAGTTAGTTGTTAGAGCTTAGAATATCGTAGTTGACATGTTAGACAAAATATATATACACAAATTAAGTTTCTTTTTTAGGTAAGCCTCATGCATCCTGCACCGCACCACACCCCTCCCCCCATTGCTCTATTATATTGTAACGTATAATTTTTTCTTGTTATTGTACAGTAAAATATAATAATCTGTATATGAGAGAAAAAAAAAGGAATGTGTGTGAGTGGGCAGGGAAGAATTATAGAAATGCTATATATCATGCTAATGTTTCATATTTTTTCAAAGAATCGTGGCCAATAATTTTTTAATGTGCGTTTCATTGATGTTGGCTGCTTAAGATCTTTTTATGCCTTAAGTGTATTGCTTGTTAATGTTTTAGGAAAGAAAGGACTGCGGACTCCCCATCCCCTGGTAGTGTCATGTTGAAAGAAAAGATATTTTTATGTAACTATTTTATGAGCTTTACATAATTCAAAATCCTTGCAAGGCTTTTAAAAGAAAGTAATACTTGTATATAGGTGACTGAAGTGTAGAGGAATGTGAACAATGAATTTATGTTTGCTGAGCAGCAGTGGTGTGTTCAAAGTTACTGGCACAATTCAATAACACTTCACAGTAAAGGTTTCAGCAGGTAACAATATAAATCTGGATGTCTGCAGAATGAATTTCATGTTTTAACAAGTGGTTCATTCTCTGGTAATGGAAGAAGTATGTAAATAAAACAGACATATTGAGAAAAAAGTGACATATGAACTAGTTGGTTTTGAACTGATATTTGTATGTAGGAGTCAACTTTAGGTCTGCTAACAGACCTGCAACGTATTTCTGCTGATGTCCTCCCGTGAGGGGTGTTTGTGGTCCCTGCTTACTGCTGCATATTTATGTCATGTGATCAGTTGCTGTTTTGAGCCTAGTGCATGCTGCTTTGTGTTGTGTGATGTAATGAAGGCAGCTGGCAAACCATCTCTACTTGAATCTCATGCAAAATATTTTGGCTGTTGATCAGGAATCATTAATTGTTGGTGGGTAATGGTATCATTGTGAAATCATGGAGTGTTGCATATTAGTATAGTATGTATAATTATTTTCTGGTGTCATTTTATTTTATCCAGTGCATCAGAATGAAAATGAAATCACCAAAAACATTTCCATGATCTATAGCATTGGCAAGTTGACACAAGGTGTTAACTAAATGCAGGTCTACAGTTTTAAGTGGTTATAAATTTACATATTATGTTGGATCACTACGTATATCATGTAACTTCATGCACACGTACTCTCCTGCGTTTCTTTGGCAGTTTTTGGTAAAGGTAAAAAAAAAACCACTTGAACTTAAAATGCATTTTATATTTCATGTTGTGAAATTACACATTTCCATTATAATTCTCTTAGCACAAGTGCCTTAAACAAGGCATTGTTGTACTACTTGGGTAAGGCGTAACTATAAATTGTGCACTAGTTTGTTATTATGTCTGTAAGAGCAATCCTTTCCAAAATGTGCACAGTACTGTCTTGAATTCTATTGTCTTACTTCGTATAGTATTGAGTATGAGATCGGTTTAGAAGAACAAAGATCTGATAAAAAGGGACGGTCCGGTTCCCAATTGTGAAAGATGCCTGTATTTTTTTTATTGTCTTGTATTTTTGTATGCTTGCAGCTGATTTTGAGATCGCAGTGTTATTTTTTTAAAAATGATGTAATAGCTGAAAAAAATGTTATACATTATTTGTATTATTTATGTTTGGAACTCAGCAAGTTGCACATCTAAGATATTACTACAGAACAAAATATGTATTTTGCATTTTTTGTGCATTTTTCATGTATCATATTTGAGATTTCTGTGGTAGGAACATGGTTTAATTCTTCATATCAAGATCTTTATGAAATCATTGCTGTATGTCCATATGGTCCACTGAATTGACAAGAAGACTGACCTTCTGCACACCACGTGCAGATAAAGCTTTGCATTTCAGACTGTAAACACTTACATAGATTTCTTTTTTACGTGATGTTTTGTTCTTTTGGTATTCGGTTGTGTTATAGGGATGATCATGCTGAATTGATATCAGAGCTGGTGGCCTGAAGTTCTTGGTGCAGCACCGAGCTGTACCATTACACATCATGAAATGTCTGTGCACTTGAACGGAAGAGATTTATACTGAGCTGTTTTCACACATGTTCCTGAATTGCAATTTAGTTTGTGATCATGTGGAACTGTCGAGACATGAGTTCATTTTTAGAGCTGTGTAATAGACGTGTCTTTGCCAACCTGAACATCGTATGTACCATGCAGCTTGTTCATTGTCACCTTTTATTGACCAGCACTTACGCACCACTTTAGGTATATACATAGGATGGTGCATAAATCCTGGTTAATAAAAGGTGACATGCCATTGCCAAGTCTAGTTTTCAAGTGAAAGAACTGTACAAGACCATAGTATGGGTTTTACTGATATTTTAGCAGGAAGATTTAAAAGTGGTACAGACAAGCACAGAGAAGTACACGAAGGTCAAGCAGTGCTAGAGTAGTTTGCCCAGTGGTTACATTACCCAAGTACATACTTTGTTGTCGTCTTCACATATTACATCACTGCACAAACTTATTTGCACCAGCCCTGATTGTCAATTGTTGACACTGTTTGGTATCCAGAAGAGTACAGAAGTTTGGGTTCGTGGGTATCTTTGTACTATTTTGGACAAGTTTTGATGTAACGTATACACATATGGTTTGATAGATGCCTTGATGTGTTAAAAACCTAATGCATGCAATAGAAACAATACTCAGTGCTTTCTGAGAAAGCACTGTAAATGTCAGTCAGTGCTTAATGGAGAAATTGTATTTTATTTTTTATGCTGAATATAATTTAAGTTTTTAATGTAATTAATAGTTCTTATAGTATGTGATGCAGGTTCAGCATCTTCTTTCCGTTGCTAGGCAACATGGAGAATATTAATGCATTCCCTTATCTGCAGTACTTCTCCAGCTGGTAACTTTGTTGCAAACTTCTTTAGTGCAGTTTTTGTGTTGAATCTCTCATGTAGTAGCTTTTACAGAGTACCCAAATGACTTACAGATCCCATCCTTAATATTAGAAATGAATCATTTTTTTGTATCTGTATATTTTTTATGTTTACAGCCTTAAAAAGAAGAATAAATGATCACAAGATTGTCAGGTCTGAAGTGTTTCTTGTGAATTCTGCATTAAAAGGGTATTTCCCTTAGTGCAGTCACATACTGCTGATATGTGAGTCATTTCAAAAGTTCTGCACACTGCACTTTTTCTCTTTAAAATTGAATTTATTTTACAAAATATATTTACAGGCCTTCAGTGTAATCTCCATTGTGCTTTATCACAGTGGTCCAACGTTTGGGCAAGTCTTGTATTCCTGTCAGGATGCCTTCATTGTTGATGCGTCTGATTACTCGGGTCACCTCATTGGACACCTCCTCATTGCTTCTGAAGCGTTTCCCACGGAGTGGTTTCTTCAATTTTGGGAATGAGTCAAAGGCTGGTGGGCTCATGTCAGGACTATGGTGGGTGGGGTACCACTTGCCATCCATACTTTTCCAAAATTTCCGATACTGCACCTGAGGCATGAGGCCGCACGTTAATGTATGATCACTGGTCAGTGGACGAGATCTGACTCCAGTCAGTTTCTTCTTCCATTTCAAGGCTCCGTTTTGCAGGACAGGGACCATGTAGCCTGCCAATATGCACACATTGTTCTGTACTGAAGTCTGGCTCACAGCTGTCGCGAAAATCAGAACAATTGCATCATTCTACTGGCCGTGCAAGCGCAGTGTGCGGAACTTTTGAAATGACCTCCGTATCTGTTTGTGTCAGAATGTAACAGCTGTGTTTATGATGATTCTTTTGAGACTATATTGACTTACCATTGTTTCTCCTCACCAAGTTCCTCCAGTATTTAACCTCTGTGCAGAAATATACAATGTTTCCATCTGAACAGAATACTGGATCCAGAATTTTTGTGATGTATCATATTTTAAATTAGCGTAAAATGTGATGCCTGGGATGGGCAAGTTACAACCCTATAGACTGTTGTGGAACCTGATTGTCATTCACACCATACCAAATTTCATGTGCCAGACTACTATGTTTCATGTTAGTGTGTCATGAGACAAAAGTAGTTCCCAGGTTGTTATTCTGAGCAGAAACTATTTTGACACAAGTTTCACATTTATCAAGGATGTTTGAGACAGACAGAGTTGTGCAGGTCAAAAGGAGGATTTTTTTTTGGTCACATTGTAATCCATGACCTGATAATTGCACAAGTATGTAGATTGTGTTGTATGTTAACATTTCATAAGCTGGGGCAAATTAAGGGATAAAAATATGTGATGTGATGTCACACTGAAAATTGCTGCCTTTTGCAGTGCTGGGGTTTCCTTCTGCCATTTCTACTTCCAGCTGTCTGATATCCCACCCTTGCCACTGGTTTGGTCACAGCCACAGACTTGGCTATTGTAATTTGGACCCAGCCTTCTTCACCAGGAATGTGGTGTCCCGAAGCATTGTGCCCGTCATTAATGGACATGAAACTATGCATGGAGTGTATGAAAGTGGGTTGGGAGTGACTGCGCCTGCGCATTATTAAACAACTGAACATTGTCCCTGCCTCGACAGGCATAGGTCTGCCTGAAGTCGCCCACGTGCTGTATGTGTAGTGATGTTTTTGGTTGACGTCATGGAGTGCTTTTCATCACGCGTCATAGTTGTGGTGACTTCATGTGACGTGGTCATGGTGTGTGTCAAAATACATCGCATTATGTCCGAGAAGATAGTGGGTACCTTTCTGACTTTTCGAAATGTTTCTTTACGAAAAAGACATATTCGAATCTGCAAGGGATATGCTACTATAGCATGAACGAACCCCCAGAATATGGCAGTTGTCAGTGGGAAAACGGCCTGTGTCTATTGTAGGGGACTAGCGTTATACACGCAAAATTTTATGCTCTTTCTGCTAGTTGTGTGGAACATGTCCCTTGTTCTTAAAGTGGTAAAGGCGGGTGAATTATTTTACAGATTTGCCACGAGGTTATTCCTGTCATGTTTTGAGTCGGGGTGCTGTGGACTGCGTTAGCTTTCATATGCGTGAACCGTAATGACGTGTGTCGCCATGCACTGGCACAGAAACATAGCGCTTGTTTGCATAGGTTGTATTACAACAGCCACAAGCTTTGCTTTGGATTTGAAGTTTAAATTTTGAAAAGTCTTAAACCAAGTCCAAAGAGAATATTTGAAAGCAAATGACCTACTGAACAAAATGGAGCCGGATTACGGACTAGGCTATGAGCTGGATGGTGCGAAGTTCGATTCCCAGCAGGGACAAGACATTTTTATCTTGTCCGAAATGTCCTGACAGGCTGTGGGTTCAACCTAGCCTCATCAATAAGGACCCGGGATTCTTTCCTCGGGGAACAGCGGCCAGGGTGTGAAGCTGCCCATTCGCCTCCATGTAGTGCTGAAGTTAATAATGAGTGGAGCTAAACCAATACTTCTCCCATATGCCTTCATCGCATGCACAGGAATAACTTTTATTATACATTACTTTATGAATTCGAAAATAAGATCACACTTTTACAACGTGGATGTTGGAAACATCCGAACATCCCAGTGCACTTTACAGTTTGTTCATCATCAAATAAACACAGCAGCCTGTTTAGGTAATACGTAATTATATATATATATATAAAAGGAACTTTAAAAAAATCACGTTATATCCACTTTTGACAAAAATTGAGCTGTGATTACAGAAGGCAGGATAAACGCGTGCGAAAGGTATAGAAATATTTCTAACCTACTTTACGGACTACCTAAAATTTGCCCCAGTTGGTGCCGCCAGTACCCAGAGGTTTGTATCGTGCACTTTTGCCAGTAGATAAATCAGTCCTTGACAGAGTGGATATCCATGTCTTTGAAATTGAACTCCACGTAAACGAAAACATTGCTGATAAGGTAACTTCCGGTTTTTATGTTCGTAACGTACGTTCCAGGTACAGTATCAGCTGAAATAAATGTACTTCGTGTGTGGTGTGCTAATATTGCCTATTGGGAACTATGGATCAAATTTATACAAGGTGTTCTTACACATCAGATTATCGGGAATAAGAAAACAAAGGATCTAAATAATTTTGGCAGGAAAGCGTTGGCGGACTATTTTCTTAACGTGTCACCTCTACAAGCGAAGAGGGAAATTTGAATCCCTCCGAATGATTCAAGACGTGATTATTAGACACGATACTTAAACGATTACAACTCCGTGATTATTAAAGTCAGGTGTGTCTGAGATGTTTTCATTGGTAGACGAATTACATTTTGAATCCACATCACATTATACGGGTGATCTTTCTGCACCTAGATCATCAAATGTGACAGGAGAAGATGAAAAGTAATTAATTTTTTCCTGTTAGGTTAAGTTACAAATTCAAATCAGTGTAAGGGCCAAAAGAGAGAATAATAATAATAATAATAATAATGTATGCATTTAGTGAATATTCACAAACTCATGTATGAACATTTACACCCATATACATGCAGGAAAAATACACACACACAGTCTGGTGAAAGGTAGAGCTGCCACATTTCCCAAACGTTGTCAATGAAAGTATGTAATGAACGTAGAAGTGTAACACTTCACACACTCTAAACCTTGACACTGGAAGAAGGTCATTGTAGTGGTCACTTTTCTCAAAGGGAATAAGTTTGGAAAATATGTTAGGCAAGAGGCAGATGAATCTGAGAACCAATCAGGATGTGGTTCTGTACAGAAAAGTTCCAGTCTCTGCTGGGATTTGAACCCTGGTTGTTTCACTGTAGGCAGATGCCTTAGTGACTGAGCAATGCCAACTCTGCACACATTTGCATGATTTTAGTGGTTTATGCAGTAGAATCTGCCTTGACCAAATGGTAGTTATTCATCTCTTCAAGAAATTCTTCATGTTTTGTGGTACTTGTACGTTTGTAATTGCATTCACTGTATTCTACCACTTAACCTTATTCTAAACAAGCAGGTGAATCTGGCCCAAACTCTGATACCCGATTTCTTTAAGGCCTATTTTAATATTACATTTTATTTTTATGTTTATATCTCCCAGCTGTTGTTTTTTTTTCTTCTTTAAATATATTTGTCTTTATTTCTTCACATGTATTTTATGAACATAATGACGTTCATGCTTAATATTTCAGCTCCTCACAGAGAGGTGTTGATCCAACCTCAACTTCTGAAAATGATTGTAATGGGACTGGCAGTCAAATTCCATCTTCAAGCAGTGTTACTAAAAGTGTGTTCCACTCTTCTGAGACTGACAAAGAATATAGTACCACTGACTCAAAAGAAGATTTGGTATGCACAGTTTGTAATAGTACATGTTTCTGACAGATGTTATATATGAATGGTCTGTTGACACAAATGTTAAACCTCATCTTATGTTTTCCACATTTGTTTTCACTTGCAATTTTATAAGAAACAAATTGTAATTTTTTATGTGTTTCAGGTGGTACTGTCTGTTTTCTGGCGTAAAGGGATGCTTGGAGCTGCTTATTACGCAGCTGAAACTTCAGAGGTATGGTGTAATGTTAGATTATTTAATGTCAAATTTTAAAATTATAATTATATGCTTATTGCAAGGCCTTTGACTACTTCTTCATTGAAGCTTTCCCATCCTTAATCCCAAACTCACCATAAATGGAAATACATGATTCAAAAACAAGGCTTTGGTGGGGCTTTGGTGGCTGAGTTATCCCATTTGTTTACCAGTCATATTCATTTCAAGTGAAGGTACAGGCTAATCACAGTAGTGTAACCATTGAATTTGGTGTGGAGGAAATTGTTTAGTCAGTGTTCTGTTTTAAAATTTTATTTGTTTAATGTGTTGACAGATGCAAATAACCAGTGTAACTGAATTTACTTAGACCCATTGGCTATCATTGTAGAGCTTAACCTATCTTGTGATCAGTACAAAACTACTCTTTTTTGATTTTGTGATGTATCTCCACAAATTACTCACTCCATGGAACAGAGTCCTTCTTGAGAAGCTAACCGGTTTTCAGTTAGTCAAAAAATTCTCTGCATAATTATGGAACTTGAAAGTTCATTACCACAATTACAAGTGAATGCCACTTGTCCCTATCCTGAACCAGCTCGATCCATCCCACTTCCTTAATATCCATCTTAATATTATCATCCCATCTAGGCCTGGGTCTCCCAAGTGGTCTCTTTCCCTCAGGATATATCTCAAATTAAACCTATATTAGTATTTGCTTATTAAACTAATAACAAATAATTACACATAACTGAAGTCTTATGATGTTTTTATAATTTATTAACAGTGTTAGTTGTATACATGATATAAGTGCATTTTAGCCTATTTTATATTGACAAATGTATTTCAACATGCCCATTTTATTGTTATTATTATTATCATCATCATCATCATCATCTCCTTTATGCAGGGTATTAATACTTATATACCTGAGACAAACTATGTCACTAGGGAATACATTGTTGCAGCTATTCTGTTGTTACTATTCATGGTGCTTATAATGTTAGTTTCAGTGTTGAATCTATTGTACTTTTACATTAATACTTTCTGAAGTGTGTGTGCAGTGCCCAATACGGCTGTTTTCTGGAGTTCCTTGACTTAATGTTTTCCTGGTATATTGCTCACGTGTTTTCTGAATGACTTTGAAATAGTCCTAGTTGTCCCTATTATTACTGGTATCACTTTTGTTTTTACATTCCACATGCACTGTATATCTATTGTAAGGTCTTTGTATTTTAGAATCTTCTCGGCTTCTTTTTTAATCACATTTCTGTCTCCTGAGATTGCAACGTCTATTAACATACATGTTCCCTTTTCATTATCACAGATT
>Ga0123352_10014927_pt1 | contig 12373 bp, 9 predicted proteins | sample TergutLab28metaG_FD_89700 | JGI IMG/M metagenome (GOLD analysis project Ga0123352, IMG submission 89700) | Labiotermes labralis P1 segment gut microbial communities from Petit-Saut dam, French Guiana - Lab288 P1 | ecosystem: Host-associated > Arthropoda: Insects > Digestive system > Gut ... | reverse complement strand
GTATTTGGATATATTAGACTTGTCCAATAACCTATGTTGAACCAATTTCTCGCAAGCGTAATTTTTTGCGTTCTTTGCAAAAAATTTTTGCTGGCAGATGTTTTTCAGGTGGTTTTCCTGAAAAACATTGAGAAGCAAAAGCGACAGAGAAATTGTGTGAAACAGGTTAGTGGACAAGTCTAATGTTGAGGCGTTGAGGTAGTGTGAACACGCCTTAGTTTTGGTTAGCGAGCCTGCCATCAATACAAAACTGACAGCCTTAGCAAAGGCTTTAAAGCTAAAGCTAATTAATTCCACAGGCATAGCCGGTGATTTTTGTTTTGCCATATCCGCACAGCTTTAATGACCTTGATATTATGATCAAGGTCACCGCCTTCAAATGAATTTAGCATACTTGGTTTATATCTTCAAACTTCTAATCAACAAATCTTGCATTTTCTTGTTGCTCTGCATGGACGTGAGGCTCTTCCTCCACAATTCTCTGTATACAAAAAACTCACGCGCTTTGACCTTTGCGGCCTCGTAGGCATTATCAACAAATTCGGCGGCAGATTTCTCGTCAAAATTGCCTGGATATACATCTACGAGGCAACGTCTGCCGTCTTCGAGGAGCTCGTCGATGCTCTTTTCCAAATAAACGCCAGGATAAGGCATTACATAAGCTATGTCAAAACGTTCGTTAGGATAATTCTCCCAATGATAAGTATGCTTTTCTTTAACGTAAATAAAACGCTTGACATCGGCAGCTAGCTTCCTGATGCTATCTCCGGCTTGCGAACCTGTAGAGTCGGGCGGCAGATGTACAATGGGCATGTCAGGGCGCGTATAGAAGTTGAAACCTGCAGTTTTTGCGCTGATTACGTAGTCGTAGTCCTCTCCTCGCGGGATATAGGGGTCGAAGCAGGTTGTTTCGATGACTTCTCGGGAAATGACCATGTTGCCGCCAAACGAAACATTACTGATTTTAAGCCCTGGAGTTGACAGCACCTTTTTTAAAGCTTCGTTCATGAAGTAGTTCTTTTTCTCATACATGTTGGTGCAATTTTCCAAGCTCTCGGCACCCATTATCCTAAATTCGCCGTTACTGTCAAAATAAGGCCCGGCCATGCCGCCGACAAAATCCCCATTATATACCTTTCCAATATATTCTAAGGCTTTGTTGACATATTGGGTGTCCAAAATTATCTCGTCATCGTCTATTCCGATAATATTCTCACAACCGAGCAGATATGGCACAGCAATTTGTGCATTACGGATGTTTCCATAGCTGCTAAGGCTAAGCAGAGGCTCAGGCAACAAGCGGTTTATGCCCCCTATATTCACATCGGACAGCAATAAAATATCCTTGAAGCGCTTGGAATAAGGCTCTAGGACAGACAGCACTTTCCTGTGAACATCTTGCTCAATGCTCTTGTGCACAGATCCGGCAATGAAAAAGAGGCTGAAGTCCCCCTCTAGTTTCAGGAAGCTATCCAGCATACGCGGTATAGTTCCGAGGATATCTAACGGCGTAGGGTGGTCGTAGATAAAACTTTCGGGCCCTGACACTCCAGTAGGATGCCCCCAGTAAGTAGGTACAGTAATCCATGTTTTAAATGACATATCACTCAATCCTTTCTAGTTGTATTATCCTTTGATTCCACTCATAACAACACCTTCAACAAAAAATCTCTGCAAGAACAAAAACACGATTAAAACTGGTATGACGGTAACTACAGCCCCTGCCATTATCCCGCTGAAATCAACAGAGTGTTCAAGAAAAAGACTTCGAAGACCCTGCTGTATAGTGAATCTATCCCTCGACTGAATGTATATCAAAGGCAGTAAAAACTCGTTCCAAACATTAACAGATGTAAATATAGCAAGCGCAGCAATAGCAGGCTTTGACAGCGGGAGTATTATCCGCCTGTATATGCCAAAGTCGCCCAACCCGTCAATCCGCGCAGCCTCCGACAGTTCGTAGGGTATGCCCAAGAAAAACTGCCTCATCAGAAAGACGCCAAATGGGCTAAATGCCAACAGCAGTATTATCGCTGCATGACTATCTGTGAGGCTCAAACTGCGAATTATAGTAAACTGCGGAATCATAACTACTTGGAAGGGCACCATCAGCGTAGATAGATAGCAAAGAAAAACAGCCCTGCTTCCTTTAAATTTAATTTTTGCAAAGGCGTATCCCGCAAGAGTGCAGGTCAGTATTTGTAGCGCAGTTATTACAACCATCAAAAAGAGCGTATTGTATAAAAGCCTGCCATAGTTGATTGTCGTCCACATGCGAACGAAATTTTCCGGCCGAAAGGTTTCGGGTATCCATCTGATAGGAAACTGAAAAATCTCCCAGTCCGGCTTAAAGGATGCGGAGAGCATCCAAAAAAACGGGAATAGCATAAAAAAGGACAGGAAGAACAAGGCAACGTACAAAACACCGTGCGATAATGACTTCATCAATTTTTCGTTTTTAAACAAGCCGTTTGCAGCCAAGCTTTTCACTTGAGACCCTCCTTCGAAGCATAATTAATCCATATAGGTAATACTTCTTTCCTGCGTTTTGAATTGTATCAAAGTAAAAATCAGTACTGCCAGAAATAATACAAAGGCCATAGCCGAGGCGCTGCCAAATCTTGAGCTGATAAATGCCTCTTCATAAATACGATGCACCATGACCTGCGTAGCCCGCCCGGGGCCTCCACCCGTCATAATAAAGATGGGTGTAAACACTTGGAACGAATTGATAACGCTTATAATAACGACGAAAAAAGTGGTAGGTCTCAATAAGGGGCGAGTAATATGCCAAAATCTCTGCCATGAGTTTGCACCATCAATAGTTGCGGCTTCGTAATAGGTATAAGAAATACCTCGAATTCCCGCAATAAACAATACCATGTAATATCCTACTAAACGCCAAATATTCATAATCGCGACGGCATAAATCGCCGAATCTGATGAAGCCAGCCAGCGCGGAGGATTGCTAAACCCCATGCTCAGCAAAAACATGTTAATGGGTCCGCGATCAGGGCTGTACAAAAACTGCCAAACAATAGATATTGCGACAACCGAGGCAATAAAAGGAACAAAAAATACCGATCTGAAAAAAGAAGTCATCTTGATATTAGTCGTAAGCAGCACGGCTAAAAATACAGACAACACTATTGTCGGCGGTACTGTTATCAGCATATAGTGCAAAGTCACCCAAACAGAATTGATGAATCTTGAATCCTGCGTAAGATTAACAAAATTCTGCATCCCGATAAACACCGGATTGCCGATTCCGTCCCATTGAAAAAAACTCATCCCCAAACCGACAAAAATCGGAATAAACATAAACACAATAAAGCCAACCAAGTTAGGTGCTAAAAATGCCAAGGCCGTCAAACTGTTACGCGTATTGGTGCTCATTTGTTACCCCCTTTGCTTTAGGCTAAAGACAAGGCCTTGAGGCTTTGCCCAAAATCACATTACTTTTGAAAAGCAGGATGTAAAGCAGAGTCCCGCGGTTTTGGGTTTTGTACCAACTTGCGTTCTATCAAGTACAATTAATTTGCTTTACGAGCAACGATTCTGGGGTCGTAAAGCAAATTAATTGTACGACTTTGATTGCAAGTTGGTATGAATGCAGGAGAGGGAGTCGCGAGATTCCCTCTCCTAAGATATTGACTGTCTTGACTAAAATTACTCCTCGTGTTGCGCGATAATTTCAGCGCGGTCTCTTTCCCACATTGCCATAGCTTCGTCAACAGTTATGTTGTCGGTAAAGAGGAGTTCTATTACCTGACGGAGGCCTGTGAAGAGCTCGCCGGCACCGGGGGTCATACCACTTACTACCGGATAGCCGGTGGTAAGGAGGATTGACTGTGTGACACAAGGATTGAATCCATCTCTTTGTTCCATATAGTAGAAGACCGATTCGGTGTGATAGCCGGGCATGAGTCCGTGTTGCGCAAGAATTTGGCCGCCTTCTTCAGATGAGATAAACCGTACGAGAGCCCATGCTGCTTCTTTGTTTTCAGAACGTTCAAGCATAACAACCGGGGTGAAGCTGGCATTTGAGCCGTGTCGGCCTGCGGCTTGCATAGCAGAAGATACAGGCATTCTTACAGTACCGTAATTAAAGAACTCCCTATCAAGATAAACATTTCTTGTTATGTTATACATAAACCATGTTCCAGAAATCATCATAGCGGAGTTGCCTTCAAAGAAGTTGTCTGCAGTAGCATTGATGGATCTGAGAACTCCCCAGTCCTCAGCAGAATTGTCAACAAACATCATGTCATAAATTGTCTGCCAACCTTCTCTAAAGAGTTCCACATCCAAGGTCGAAGTGTCACCTTGACCTTCTTGTATGCCCGGACCTTCAAAGGAGAATCCAAACGGCGGGAAAAGCGCACCGTGAATCCTATCAGGGCCGGTTCCGGAAGTCATTTGCTGGGCAAGTTCCCTGAAGTCAGCCCATGTCATATCGTTGGTGGGATGGGGGACACCGGCGGCATCAAAGAGATCTTTGTTGAAGTAAAGGATGAAGACATCACTACGGTAAGGTAAGCCAAAGACATTGCCATCTTCATCCATCATGAAGGCTTGAACACCAGCCCCGTAAGGAGTGAGGTCAATGTTATCCCTCTCGATAAAGGGGCTGAGGTTTTGGGCCTGATTTCTAGAGATTAGGTTACCAAAAACAGTAGCATTTCTTGCGTACATAACATCAATGTTTTCACCGCCTGTTACCATAACATTGATAATGTGGTCAAAATCACCGGCAGGAATGCTTACGATGTCTACCGTGACATTGGGATACAGCTCCAAAAAGCGGTCGATAAGTGCGTGGTCATAAGCGGAATCATCCCACCATGCAATTGTAATGTTTCCAGATATATCCTCGGGAGCGGGCCTGGACGGTGCCATGACAAATTCAAAGTCTTCCGTCGTACATGCGGAAACCACGGTCAAAATCATAAATAGTGAAAATACTGCTAAAAATCTTTTCATCATTCTCTCTCCTTTTGTTTTATTTTTGCTAACTTATAGGCTTAAGTTATTGTGAATTCTACATTTTCTTGATGCGTTTGTAATCATCGAATATGAGATAACGCGGTGCTTCATCTTCTTCGATTGTCGGTATCCTGTCTTTTGCGTCATAAAAGCGATTGTCAATCATGTCATCGTTGGTTGTAGAAACTTCGAAGAGCAGGACGCGCCCGGTTCCGGGCTCCGCAATCCAACGGTGGTATTGACGAGGTAGGATTGTAATGCTCTCGCCTGGTCGAAGCGTCACTTTACCGCCGGGAGGCAAAATAACTGTTTTGCCGTCTATTGTAACATGCACATCCGTATCAGCAAACTCGTCGTTTTCATCAGCGTTATACATTTGCAAAATCAAGTTTCCGCCACCACGGTTGATAATGTCTTCCATTTTGCTCCAATGGAAATGATATGGCAATTCCTGGCCAGCCTCCACCAACAGCATTTTCTCTGCGTACATCTTTGGATACTTCTCTTTGTTATGGAAATTTCCGTTACGGAAAGTGAATATTAAAACACCGATTTTGTGATAATCTCCATAGCCGAAATCCGTGATATCCCAACCCAGCATGTTGTCTTTGAGCTCCTGGTACTCCTCTCCAGCTTTTTTCCATTCCTCCAAACCCCAGTAGGCAAAAGGAGGAAGCTCAATCTGCCTCTGCTTCAAAAAAGCCGTTGCATCCGTGATGATCTTATTGATTTCAGATCTTTTCAATAATTATCCCCTACCTTTCGGTTATAAATTCCAGCACCGTGTATATCCCTGCGTTTCTAAGTGTAACTTCAGATCCCTTTAGTTCGGCTTCGGCATCGTGATTTTCAGGAAAAGAGTGCAACCTCATTTTTTCCGCATCAAAATTGATTTTAAGCTTTATTTCAGGAATATTGTCGATTTTGTGTGTATCTTCGTTGAAATTATAATTCACAAAGTGTACGACACAACCGTTTCTGCTCTCATGCACCCCTATGCCATAAAGTTCATTACCGTCTGCTTCAACAATACCTTTATCGCTTGATTTCAGATAATCAACCAGCTTAAGGCGCTCATCCTTTTCAAAGGATTTGTGTGCATTCAACGACTCGGGCTTGCGAGCATATGTTATCAGTTCACCTCCTCCTTTAGCAAAGTCGTTCAGGGCAGCGACAGCATCTTCCCCCATCATATATGCATCGGGCACAATTACCTTGCTGTATCCTTCCAAGCGCCCAGCATCAAGTGGCTCGTCCGGGCTTTCATACAGCACATTGTAGAGAACATGTCGCTTGCTTAGCTCTTGAATAAAGCCGAAGAAACTCTCGTAAATCTCCCCCATAAAATAGTAGCTCTCGTAAGCCGAATGAAGGTTATAGACAACAGCTATATCGGCAATGGGCTTTTTCGGAAAGAGATTCTCATTATCATCAAGCCACTTGCCCATTTTACGCAACAAACGCAAATCTGGCCAGAGTGCATCCTTTTCCTGGTTTTGCAACCATGATCCATAAGGGAAAGCGATATGAAAGCCATGGGCCAAAGGTTCCATCATAAGTAAAATAAAGCGATCGTTGATGCCGTTGCGTATGTCCTCAACCAAGGAGCGCACATATTCGTTAGGGTCCTCAGCAAAACAGGATTCCTTACCATTCAGCCACCCAAAAGCAAATTTGTACCAACCGTCCTGACGAAGCTCAATAAAAGTGCGCTCCCCCGACAGAATGTCCAGATGCTTTTTGCAGTCCCAGGACACGGGATTGCACTGATACAAGTTTGAAGTCACAGGGAGATCTCGACCCTGTGTTTTTCTTGCGTATGTCTTGGCATGGGATGAAATCTCCGCGATCACATAGGCAATACTTGCAAGTTGCATATCAATGTAATGGCGAAACAGAGGTATTTCCCATCTAGCCGTGCCGTTTTGGGCATTCAAGTCGCTGTCGCGGTAGCCTTTTGCAAGCAGATATTCTTTGTAGTTAAAGGTATCAGGGGATTCCACATCGGCAGGCAAGGTTATTTTCTTTTCTTTAAGATATTCGTTGAACTTGTCAACACACTCCCTACAAAAACACCCTGCGTTTTTTGTGACGAAATATTGAACATCGTACTCATCCATGAACAAACCGCCGCAACCGGCATCAATCATCATTTCTACATTGCGCTTCAAATATGTATGGTAGGATTCCTTCCAGCAGCAGGGTGTGTAGCATTTTTGATCATGCTCAGGCACCATAAGCCAAAGGGAGAAAATATCTTTTCCCTCAAGCGTTAAAGTTTTGAACTCTTCAAGAAAATCAACGACTTTATTTCCTTTGTAATCCAGAAGACCTTCGGGGAAATATTTTTCAATAGGGTCGAATAATGCCGGATACTTGTTGGTGGACAGCTCACTCATACCCAAATACTTTTTGTTTTCGGATGTATCGCGTAGGATGTTGAAAGCCAAAAGTTCCGTTTCATCATCATTAAACTCCGCCGCAAACTCCCACAACTGTGCTTTCCATAGCACAGCAAACGCCGTAACGCCACGCTTAGCACATTCGGCGCAAAATTCCTTGTCATTCAAGAAGCCATAAAAACGCATTCTTGGATCAACAACGGAATTAGCTTCTTTATCCAGATAGGGCAGACCGATGGCCCCGCTTCCGAGGCAAGACCAAATAAGAATATTGGCACGCATATCAACAATATCCTCAATCATTTGCATGTTTTTCATTGGCAAGCTTGGGTGATAATTCCACATGTCCCTGTACCATGCCATAAAATGAAGCCCCTTTAACATAATTGATCCTCCTTCATAAATCTTTACTTAAGCGTTTAAGTTGCTAAAAACACTCACCTTAACTGACGTATGGCCGTTGATTCCCTTATAATCAGTTCAGGTTCAATCATTATACTTTCTGCTGTCAATCTGTTGCCGTGTATCATGTCAAAAATCATGTTCACCGTGAGACGAGACATTCGTTCAATATCTTGCAAAACCGTGGTGATGGGCACATTTGCAACGGAAGCATAAACAATATCATCGCAACCGGCTACCGATATATCCTGTGGAACACGTATGCCCTGCTCATACAAAGCCTTTAGCACACCAAGAGCCATATAGTCGTTAGCTGTGATAATCGCATCAATATCTTTCTTTTCCTTAAGCAAGCGCGATGCGACTATATATGCTTGCTCAAAGTTCACGTGCGTACAGGTTACGAACAAGCTTTCGTCAACTTCAATGCCACTAACGTTAAAGGCTCTTTTATAACCATTTAAACGGGATGATGCTGCTATGATGTCTCTTTGTGCTGTCATAAACGCAATGCGCCTGTGGCCACTCCCCAAAAGATAACTAACAAGGTTAAAGGCACCTTGCTCCAAGTTTACCATAACATATGGCATTTCATCAACATTTCCGTCATTACTGTCTCGAGATGCATAATGCGCAGCAATAAACGCAACAGGAAGCCTTCTTTTCTTTGGCAACTCATAGTGGGAAAGATCGGAACACGGCCTGTTGATAGGGGAAACAATTATCCCTTCCACCTGTCTCGAAACAAAGTCCCAAATTATTTCTTTTTCGAGCGCCATATCCTCATTGGAAATCGAGAGATTGAGAGAATATCCGAGCTCACGCACATAAGCACCAATACAGCGAACCATCTTTCCGTAATATGGGTTCTCAATATCCGGCACAACCAAGCCTATAGTCTTGCTTTTTTGAACGGCAAGACTGCGCGCAATGACATCCGGCATATACCCGTGTTCGATGGCGGCAGACTTAACAGCTTGCCTGGTTTTCTCGCTAACACCTTCTTTCCCGTTCAAGGCCATACTTACTGCCGATTCGGAAATTCCAAGTATCTTTGACAAATCTTTAAGCGTTACTTTCATAATTTACTGAAGCCCTTAAGTTATTTTTTTAATCATATCATAACATTTTTGTAATGTCAATACTCAATTTGGTAGTGCATCAAACCTGTAAACATTGTAACCCATGGTAAAAATACCAATGGCACGGAAACGACATTGACAATCAAGAAAAACTCTGTTATAGTGTGCAGGTCTAATATGCCGCATGGCATATCCTCTAATTTTTAGACAAAAGCCCTAGAGGCTTTACGCAAAGTTCGCACGCAAACAGAAGTCAATGAGATCATGGAGGTGCAAGAAAATATGCAAGAAATTTATAACGATGCTCAATTAATGATAAAAAATATCATCGCGGACAATATGCCCGGCACTGCCGTAGAAAACGCTTTGCAGGCGCATGATTTTAGGGGTAATATCTACATGGTGGCTATCGGCAAAGCTGCTTGGACAATGGCCAAAGCTGCCTGTGACTTCTTGGGTGATAGGCTGGTAAAAGGTATTGTGGTTACAAAATACGAGCACTCCAAGGGCCATCTGCCAAAATGTGATATTTATGAGGCAGGGCATCCTGTATCTGATGAAAACACAATAGCTGCAACACATGAATGTGTGAAGCTGGCTAAGAGCTTAACAGGAGACGGTGAGCTATTATTTTTGGTATCCGGCGGCGGGTCTGCATTGTTTGAGTATCCCCTTGACGGCATTACGTTAAGTGATGTGCAAAATATTACTGATCAGCTCTTAGACAGCGGCGCAGATATCGTAGAAATGAATATGATACGCAAACGGCTGTCTGGTGTGAAAGCCGGACGTTTCGCACAGTTAGCGGCGCCCGCTAAGATTTTTGCTATTATCCTTTCTGACGTGCTGGGTGACAGGCTGGATTCTATAGCCTCCGGCCCTGCGGTGTCGGACAATTCCACGGTGGCAGATGCGGCCAATGTAGTTGAAAAATACAACTTAAAACTTACTGAGGCTCAAAGCAAATATCTGGCGCAGGAAACGCCGAAAAATATTGACAATGTTGAAATTGTAATAACCGGCAGCGTGCGTACATTGTGCGAAGCCGCTGTTAAAACCGCTGAGCAGTTAGGTTATATGCCCATCGTGCTTACCACTGCCATGAACTGTGAGGCCGCCGAAGCCGGTAGGCTCTTGGCCTCTATTGCCGCCGATACTAAGGCCGGGCGCAATTCGTTTAGAGCTCCTTGCGCCATCATAGTAGGCGGCGAAACTGTTGTCACTATCAAAGGCAAGGGTAAAGGCGGCCGCAATCAAGAAAAGGTGCTGGCGGCCACCAAAGGCATTGATGGGCTTGAGGACACTCTTATCTTTTCCCTTGGCTCCGATGGCACCGATGGCCCTACCGATGCCGCGGGCGGCATTGTAGATGGCACTACACTATCAAAATTACGAGCCGCAAGCATCAACATAGATAAAATACTGGCAGATAATGACTCTTATAATGCGCTGAAAGCCGTAGATGGCTTAATAATCATTGGCCCTACCGGCACCAATGTGAATGATATTGCGGTGATACTTTGCAAATAATTTGCAGAGCCCAATGCATTCCATCCTGCAAGGCCAAAGCCCCGTGGCAGTTCACCTTTTGCCCACAAAGCTAATGGACAGCATACCTCCCTTCTACTTCATCATAATCGAAAAATACTGGTCATGGCTGAAAGGTAGGCTTAGAAAAAATACTGCATCAATTTGATAATTTTATGGATAATGTGAGTTACATATCTGGATTAACGCGTACTTTATTTAATCACTGTCGTGATTTGTTTTGTTTAGGTAAAATATCCCTATATCCATGTTGTTCAATTATTAAACTATCTAAGCTTGTGATTAAGAATGTGCCTATATCATAGCAAAGAACATCTTCGGCAGAATCTGATTGCTCACAAGGCAATAAAATCCACATATCGGCAGTATGCCTCATTGCTATCATGTAAAGTTTTTGGTTTATAACAGTAGTCATAGGGAATTTTGCTCTGCCAAATAGCTTTTTCCTTTTGATATATTTTTTTCTTAAAATGTAGCTTAGCAATGTAATGATAAAAGCAATATACAGTATCACTAACACAAGTGCAAACACAATTATAGAATCATCGTACGGGCTAAGCGAATCGTCATATGGCATCTCCGAAATTAAGCTAAACCCAATCATAGCTAAAATCATCATAAAAAATACTGCTGCAACTATAATTATTATCAATACAATATGTTTCACATATGCCAGATACTTTTTTCGAGCTTCATTTTTGTTAGGAAGTTCAATGTTAGGAATCACAATTGATATAATAGTTACTGCACCCACCAATAGTGAAAGCATAATAATTGCTGTGGACACTTCAATGCTCAAATCCGAAAGAGCAGCATAAATTGGGATTGCAAAATTTGCTAATGCAACCATCAAAATAAGAACGAAAAACCCAACAGAATCATGAACATTATGATGAGTCAGCTTGAGAGGTATCCCAAACGATTTGGATTGTGTGTATCTCTGTACGTATGATAAGCACACAGATACAGCCCCCAAAATTGCTAAAATTGCTAAAATTGCATGGCTGTATTCCTGTATAATTCTCACGTATGCCACCTCGCACTATAACATAAATGTAATTTAATTGCGCATTATAGCCAAAATTATCCATTCAATCATACATCTCATTCTCCGAATTGAAACCATTATATGACAAATAATTTTAAAAGTCAAGTAATTATCCAGCACATATTGGATATCCATTTCCATGAAGCGAAGCTACAACCACAGCTTGCAATGTTAAACCGCATTGTCATAAACCACATTGTCATAAACCGCAATACATCTCCAGACAAAAAGTTCTTATTGAGAGCTGTGTCACACCATGCTATACTGGAACAGAGGAATTATGTTCTGCACCGTTTTATTTTCATGATGATGACGGTGGTATTTACATAATACAAGCATTTACTTATAAAGAATGAGATAGGAGAGGAATCCATGAAAAAATATGCAATTGCAGCAATAATATTATCTGTACTCTTTGCTTTGGTGGCTTGTGGTGGCAATAGCGATGAGCCTACGCCTCCGGCAGAAATAGTGATTCAAAATGAAAATACCCCGGCTGATGCTGTTGGTGAGCAACCACCAACCGAAAACATACTAGCCGAAGAACTGAAAATCCAAATTGATGTCGCAACGGACGAATTACTAAGCACGTTTACCAACCTTCACCGTGTAGACATAAGGATACCCGGGGATAGCGAGGGCGTGACTCTTGTAGTGTGGGCAAATCACGCCCTGCCAAGCTTTGCGGTTATAACGCTAACCCACGACTTGCTGGAAGATAGTGATGAATGGGGCTTTAGACCCACCGACAGCTTTGGTTCTGCCGAAATGCTATTGCCGGGCGAGGCCTTTGTTATTGAAAATTACATGGGGTTGGGTACATTACCCCATCGCGGCATTAGCTTTTCCGATGAAAATGGCGGAAATACAAGGGTTTTCTTTTTCCAAGAAAACCACGCATATCC
>Ga0123352_10014925_pt1 | contig 12374 bp, 7 predicted proteins | sample TergutLab28metaG_FD_89700 | JGI IMG/M metagenome (GOLD analysis project Ga0123352, IMG submission 89700) | Labiotermes labralis P1 segment gut microbial communities from Petit-Saut dam, French Guiana - Lab288 P1 | ecosystem: Host-associated > Arthropoda: Insects > Digestive system > Gut ... | reverse complement strand
GAATGACAGACGGAATTAGGTGAATCGTCCTTGCGCTTAGGTGGAAATAAACTCTTGTCAATAATTATCTTAAGACTGTACATGGGAAATGTTGTTGCCAGTCTTTTAAACAGTGGAGATTTTTAAACCCTCGTTAAATTTTATAAACCCAAAATGCGAATATGCTTGTTCTGTTATCCACTTTAGACCGGATGTCGAAAGATTTGTATTGTTTTCTCAGTGTGCTTTGTCAGACAGGGAAGATTCATAAAATATTACGTCGTTATCATGTAGCATCACATATTTAAGGTAATTTACGAAAATCAAAAGCGACAATTATTTTGCCTGACCAAGCAAGCAATACAAGGATATCAACGTAATCCTTGTAGCAAAATAAATCAGCCACTAGAGGCGGCTTAGCCTTTGTTTCCGAGAACTGGAGAGGACACTCCATTAGTCGACGCTTACTCGCTCCCTGTTCCCCATCCAGGCACCGTACGGGACACACTTTGACGTGTGAGCAGCTACACATGTCTTCCTGGAGGCAATGTCTCTGCTGCGGCTAATTGAAACGCAGATCTAATATTTATTGATGCGTCGGATGCAAGTTGTTCGATCACAAAGAATATGTGGAATAATAAATGATGTATTATAAGAATTGTAAGAATGACATAGCGTTATAGTTAGCTACCGACGTTTCGGGACAGACTCAGTGCTATCTTCAAGGTTCAAGCATTCTTAGCTTACGGTATCGAAACGTCGATAAGTAACAATCAGCCTTGCGTAATACCCAAGGAGAGCAAAGACCTACTTTAAACGCGACCGGAACCTAAAATCACACAATTTGTATCTTTATTTCTATGTTCGTGTAAGGTCGCCGTTCGACCTGAGACTGAGTCCAGTCCCGCCCTTATCGCGTGACATCTACAAGATACATCTTGATATACCATTTCTACACGTAGCTCCTTTAATCGAAGATTATAGCATAAATTCTTACATGCCCATATTTTTTAACTTCTAGTACGAACGTTACCGTTCCTGGTATCTTAATTTTGATGTCCTGCTGCCACATTTCGTCGTTATATCTTTTTTACTCTGTAAGAAAACAGCGTTGCTTTCTTAATCCTCCCGAACTGAGTGCTCTTTATGTTTGATGTTAGACTTTTATTTGATACATTTAAAGGCGTAAAAATATCAACTTTACCTACAATAATTTGCATACTTATGTGTTTCGAAATAAAACCAGCAGTTTTGTTTTGATGCTACTTAGGTTGAGAGCCCAGCAGCCTTTCATAGTCAGCAGCACTAAATCTGCAGAGTATGGCCTTTAGGATCTCGTCAGCCTTATTGAAGTCTGTCTGAAAGTTTGCAATGAGGCAGTAAGTTGAGTGAAGCTACCTTCGAAAAGCTTAATTTTATCCTTGTTTAGACCGTACAAAAATGTGTAAAGTTTCACCGCATCGCAGAATGATCTGTACTGCCCTACCAGATATACTGTTTAGGGCAAGAGTGAGCAACATTTTGGGCACAAGAGCTAGATCAAGAGAAAAGTGTTAGCGGACCACAATATGCTTTAAATAATACCCGTATTTTCACTTGCGTTTCATTATTGATAAAACCGAATCATTAATGATGTCAGCAGTGGGGCGGTAAAATATTTTTGAAATCAATCTTAAAACCCTTGAATTAATCTTACAGCAGTTGAAATTAATCTTGCTGTTTTTTCGTGTTTCTAAAATTAGATCGCCGGCCGCACTGCAAAAGTAAACTGGCCGCAGTTCTCTCATCGCTAGCTAGGGTTGTAGATGTAAGAGGAAAATGGAGTTGTCGGTGCTTTAAAAATCATAAGCCATCTATACGTTTCGTACCGTAGTCTTGTGGAATTTGATACCGTGTAGTCTGGAAAGTAGTTTTCTTTTCGGAGGAAAGTATAGCATCGTTCTTCACGGTAAAACTGACCCAGTTGAGAAGGGAGCAGGCTGTTAAGACATAGGTGGTGTAGGAGTCATGGACGAAAAGAGTATCCAATCTATTGAAGCAGCGTTCCCTGAAAAGAAGCATTAAAAGGGGGTCTTTTGGCTTCACAAAGAGTGAGACCAAATTAATATATGTTCTTCTTTATTATTATTTAGCACTAAGGCCCTTTTAATCTGGTCTTGATTTCCTTTTGGGCTTCTTGTCACTATTATTTCTTCCAGGGTCAGATTGACAGCCTTGTGTCCAATTCCCAACCTGAAGGGCCAGGTTTGATTTTTAGTGTGCTCCAGTAGGGAGGTTGCAAACTCCTAAGGAACCCCCCTGCACCCTCCAAATGGGACATTATCTGGCTTCTCTGCTGAGCCCCGTCTAATTGGGTGACTCTCCCAGTAGCTACGCTACCGCCAGCACAGCCTGCACCTTCGTTGGAGTACTCAATCCTCCCCGCACGGTTTGGACGTATACCTTCGAAAAGGCGTTGCCCCCCCCTCCCCACTCAGGAATAAGCTGATACATGTCCTTAGGGCTTTTTACGTTTCTTTATGGGTGTGAACGGGAGGCTTCACTGAACTTCTAAGCGAGAAACGAAACCGCTGTCCACGATCACGCTGGGATAGTGCCCAATTTACGGCTTCCCTGACGTCTGAAGAATCAAACGTGTTACAAGATCAGCAAGAAACGTAACGGATTCAAGAATATGAAGGCTGCACAAACAACATTTGCTAAACGCTGAGTAATTTTTGTTATTTTAATAAAGTTGTACCTTAATCCGGCAAGATCTCTATCTTATGTAACCATTTACTTCTTACGATTACGTCAAAATACCAGTCATGAAATTCACACATCGACATTCTTCTTGAATGACAATAGTTATTCCTACCGCCATGTTTTTGTTGCTGAAGGATAATCTTGGTCAAACCCGGCAGTTGGTTTCTATAATATTCACTTTCGCAACTGAATGAAGAGATAGATGGACGAAGAGTCCAGCACGGTTGGCTAATAGGCTTCCAAAGAACAATGTCTGTTAATTAACGCAATTATTCACGAAATTTTTATAATAATAATAATAATAATAATATTGTAACGTACATAACCTGCAACCGTGTGTGTTCCATACTCGATAATCTGTAAAACTATTCACTACCAGGTCGACTGCTATTGACTATGATTTAATGTGAATTTTAGAGTGCTGCTTGCTAGCCCGAAAGTAAACCCTATGGTTACTATTTTGCACAAGATATTCTCCGACCGGCTGGCACGGATTTCCTGTATTAGTGTTACCTGTAAGACTCAACATTTCGGCTAACAACCGTCTCTCAAAATAATTGCGGGAATGAATCTGCAATATTTGTGCGGGGAAAAAAATCTTGAATAGTTTTGAAACAAGGATTTGAGGCAACATTTTGAAATTCGGGTAGAGAAATTCTTGGATGTTAAGATTAAGTTATGAAACGACTTCATGAAGTTTGCTTCACGATGCTTGTGTTAATTTGTCTTGTTCGAACGTTGAAGTTTCGAGCCTGTTAAGTTTAAAATTCTGGTTGTGAGCTTAATTCTTTTCAGGGAACCTTTATAAAATTTACGATGATGGAGAATGTATGAAGTAATGCGAAGTAAGCTTGTGTTTTGTGTTCCATAGATTCGTTTTCCACGTTCTGTGCCGCATTGTTTAATTAGTGGAGCTGTCAGGTAGGTAGAAGTGCGCTCACCCGTCTCAACAAGTGGATACAGCCTGACAAGGAATGGAGTTCTGCTGCTCTCAGAAGTTGGTGTTCCACAGGTTGGAGGTGAACTTGTCTTTGCTTGCTTGGGTTCACCTTAAGAATAGGCATCGTTGGAGGTTTTCGCGGCTGTGTTTGTGAGGTATACCTTCTGTCTTCTGCAATGTACTGCCACCTACTGTGACACAAATTTGAAGCCGTTTCGGGGGAGCCCGCTTTTTGAATCTATAGAATAGATGTTATGAAGCTGGAGGCTGCAAGTTCCTCTTCTACCAGAAGACACAGATTAATTTTGAAGATGACAGCATTACTTAACAAACGGAATTCTTACAATGTTATGGACTTTAATTTTGTGATCCTATCAGTCAGTGCTGACATGCTAATGCTACCTCAGGGCACAGATTTAGAACAAGTTATTAGGTTACATACATATATTTAAAAACATCTCTCCTCGGCCGTCTGTGTGTAAGTTCGCCGCTCCAAATCGTACTGAGGATACTGAATATAGCCAGCAATTTTGTTTTCTTTGCACCAAATTAATGAAATGAACTCATAATGAGGAAGCCACATGTATCTGGTACTTAGTGTCGAAAATGTATGAATGGCTGTTCTATTGATATACGCATGATGCAAGTTTACTGCAGGTTAAAGACAGCTAGTGATGCCGTCTCCCGTATATTTTCTATTCGTAGGACATTACAGAATGCTGTGGTGCTGGTAAAAACTACTTCCATTAGACAGGTTTCTCAGCACACAGGAAGCTCCAGTGTTCACAGAGTCACCACGGTTGTCTTAACACGATTATGTTTGCGCAGGAGATTATGGGGAATGCGATATGCAGAGCATGTGGAAAGTAAGGGAGAGAAAGGAAGCGTCTGCACGGTTTTCGTGGGGAAACCAAAGGCTGAAGAATATTTGGAAGACCTAGGGTTAGATGGGAGAATGTTATTAAAATGTGTCGTAAAGAAGTAGAAGGTAGGCTGTGGTATGCATTAATTTGGCTCAGAATAGGGGAAAGTGGCATGCCAGTATGAATGTGTTAGCGACACATAATTTTCCATAAAATTCGGGGTATTTCGTGGCTGATGGAGGAAGTATTAGCTTCGAAAAAGAGGGCTTTGCTCAGTGGTTACATCACAAGCAACACATTCCCTACGATCATGACAAGAACGATTTTGAAAGAATGAGTTACCAATTTGAATAACGTAATAACTAGATAAAATCGTTATCGTATAGCCTTATGTGTGCGTGCATACATGTAGGTATATAATGATAGTCTTTTGTGTTCTTGACAATCTGCAGGATCGTAAGCTGATAATTAGTTATTAGGGGAACTTTCTACCACTACTCTCAGGGCCACTGAATTAGGTACAGCCAAAGCTGTCACTGATTGGTGCTTACCTGAAAAAATTGTCACAATGAAGAAGTAGGCAGCACGTTTCTCCGAAACGTTATCATCAATTTACGATCCCACATAGTGTTAAAATCCAGAGGACTATTTTTGAGCAACACTCGCTATGAGGGCCTGAAAATATAGGCCTATTTTAACGTATGTGTTATTCTAGCAGGTGGCATGATGTGTACTCGCAATCGTGTGTACGAAATACATTCCGAAAATAATTTAAATTCGCTAAATTACACAGACACGTCTGTCGCAAAAACTGTCAATATGTCCCCACTTCTCCACGTTTGCGCACGCTATCAAATTTTTTCCTGCTTCAGCCGAAATTTTAAACTCACCTTGATAGCAAGTACAGTGCGAAGGCCGCTGAAATTCCTGTGTGCTACGCGTCGGTTTCCACTGAAGAACAATAGTCATGCATTCATCTTGGCTTATTGGTTTGATTTCTTGATTCTCGCAAAAGCATCGTGTTTCCGGCATCAAACTGTCTAGAACTCCCCTGAGAGTAGCAATTTACTTCTGAGTAAAACATAAAAAAAAGAAAAGAAAAGAAGCTTCCCGGACGCTTTAAAAGTTACATGTACAGGAGAATACAGCTTATAGAGTGAAGGGAAATTAAAGCAAGGCAATTCAGCATACATTCTTTAAGTGAAAGTGAAATATAATTCTTGGAAGATTCGATGTAACTAACGGAAACTTATAGAGTCCACAATTTAACGTTTGTCATACCGTAAAAACATTCAGTTCCGTAGACGTTTACATGCAAGGTATTATCATTAATAACTCAATTTAAGCGGAGTTTGCTAGTGCAAAGTAATGGACAAACTTTTCTTTTTTTAAATGCTAGAATGTTTTACTCATTTACAAACATTTTACATACCAAAAGGGAGACCTTATTTGCCTACAACTTTCGGAACCATTTTTTTTACTGATACTCATTATGTAATACTGAACGAAATGTAATGGAAATGGGTAAAGGAGTCTCAGCCTACTGTCAGATGCGCAAAAAATTTCAATTCTCACAAGAAGCCGAAATGCAAGCGACGTCAATGGCGACCACACATCTTTAGAAAAGAGAATTTAAAACATTTCTAAAACAAGTCACCATAAATCTTGGTTATATGTTATTTTTCATTTTTGATAAATATTTGTGGTATAGTAAGGAACTTGCTTTAGATAATACTCTGTGCCAAAAAAAGTTACCAGTGCTACGTATTCCGATAAACTTGGTAATATCGAACTCATCTTTCTGTACAGTTTGACTGGAGTAATAAGTACTTGATTTGATTAGGTATCACTGAGACGTAATATAGGTTAGTGAAAGACGATGCTTGCACTTTTCGGAGTTCGTGGAAAGTGAAGCATCAGTGAATGTTAATAACTCAATTACCAAGGCAGAGATACTTGAACATAAATTTCATGGCGTATCTTGCCGAAGTTTGTGTAGCACTTATATTTTATGTGTTAAAATTCTTGAGAGCGAATGCTTAGGAGGGCGGTATTTTTCAAATATGAAGATAATTAACGAGATTTCGCTCTTTGCTGGATGGAAATAAATTGTGTTGATGATTTTGTCAATAGACTTAACTTGGGAGTTGTCTTGCTAATAAAGATGCCAGAATTTGCTCAACTTGTCGGTTGTCTTTGTACAAAAAATGTGTCAGAATTGGCTTCACTTGTGAGTTGTTTTGGCAAAAATTGTTTGTCAGAATTCGCTTAACGTGTGAGTTGCCTTCTACCAGAAATCGCTTAATATTTTAGTTTTTTTGGTACCAAATTCTCTCAGAATTTGTCACGTTCAACGGGAGAAAACTTCTTTGCCATTATATACTCTGCGTACCTAGCTCACTTCTGTCAAGTTGTGTGGTTCAGACGGCATAGTCGAAGTAGGCATATTTAAACTATGAATCTCCTAACCATTTTTGAAGTAAAAGTACAGTAAAATATAATTGTCTTTTCCTGGCCATATAAACATATGGGAGAATACATGTATTGTTCTGTTCATTTTTCACCTCACTATTGACAGCATATGAGTGTTTAGCTTAAGGCTCCGGCCGGTTTACCCGGAGGAACGAACAACCGTTGCCAATTTAACAGGTAGAAAATAAGACTTTCGATGTGGGATTATATCAATATATAAAATCCCGATATCTTCGCTCTTCTGGGATGTTACGCAGCGTTGGTTGGTAGTTAGTTACAGACGTTTCGGGACAACCTGTCCGTCCCATCTTCAAGTGTCAAGGTGTCCGTACCAATGTTAATATATTTTCTGTCTATAATACTAATATAAATAATGTTTTGTTTTCAGTACGGATGACATCAGTCAATAAAGTCCTGTGTATTTTTACATTCACGCTATAATGCAAATCACTGCATTCGGATGTTAGCACGAAAACGTGGCGTACCTTCCGCTGTGTTTCCCGGCTTTGAAACATCTAAAAAATCTGGTCTGCCTCTTTTCAACGGATTGATTCTGCGATTGCTGGGTTTGAAGTAAAACACACCAAACAACTGGAAAAGAACTTACTGTAATCTTGTACGCGAAATAGGAAAACCCGAGAAGCAGAATTCCCTTTGCGACTGCTACAGCATGACAAGTTTAAGAAGGTTCATTTCGGAACAGTGCACCCATTCTTTCTACAATAAGGAAACAATGTGGTGTTATCGTTGTAAACGGTGTGTGGGTATTCTACATCTTTGTCCAAGGAAAATGCAGTGTGTAGTAAGTGTGTACGGTAAATATCAAAGCCTGAAACAAATTGCGTTTTGTGACAATAAAACAAAACAAAGCAAATCAACAACAACAACAACAACAGTCACGTTCCTCTGTCTGTCCTCCATACTGTCTGTGTAATTAAGTAACGCCGTCAGTATGATTGTCACACATTATATCGCACTTTATGATCCTAATTCGCAGTTTCGTACTGTCATTAAGAAAACGGCGCTTCTGTAAAAATGTTTAATGATGTAGCGAGATTTTCGTCACTGAATTTCGAAATTTGAATACTGTAAATTTGTGTGGTGACCGATTTTGGATAAGTGTGATTCTGTAGACGTATTATTTTGCAGAATGTAGAACGAATATGAACAACTGCCTCAGGAAACTACGGTTTGCTTTCGGTTTGATGGCCATATCTGACGCATTCTTTCACCGGTGGTTCCATGGCCTTATCTAACACATTCCTTCACTGGTGGTTCGACAGCCTTATCTAAAACTCTTCTTCACCGCGGTTCCATGGCCTTATCTAACACATTCCTTCACTGGTGGTTCGACAGCCTTATCTAACACTCTCCTTCACCGCGATTCCTTGGCCTTATCTAACACATTCCTTCACTGGTGGTTCGATAGCCTTATCTAAAACTCTTCTTCACCGCGGTTCCATGGCCTTATTTAACACATTCCTTCACTGGTGGTTCGATAGCCTTATATAACACTCTCCTTCACCGGCGGTTCTTTGGCCTTATCGAACGCTTTCCTTCACCGGTGGCTCGCCAACAGCAACCATTCGACTCTTTATAATTTGTGTTGTATGTACTTTATTACAGTTGGAAGAATTGCTCTCTTATACGGAGATATTTTGTTTCCGATTCCTTTTTTGGCTAAATTGTTTGTCTCCCCTCTCTAGTTTTTATAGTGATTGTGTAACAGAAAATTGGGAGGACGAGGTCACTGAATTTTGATGTCTCTTCTGTCATCCTTTATAAATGGAGATGATGTGGGACGTATGCCTAGCCTTTAATTCGTATCTCCTTGTGCCTAAGCGTTGAATGTAAACGTACAGTGAGTATGAACCTGATATACCTTTGTTTACATGTCGCCAAAAGGCAGTCATATTTCCCTTGTAAATAAATATGTTTAAACACGAAAGTAGATCTGCTACTGTTTCATGTTTCCGTATATCAGTAGAGATTGCAAACCACTGGTTTAATGGATCGTTCTGTTTAATCAAGTGAAATATTGTGTATATAAGAAAGTTATACATCCGCAACGCTTGTATGAAACCCGTTTAAATTTTTAACGTTATAAACCCAGACATCGTGCCACATGTTGGGGTTATAAGCAACAAATTTGACTTGCTGTTTACTCTGTGTGTACTAAATGTATATAGTAAGGAGCACTGCGCACAAAAACGGAACATTACGTTTATTATTTATCAATTAATGGCTTTTCCCGGCCTTAACGAAAAGAGCTGAAGTAGTTTAAAGAAGTTATTTCCAGTACATATTGTTAGACCTAAGGCACTTCTGTATGCCTTAAACGTTTTAGTGTCCAAGAGCGATGAATGAATCAGCACATTTCTGAAAAGCTGCGACAAGATCATTTCAAAGGACCACTTTGAGAACACTGAATTATTTGGAATTAGTTGGATAGACTCCATGCATAAGAATCGGGCCCACAGCTAAGTCATCTCTTTGTTTGAGGAGAGTCTTCCTCGGAATAATTACAACGGTTTCCTTCATGCTCGGCAATATAATTTTCTGCTGCAAACGTAAGGACTTAGGAACGGCTTACCCCATGGAGAAAGGCAAGGTGAATAATATTGCCGTAACCTTTTGTTCTTTGGAGACATAAAATTTATCGGTGTGGATTTCTGTTCCCTTTTAACTTATTATTGCATTTTTGTTTTAAAATCCGCATTGTCGACTGACAAATGTATAAAAGGCGAATAACAACTTTGATTGATCCATGAACATGAGTGGCGTAGGAGGAAAATGACAGAAGCTTTACGTATCCAGATGCTTTAGAACTGCGAGGACGGTCTGCCAATAAATTTTGCAAAGGATTGGAAACTATTCTTCCTGTTGTCGTTGTTTGTCACTGTGATATTGGCGGATAAATTATAATGCATTTCGATTGAAATTGACTTGGCATTTTTGGTGTTTGTACGTGTTGTTGCACAAAATGTAGCTATTCACAGATGCATGCGCCTGTGTTGAAGTGTTCCTGTTCTGAGGGTTTCGACTTCGAATGTCGTCACATACACTGACCGTTTTGCTTAATTTTCTTTTTGTCGTAGCGAAAGTGCTGCGTTATTTCCTACCTTAGATCATAAATATGTTTTCTTGTACACCTCTCCGAGTTCATAATTTATATTCATACCTAAACAAGAAACTCTGCGTGTCATTAAGTAAACCAGCAATGACCATGAGTCTGAGATTTACTGCTTATGTAATTATGGATCACCGATTCCACTCTGTTCATGATCCGTAGGTACTGTCTTGCAGGGTTCTTAATGTAAAATCGGTTGTGAGGTAGTATCTTATATCGACTGAGGAAAGCAATATGCACATAGAATGTGGTGGAGACACTGCTTGCGTAGTTGAAGCTTGAAAGAAACAAACAGAATATTATGATAACATTAAAATTTATTGCGGATAAAATATTATGTTGAAATGAATGTTACTGGAGAAATCGAGGATTTGGTCCATAGGATGGTTTTGTTGTTGATGTATTTCGTGTAGTTTTCACACATCTTTCCCGATGTTCTGTTATAAGTGCTGTTCCAACCGTACCCTTTTTTGTAGTGCTACTCACATGAACGATATTTTGTAATTTTACACTACAGACACAGTAATATTTGTGATATGCCTGGTAATATGATACATTGATACTGCCATTAGTATCACCGTTACTGCTTCCATTACTAGGGGCCATCTATTTTATAACACGAAACACGACTATTTCCACTAACAGATTTACTAAACTCTCACTAACACAACAACATCGCTGTTACTACTGCTGCTGCTACTACTACTGCTACTACTACTACTGCTACTACTACTACTGCTACTACTACTACTACTACTACTACTACTACTGCTACTACTACTACTGCTACTACTACTACTACTACTACTACTACTACTACTACTGCTACTACTACTACTACTACTACTACTACTACTGCTACCACCATATATACCGTCAATGTTGATCTGGCTGAAGTTGCGGTTGCTCAACAAAACTTGCTCGGTTCTATCCCTTGTTGTGATTTCTATTCTCCACAATATTTGAAATCCCACATTTATTCAACTTTTCACCTTATTTGGTTAGTCGAATGTGTAACGGCAAACAAAACCGTGTTTCATTACGAAGTTTAGAGTCTGCTAGCTAGGCATACATATATGCATGGACTGTGTTCGTATTGTTCCACGTACTTCATTGTGCTTTGCATGTGTAAATTTACCTTTAATATATATTCGATATAGTACGGAATCTAACAGTATGAAGTCACTTAAAACAGAAACAGTAATTGTGCGAAGGGAAAAAATATTAAATGTGGTTACTCTGAAGAAGAGACTGAAGTAACGTGCATAAAAACGTTGAAAATAGAATGTAATCGCGAACTAAGACTGTCTAATAATAAGAGAGGTAATGTATGCAAAACGTAAAGTTAGGGCGCATTCGTGCAACTACCGCTGCAGTGGAAAAGCAGTGAGTATTACACATCCTGAGTGTGTGTCTGTAGCCTAAGATATCTATAATGCAATGCGCATGCCATGTATTATATTGACATCTGTGGCTTGTCCGGCTCTGTAGTATTTTTCCACATTATATCATAAACGTCATGATTTTCGCAAAATGTAACTGAACATAATAAATGTGTTTTGATTTTATCTACAACCTTTTTCTGAAGCATTTCTCATTAGAAGAAGAAATGAGCCAGATATGGTGCAAGTATATTTTCGTGTTCATGTGAAGTTCCCATTATTTTTGTCACATTTCAATGAAACTTGAATGATCTCGGGAGATTTTCGAAAAATACTTGAATATCAGATTTTATGAAAATCCATCTAGTGGGAGCCTAGTTGTTCCATGGGGACAGACGGACAGACAAATACATAGGTCAGACTTCATGAAGCTCATAGTCGCTCTTCGAAATTTTGCGAAAACACCTGAAGTCGAAATTAGAAATTTACGCTACTGCAATTTGAGCGCCCAAGCAACAATATTTAGGCCTATATTACATTTTAATGTGACATAAGAGCACTAAAGTGTGATAGGTAAAAAATACGACGGAAGAGGCAGTGACTGCTGTCATCAGTTACTGAGAACTACTGTCAAATAATGTGTGGTCCCGGTAGATCAGTCGGTATAGCGACTGACTACGGGCTGGACGGTCCGGGATTGAATCCCCGTGGGGACGAGATTTTCCGCCCGTCCAGACCGGCCCTGGGGCCCACCCAGCCTCCTGTAAAATGGGTACCGAAAGTTTGCCGGGGTAAAGTGAGGCCGGGGTGTGCTGCTGACCACTCACCCCCTTCTAGTGCCGCTGTCATGGAAGAGTAGAGCT